>Ga0182030_10002845_pt1 | contig 36845 bp, 24 predicted proteins | sample 812S3MmetaG_FD_121299 | JGI IMG/M metagenome (GOLD analysis project Ga0182030, IMG submission 121299) | Permafrost microbial communities from Stordalen Mire, Sweden - 812S3M metaG (Illumina Assembly) | ecosystem: Environmental > Terrestrial > Soil > Wetlands > Permafrost | place: Sweden...
GCGCCGGTGGCTCCTGCGCCGGTGGATTAGGCCGCCTTTTGCGGTGGGCGATCGCAGCCGCCCGCCTCCGCGCCGTGCGACAGCAGCGTCCCGGGCCTTACTTCTCTATACTCATTGCCACATGGGAGAGATGCCGACCGCTCCGAGTGGCTCCGCGCGCATCCTGGTCATCGAGGATGACCCGGACATCCGCGACGTGATCCGCATGCACCTTGAGAAGGAGCAGTTTGCGGTAGCGACGGCCGAGAGCGGGCTGCGGGGCTTGACTCTCGCCCAGGAGCAGGGATGCACTCTCGTAATTCTTGATCTCGGTCTCCCCGGGGTCGATGGTCTGGAGATATGCCGCCAGCTCTCGGCCCTGACGCCGAGACCGCTGATCCTGATCCTCACGGCGCGTTCCGCGGAGATCGATCGCGTGCGCGGCCTGGATAGCGGCGCGGACGACTACGTCGTCAAGCCCTTCAGCATGCCCGAGCTCGTCGCACGCGTGCGCGCCCTGCTGCGCCGGCCCCCGCTCGCCGTCGATCAGTGCGGCGAGCAGGCAGTGCGGACCGTCGCGGCGGGGTCGCTCGTGATCGACCGCTGGGAGCGGTGCGCGAAACTCGGGGCCCGGCGAATCGAACTGACCACGAAGGAGTTCGACCTGCTGCTATGGTTTGGCCGTCATCCGCAGCGGGTTTTCAGCCGCGCAGAACTTCTCGACGCGGTATGGGGGACCGGATATGAGGGATACGAGCATACGGTGAACTCCCACCTCAATCGTCTGCGGGCCAAGATCGAAAACGACCCTGCGCATCCAGCCGTGCTGGTCACCGTGCGCGGCGGCGGATACAAACTCGTGCCCCCGACACTCGATCCTACGTCAACGGATGTGACGCCGCGGGGCCCTCCTGCGGCAGACGGACCGTGAACCGGGTACCGCTGCCGACTTCGCTGTCGACGACGATACTGCCGCGGTGCAGCTCCAGAATTCTCTTCACGATGGCGAGTCCGAGTCCCGCCCCGAAGAGGCGGCCCGTGGTGTCGACCCTTTCATAGCGATTGAAGATCCGATCAAGGTCGTCGCGCTCGATGCCGCGGCCGGTGTCGCTCACGATGAGAACGATGCCCGCCTCATCGGTTGCGAGCCTGACCGTGATCTTGCCGCCGGGCGGCGTGTGACTTACGGCATTGACGACGAGGTTGTCGATCAGACGCTGGAAGAGGCTGATGTCTCCGACGATGCGCGCCGACTCCACGCCAAGCTCGAGTTCGCAATCGATGCTTCGGCCTTCCGCGATCGAGCCGAATTCCTGCACTACATCCTGCACGACTTCGGCGGGACTGAACCGCTCGAGGGTGAGTTTCGCCAGAGGATCGTCGAGTCGGACCAGCTCGAACAGCTCCCGCACCAGGCGGATCAGGCGCTCGGCCTGACGCACGGCGATGTTGATGAAGCGCGTGCGATCCGCCTCCGTCATTGCCTCGTCGTTGAGGCTCAGGCGGTCGAGGTAGCCGCGCAGCGACGTGAGCGGCGTGCGCAAATCGTGCGCCAGATTCTCGATCAGCGAATTGCGCTCTCCGGTGGCACGGATCAGGGCTTGGGTCCTTTCCTCGACCAGCGACTCGAGCTCGCGCTGCCGTGCGCGCAGCACGACCGTGCTCGCTTTTACGGTGAACATGATCGCCATCAAAACAGTGAGGATCTCCATCGCATGGAACCACATCGTCTGGTACCACGCGGCAGCCACGTGGACCGCGATCTGCCGCTCGCTCGCCGACCACAAACCCGTGTGGCCGGTTCCGCGGACTCGCAGGTGGTACATGCCGGGCGCCAGATTGGTATACATGGCCATGCGCACATCCGATCCCACCGTTACCCAGTCCCGATCGTAGCCCTCGAGTCGGTACTCGTAGCGATTGTGAATGGGATCGGAATAATCGAGGGCCGCAAACTCCACCGCCACGCTGTGAGCGTCCGCAGGGACCTCGAGCACTCGATCGCCTCCAGGGGCGTTGAATCGCGACGAAGGCACCTCGTCGCGACCGACGGAGATCCGGGTGATCACCACCGCCGGCGGCTCGATGGCCCGGGGGGACCGATCCTGACGGATCAGCGTGATGCCGTTGAGGCCGCCGAACATCAGCTCGCTGCAAGGCTCGTCCGCACAGGCGCCGCTGAGGTAACTGGAGATGGCGATGCCGTCGCCGCGCATAAGCCGCCTGACTGCGAACGACCGCGTATCGATGCGGGCGATCCCGCGGTCGGTACTCACCCAGACGGCGCCTTGCGCGTCTTCCAGAATCCTGTTGATGGCGCCATTCGGCAGTTCGGCAGCGAGATGCTCCAGGACTCTTGCCTGATCCACAATTCCCGCGGGGAAATCGACCACGAGCAGCCCATCGCTGTTGGTTCCGATCCACAGGCGCCCCTGACGATCGACGTGGAGAGACTTGATGTGCAGATCCGCAATCGGCTCGCCCGCCAGGCTCACGAGCTGAACATGGGTCGGCTGATCTGCCGACAGGTTCACGCGGTACAAGCCCTTGACGGTTCCGATCCACCGCGTCTCGCCCTGTCCCTTCGCAATCTCCCACACATCGTGAAGCTGGAATCGCTGCGACGCCACCCATGGGCTCGGCACGGATAGGCCGGCGGCTCGCCGCTCCACTACCCACAGACCTTCGGTTCCCCCAACCCAGAGCCGGTCGGCGTCGGCGAGCAGCGCGAGCATGTGCGGCGAGGTCTCCGATCCGGGAAGCGTCAACACGCTCGATCGGCGCGTCGTCCGGTCGACCCACACCAGTCCGTAGGGTTGGGTGGCCGCGAACAGGTCACGTCCGTTCAGTGTCGCGAGCGTCGCGATCGACGACGGCGCTGGCAGCGGATCGAGAGGCACCGCCTCAGCGCCGGTGCCTTGAGGTCCGATGAGAGCGATCGTGGTGCCCACCGTGATCGCCATCCGACCATCGCGCATCGGAACCATGGCCTTGACGAGTCCTTCGCCAATGTCATTCAACTCATCGCCGGTCAGAATCGTCGAGACGTCGCTGCGCGAATTGAAGAATCCAAATCCGCTGTCCCCCGCCACCCAAAGAAGTCCTGCGCGATCCCGCTTGAGATCGACCACGGCGTCCTCCGGCAAGCTCGTGGCGACTCCTTTCTGGTGTCGCAGCGCGCGCGCCCGCAAGGACACGGGGTCCACTTGGATGATTCCGGCGCTCGTGGTCCCGAGCCAGATGGCACCCGTGGAGGTCTCCGCGGCTCTCCAGATCAAGGGAATCGGATTGCGCCGCCGGATATCATCGATTGGCTGAACCCTTGCGGTCGATTCATCGATGACGTATGCCCCGTCGGCAACCGTACCAGCCCAGATCCGGCCGTCCGAACTCTCGAGCAGCACACGCACCCTGGCGCCCGGGGGCAGAGCAACCGGCTCGAATCCTGTCTGCGTCGGCCCACGCCGCTCCAGGCCTCGCGCGGATCCTACCCAGAGCACGCCGTGGCGGTCGCGCAATACCCAGCCGATCCGCTCGTGACTGAGGTGACCCTGTGTGCTGGCGTCCTCACGAAGCCGGACTAAATCTTTACGGTCCGCCGATAGATGCACAAGTCCAGCGGTCGTTCCGAGCCACAAACCGCCCGCCGCGTCGCCCGCGAAGCTCACCACGGGTGTTCGGGCCAAGTCATTGGCAGCGCCCCCGACCGTGCGTATGCAGTCCGTCTCCGGCTCGTAGTAGGCGAGACCGCCGCCGAACGTGCTGATCCACAAGCGGCCGCCTTCATCGACATACAATGTCACCACATAATCCGCCGGCAACGCACAGGGATCTCCGGCGTGTGCCACGTAGGTGCGCATGCGGTAGCCGTCCCAGCGCTCGAGACCGGCATCCGTGCCGTTCCAGATGAATCCCGTCTGATCCTGCGCAAGAGCGCCCGGGGTGCCCGTGTAGGGAACACCCGCGTCGTCGCTCGACTGACTCGCGACGAGCCGGAAAATCGGTGCAGTGCGCTCTGTCCAACGTGCCGCGTCGGCACCGGCCATACCGAACGGCGGACACACGAGCGCGGCGGTGAGGATGATGCGACCCAGGCCGCTCCGTGCCACATTGCGAAGATTTGGATTCATGTCAACCGCAAGCCGTTCCTTTCTCTCCATCTTACCGATACTTGCGGCCTGCAGTCCGCATGGACGACTGAGCCAACGCAAGCGGCCACGGCGGGTTGTGGGCGGCCACCGCAGGTGACGGCGGAACGCCGCACCCTGCGGTGGAACGGGCTGCGAGCATGGCCCCGCGACGTGGAACGGTTATTGCACCTGCTTAACGCCTATGACTTCGATCACCGCACCGATGCCTCTGGCCAAGCTGATCCAACACGGCAAAATCCTGTCGGACTTCATGGTACGTGTGCTGCACGGACTCGTATGGCCCAAAGTCGACGTTCTGATTCGACTGGCGCTGGCAGAGATTTTTTTCGCCTCGGGCGTCATCAAGCTTTTCAGTTGGAACACCGCGCTCGATTTGGCCGCCAACGAATACCCGGTGAGCTTCATGTCGCCGGCCACTGCCGCGGTCGTCGGCGTCTCGATCGAGGTGGGCGGAGCCGTACTGCTCGCGCTCGGCTTCATGACCCGCTACGCCGCGATACCCATGCTCGCACTCTCGTTGGTCATCCAATTCGCCTACAAGCCGTTTGACAGCCAGTTGTTCTGGGCAGCCCTGTTCGGATGGTATGCCGTGGTGGGAGCGGGCCCCGTCTCCGTCGACAACCTGCTGCGGCGGGGACTCGCGGACAGTGCCCTGCCCTTGATCCCGCGGATACTGCGCTTCTCGGCATGGTTGCGTGCGGATGCGGGACCGGTCTACTTGTCGCTGTTTCGGATCTGGCTGGCCGCCGCCCTGCTGACCGCGGCGGCGCACGTGATGCTGCCGCAAATGGGCGCGCTCTCGACGCTGCCAGCCTGGTTGCCGCTCGATGTCGCGGCGCGGGTTCCTGCGTCCATCGGCCTCGCCGGTGGTGTGCTGCTGCTGCTCGGTCTCGGCACGCGCTACTTCTGCGTCGCCGCGCTCTTCGGGGTCGTGGCGAATGCGATGATCGATCCGCGCGAGACCGATGCAGTGTATCTGTTGATGAGTTTCTCGATTCTCATCATCTTTGGAGGCGGCACGCTGTCCCTCGATCGGACCGCCGCCGTGCTGATCGACAAATTCCTTCCGCGCCCCGATCCGCGCGACCCCAACTCGCTCATCGGCCTGCCGCGCATCGTCATCGTGGGCGCGGGCTTCGCGGGCATCAGTTGCGCCGCCGCGCTGCGCAACGCCCGCGCCTCGGTGACCTTGATCGATCGCGCCAACTTCCACCTGTTCCAGCCGCTGCTCTATCAAGTGGCGACGGCCGCCTTGTCGCCGGGCGACATCGCCGCTCCGGTGCGGCAGTTGTTCCGCAACGCCTACAATGTGCGAGTGCTTTTGGGAACGGTCAAAGGCATCGATTCGGCGGCGCAATGCGTCGAGACCGAGGCCGGCAGCGTTCCCTATGACTATCTCGTGCTCGCGACCGGGGCCACCCACAGCTATTTCGGCAAGGATGCATGGGCGCCGCACGCTCCGGGCTTGAAGCGAATCGAGGATGCGCTGGAGATCCGCCGCAAGATCCTCACCGCCTTTGAACGAGCCGAAGCGGCTGGGAACGAGACGGAACGCGCCGCGCTGCTGACTTTTCTTATCGTCGGCGGCGGGCCTACGGGAGTGGAATTGGCGGGCGCCATCGCCGAATTGTCCCGCTTCGGGATGGACAAGGAGTTCCGCCAATTCGACCCGGCGGATGCGCGAGTCGTGTTGGTGCAATCCGCGCCGCGCTTGTTGCCGGCATTTCCTGAATCGCTCGCCGCCATCGCCCAGCGTTCGCTCGAGAAGCTCGGGGTGGAGGTACTGCTTGGCAGCCGCGTCGAGGCAATCGATGCGGACGGCGTGTCGGTCAGCGGCAAGCGGATCATCGCCAAGACGGTTCTCTGGGCGGCGGGCGTCGCGGCGTCTCCGGCGGCGAAGTGGCTCGCAGCGCAGGCCGACAACGCGGGCCGCATCAAGGTGGGCCCCTACCTCGACGTGCCGGGATTTCAGAACGTCTATGCGATCGGCGATACCGCGCTGAGCCATGCGTGGAACGGCCAAGCGGTGCCTGGACTCGCGCCGGCGGCCAAGCAGGCGGGTGCCTACGCAGCGCGAGTCATCAAAGCGAGATTCTTGGCGCGCGCGGCGCCGGCGCCGTTCCGCTACCGGCATCTCGGCAGCTTGGCCACGATCGGTCGAAAGGTCGCCGTCGCCGATTTCGGATTCATCAAGCTATGGGGAGCGCCGGCGTGGTGGCTATGGGGCCTCATTCACGTCGGGTTTCTCGTCGGCCTGCGCAACCGAGTGACGACGATGATCAATTGGTTTTGGTCGTACCTCACGTTTCGCGGCGGCATCCGCCTGATCACCGGCGGCGAAGCGCGCGGCGAGAACCGCTCGTAGCGCATCGCGAGCCGACGCGGCGGCTCCGTTTCACTCAGTTCGATTCGAGCAACGTCGCGTGACCATCCGGGTCTCGCAGCATCAAAGCCGATGCACGCTCCCCCAATGTGAAACGGATAGGCCCGGGTGATACGTAGCGGTAGTGCTGCCTGCGCACCGCGGTATCGGCTTGCGACACATCGGCCTGCATGTCGATGTGCCAATTCCAGACATCGTTGGACTGTGTATCGATCGGCATCGGACGGCCGCTGCGGGGAGCCAGATATTCGAGCAATTCGATGCCGGGTCCGTGCTCGGCGCGCAGCGCGGTGATGCGCAGGCGTGCCCCAAAGACGTTGTTCAGCCGCTCCTGCTCCGGTCCGTAGTTCTCGCTGCCGCCGGCAATTTTCAGACCGAGCGTGCCGTGGTAATAGCGAAGACTCTCGTCCGTGTCGGCGACGACGATTGCGGAATGATCGATGCCGAGGAACAGCGCATCGCCCGCCTTCTGCCACTTCGGGTCGCCCTTGCCGGGCGGGAAGTGCAATATCTCGAGGTTGTGGCCGTCCGGATCGCGAAAATAAAACGCGGCGATGCCGCCTGCGTTGGGATTCCACTGCGGCAGGACCTGGGGCCCGGTCGAGGCGAACGCGACGTGCTGACTGCGCAGCCAGGCGAAGGCCCGGTCCATGTCGCGGACGATGATGGCGACGTGCTGAAACCAGGCATCGTCGCTGCGCGAGTCGAGCGGTATGGGGCGGCCGCGCGGCGCGATGAATTCCTCGAGTTTCAAGGTTTCATCGCCCAGACGCAGCGTCACGATGCGCACTCGCGCGCCGAATACCCCGTACAGGTGCTCATAGTCGTCGCCCGTGAACTCCTGATCAGACACCGTCTGAAAATTCAGCACCGTCCGATAGAAGACGACGCTGCGATCCATGTCGCTCACGGTCACTGAAATCGAGGCGATCGCCCGGATCGGCGATGGGGCGACATCGGCGATGGAGCCGCGGGGATGCGCCGTCAGAACCATCAGAAGAAGCAGCGCACGCGCGCCGCCTCTCCCCGCCCATCCCCCCACCCACTTGGTCTTGAGATGCATGCTCATCAGCTCCCTCGCGTCGCGTTTTCGGTCTTCAGACGCTGCACCAGTACCTCGGCGGTTCGCAGCGCCCAGGCGTAGATCGTCAGCGACGGGTTCACACGGCTCGAGCGCGGCAGGATGCTGCCGTCAACGACGTACAGCGAGTTCATCCCATGGACACGGCCCTCGGAATCGACCACCGAGGTCCGTGGATCCGTGCCGGTCACGAGCGTGCCGCTGACGTGGGCGGTTCCGGCGAGCCCGACGCGTTCGGAAAATGCCAGCATGCCCGTGCGTGCCAATGCGGTCCGGAAGCCTCGAACCACCCGCCGGTGTTCGTCCGCCGCCGCAGGCGTGCGCGCCGTGTCGTAGTCGACGCACGGCAGGCCGTGGGTGGCTGGGGAAGCGGCTATGACGCGGTTGTCGCGGTGCGCGCCGTCCTCGGTTTGCAGAAAGAATCCATAAGCATGGTTGCCAAGCAGGCGTGCAAGGGGGCGGGGAACAAGGCGCGGGATCAGGGTGCTCATCAGCTCCCCGTCGAATCCCAGCGGCTGCACGCTGCTGTGCGGCACGTGGGAGTTGAGAAAAATCCGTGTCTTGCGGATCACGTCCGTCACGCGCGCCGTGGAAATCCCGATCATGGCGGTGAGCAGGTGATATTTTAGGTTGCGTCCGATGTTACCGGCACACGGAAGATGCGCGGATAGGTTCTTTGCGTCGACATAGCGTTGCAGCAGGCGGGGCGAGTGGAGCGCGCCGGCGGCGAGGATCACGGTGCGGCCCCACAACCGCGCGCCATCCTCGAGTTGCACGCCCTCGATACGGGTTGCATCGTTCGGATCCCCGAGAAGATCGGCGACGGTGCGGCCCGTCAGGATGCTGAGAGTTGGCATGTCTTGCACGCGGCGCAAGAACGATGTCTCGGCGTCGGCTTTGAGGTCCGCCACGGAGGCAAAGCCATCGAAGTGCCTCGCCTCGAGGGGCAGCTCGAGGATGTCGCCCGACAATCCCATCGGCATGGATTGATGGCTCCAGGAGGGGGAGCGTGCGACCAGCCGGTCCGCAATGCGCATGAGATCAGGCTCCCCCTCGATGCTGCGAATCCCGAGCAGGCGCTCGGCCTCTATGTAATGAGGGACCATGTCATCGTAGCCAATGGGCCACTCGAGGCAGGAGTAAGCCGGTTCTGCTGCGAACTCTTGAACGTCATAGCGCAGCAACGCTGCGCCGTACCACTTTGTCTTCCCGCCCAGATTGAAATATTCCTCCGGCATGAACGTTCGGCCGCGATTGTCGACCCAGGGTTCGTGGCTCTTGAACTCTCCCCGGTGCACCACCCGGTTGAAGTCGAGCGTGCTGCCGTCCTTCGGCAACCGCATGCCCTTTTCGATGAGGGCGACGCGCAGGCCGGCTCGCGCGAGCTGGTACGCGGCGGCGGATCCGCCGGCGCCGGAGCCGACGATCACCGCGTCATACACCGTGGCGCTCATTGCAGCACGCCGGGCGCGTCGGAACTCGTGGCGCTCGCAGGCGGAGGGATGTATCCGCAGTGAATGCAGCGCTGATCGGTCGGATGCTGAAGCTTGGCGCAAGCCACCGCTTCGCACCCTCGGCGGTGCGCGTACCACGCGGCCGCAGCCTGCATGCCGAGCACCGGCGCGACGAAGTAGAGCCAAAGGTCGCTCCATAGGCGTGCCGGGAATGCCGAGGCGAAGGAGCGCGCGGGATTCATGCTCATGCCGGACAAGGGAGCTTCCAGGGTGATGTACGCGGCCACCAGCGCGCCTGCGCACAGACCCGTGTATTTGGCGTACCGCGGGATGTTGGAAACCCGCAGGATCACCGACATCAGCAGCGCCGAAATCAGGAACTCGGCGAGAAACGCCGCCGGCGCCCCGAAACGACCGGGCGCGGTCGCGACATAGCGGATGGGCGAGGTCACGAAAGCATCGCCGAGCAGCGCTGCGGCGATCGATACGCCGGCCACCCCGCCGGCAAATTGCGCCAGGATAAAGAATGCAGCATCCCAAGGCGCGACTTTTCCGAGCCGTAGGAACGTCAACGTCACGGCCGGATTCATGTGTGCTCCGGAGCGTTTCCCCCACGGCGAGTAAATGAGGGCAACGGCCGTCGTCCCCATGGCGAGCCCCACCAGCGCGCGCTGCAAGTACGGGCTCGAAATCAGCTTCGTCAGCGGCGAGGCGGGAGCACCCAGTAACGTTGCGAATACTCCGGCGGAGATCATGAATGTCCCCAGCGCCCACGCCTCGATGAGGTATTCCGGCCAATGCCCGCGCAGTGCGGCGAAGGGTCCTGAGGGACGTTTCGCTGGAGGCATCATCCCCCCGTGTCGAATCCGGGATACAAGGTCATGCCGCCATCCACGAACAGGCTGATGCCGTGTACGTAATCGGCGTAGTCCGAGGCTAGCCACACCGATGCGCGGCCTATCTCCTCCGCCTCGCCGATGCGCTTGTAGGGAATCAGCTTTAGAAGCTCGTGATACGCCTCGGCGGTGCCCCAGGCCTCCATGTTGATGGGCGTCCGGATCGCGCCGGGGCAAATACTGTTGACGCGAATGCGATAGGGCGCGACCTCCTGCGCCAGGCTCTTCATCATCAGCATCACGCCGCCTTTCGAGGCGGCATAATTGACGTGCCCCGCCCAGGGAATCACCTCGTGCACGGAGCTGATGCACAGGATCTTGCCGGCGGCGCACGACACCGCCGGCACCACGCCGCGTCGCTTGAACTCTCGCACCGCCTCGCGCGCGCAGAGAAACTGCCCGGTCAAATTGACGCCGATGACCTTGTTCCATTGCGCGAGCGTCAGGTTCTCGAAGGGGGCGTCTTGCTGCAGGCCCGCATTGTTGACCAGCACGTCGATCGTGCCAAAGGCCTCGATTGCCTGCTTGAACATCGACTGCACCTGGCTTTCGTCGGCGACGTCCGCACGAATCGCCAGCGCGCGGACGCCGAAGGTGCGAATTTCAGCGGCAACCTCCTCGGCTGTGCCCTGGTCGGACACGAAATTCACGACCACGTCTGCTCCGGCCTGTCCGAGCGCCAATGCGATGGCGCGTCCGATGCCCGAGCCCGCCCCCGTGACCAGGGCTTTCTGCCCCTGCAGCATGTGCTGCGGCGGGCATTGGGGCATGACAGGTCGGGGCAGATGCGATGGATGCGTGGGGCTTGTCATGCGTATGACTCCTGGTGGTTGGGTTTCATTTGTTCGTGCGCTGGCGGGGCTGCAGGAGCTTGGCGACCAGTCCGGTCCAGCCGGTCTGGTGCGAGGCGCCAACGCCGCGGCCGGTGTCGCCGTGAAAATATTCGTAGAAGAGCACGTTGTCCCGAAAGTGCATGTCCTCTTGATGGCGCGGGTACTGGGAGAACACCGGCCGCCTGCCGTGCGCGTCCTTCAGGAAGATCCTGGTCAAACGGGCCGCGATCTCGCGCGCGGCATCATCGATCGAGACGAACTTTCCCGATCCCGTGGGACACTCGATCCTGAAGTCATCGCCGTAGTAATGGTGGAATTTTTGCAGGGATTCGATCAGCAGATAATTCACCGGAAACCAGATCGGTCCTCGCCAGTTCGAATTGCCGCCGAACAGGCCGGAATTCGATTCGCCCGGCAGGTATTTGACGCTCAAGTCCATTCCGTCGACGTTGAAGACATAGGGGTGCTGCTCGTGGTGCTTTGAGATCGCCCGGATGCCGTAGTCGGACAAGAACTCGGTTTCATCGAGCATGCGCGCCAGGATCCGCTTCATGCGATGACCGCGCAGCAGTGACAGCAGGCGCCGATGGCCCCGTCCCTCCTCGTTCCAATGCGACACCAAGGACGCGAGCTCCGGACGGTATTTCAGGAACCACTCCAGCCTCCGCTTGAACTGCGGCACCTTGTCGAGTAGTTCGGGCTCCAAGGTCTCGACCGCGAACAGCGGAATCAGACCGACCATGGAGCGCACCTTGAGCGGCACCATGGCGCCGTCCGGCAGGTGCAGCACGTCATAGAAGAACTCGTCTTCATCGTGCCACAAGCCGATCCCGGCATCGCCCACGTTGCTCATCGCCGCCGCGATGTGCAGGAAGTGTTCGAAGAACTTCGTCGCTACGTCCTCATACACGGGATTGTGCTGGGCGAGCTCCAGACTGATGCGCATCAGATTGAGCGAATACATCGCCATCCAGCTCGTGCCGTCTGCCTGATCGATGTGCCCGCCCGTTGGCAGTTGTGCGCTCCTGTCGAACACACCGATGTTGTCGAGTCCGAGGAAGCCGCCCTGAAACACGTTGCGGCCTTCCGCGTCCTTGCGATTCACCCACCAGGTGAAGTTCAGCATCAGCTTGTGGAACACGCGCTCGAGGAAGCCCAAATCGCCCCGGCCGCCGCGGTGATTGCGATCCATTTGATACACGCGCCAGGTCGCCCAGGCGTGCACAGGGGGATTCACGTCGCCGAACGCCCATTCATAGGCGGGAATCTGGCCGTTCGGGTGCATGTACCATTCGCGGGTGAGCAATACGAGCTGCTCCTTGGCGAATTCCGGATCGACCAGCGCAAGAGATATCGTATGGAAGGCGAGGTCCCAGGCCGCGTACCAGGGATACTCCCACTTGTCCGGCATCGAGATGATGTCGGCGTTGTTCAGGTGCATCCACTCCCGATTGCGGCCGGTGCGCCGTTCGCGCGGCGGCGGGATTTGGGAGGAATCGCCGTTGATCCACTCGGCAATGTCGAAATAGAAGTACTGCTTGCTCCAGATCATGCCGGCAAGCGCCTGGCGCTGTACCATCCGCGCGTCCGCGTCATCGATATCCCGTTGCAGTTCGCCGTAGAAATCGGCGGCCTCCGCCGCGCGCCGGTCCATGATCTGGTCGAAATCTGCGCGGGTCCCGGGCGGCGTCGAGCGCGACAGCCGCAACTGGACGCTGACCGAGCCTCGTGCTGGTACGTCGAAGCGAAATTGCGCCCCGGCCTTGGTCCCGGCCGATTCGACCGCAATCGCCTCGCTTCTGCCGTCGATCAAGCGCTCGTGAAAGGCGTCCTTGAACGGGCCCGATGCGGTCGCCGCATAGAGCTTACGGACGTTGGTCTCGTTCTCGGTGAACATCCAAAACGCTTCCGCGTCGTTCTCGCCGACAGCCCGGCACTGGTACACGCCCAGCCGCTCATGCTCGGCGACGACACCGCCGTTTCGCGCGCGAATGATCGGCTTTGGGCTTTGCGGCTTCCAGCTCCAGGTGTTGCGGAACAACAGCTGAGGCAGGATATGCAAGGGCGCGGACTCGCCGCCCCGATTGTGAGCGGTGATGCGCATCAACACATCGTCGACTTGAGCTTGGGCGTATTCGACCACCACGTCGAAATAGCGGTTATCGTCGAAGGCGCCCGTGTCCAAGAGCTCGTACTCCGGTGCTTCGCCGCCGCGGCGCCGGTTCTCTGCCACCAGGTCGGCGTAGGGAAAGGCCGCCTGCGGATACTTGTACAGCATTTTCAAATAGGAATGCGTCGGCGTGGCATCGAGGTAGTAGTAGAGCTCCTTGACGTCTTCGCCGTGGTTGCCTTCGCCGTTGGTCAGACCGAACAGCCGTTCCTTTAAGATCGGGTCGCGCTCGTTCCACAGCGCGAGCGACAGGCACAGCGTCTGCTGATCGTCCGAGAAGCCAGCGATGCCGTCCTCGCCCCAGCGGTAGGCGCGGCTGCGGGCGTGATCGTGCGGGAAATAATCCCAGGCGTTGCCGTGGGGGCTGTAGTCTTCGCGCACCGTGCCCCACTGACGTTCGCTCAGGTATGGTCCCCACTTCTTCCATGCCGGGGGCGCGGAAGTGCATTCGGCGAGGCGCCGCTTTTCTTCGGTCATGGTTTGATCCTCTCGCGTCTGCCGGACTTTGCCGCTCTCGGGTCTGCGGACGTGTTTGATGCTCGATCGGCGCGCGCGATCTCGCTGCAAGCCCGCAACACTTCAGCCACTCCCCACGCCTGCGCGAAGCAGCCTCGCGCCTCGAACGGCGGATCCCCGTCCATAATCTCGCTGACCTGGCCGATGCAGGCCTCGCGCAGATGGGCGGGCATGCCACGCAGCAGGTCGAGCGCCGCGGCGGCATCCCGGTGAACTCGATGGTGCGCGGTCGCCAGCGGTCCGAGCAGCCAGGTCCACACGGTGCCCTGGTGATATGCAGCGTCGCGCTCCACCGGACCGCCGCCGTAGCGTCCGATGTAGCGGCTGTCGCGGGGGGCGAGGGAGCGCAAACCGACCGGGGTCCACAGCTCGGTGATGCACACCTCGAGGATGCGCCGGGCCCTCTCGTCGCTGAGCAGTGCATGCGGCAGCGACAGCGCAAAAATCTGGTTGGGGCGCAGACTCGCATCGCGACGGCGCCCTACCGGGTCGGCATCGCCCTCCGCCCCGTCGATGACGTCATACAGATACCCGCCGTCGTCGAACCAGAAGGCGGCTTCGAAGCTGGCGCGGATGCGCCCCGCGAGAGCGCCGTACTCGATATGATCCCGGGCTTGATCCAGATCCGCCGAGAGGTCGCGCAGGATGGACACTGCATTGAACCACAGCGCATTGATTTCCACCGGTTTGCCAATGCGCGCCGTGACCACCCAATCCCCCACCTTGGCATCCATCCAGGTCAGCTGCACACCGGCCTCGCCGGCCCTGAGCAGCCCGTCCGCCGCATCCATGCCGATCCCGAAGCGCGTGCCCCGAACGTGCCACTCCACCATATCCTTCAGGGTCGGGTAGATCTCCGCCGCGAACGCCTTATCGCCGCTCGCGCGCAAGTAGTCGTGTACGGCGACGAAGAACCACAAGCTCGCGTCCACCGTGTTGTATTCCGGCGGCTCTCCGCCATCCGGAAAGCGGTTGGGCAGCATTCCTTGGCTGACGAACCCCGCGAAGGTGCGCAGCACGCTGACCGCGATATCGGCTCGGCCGGTGGCGAGCGTGAGACCCGGCAGCGCAATCATGGTGTCCCGGCCCCAATCGCTAAACCAGGGGTAGCCGGCAATGATCGTCCTTCCCAGCGGCTTTCCCGCTTGATCGCGCCGCTCGACCACGAACTGGTCGGCGGCGAGCGCGAGCTGATCGATGCCCGCGAATCCAAGGTCCCGCGCATCGTGGTGTGCGCGATCGAAATGATTCACGAGATCGCTCTGGCGCAGGCGCTCCACGGCGAGCGCGGCAGGCGCCGGCATCGGATCGTGCGTTTCGGCACTCAAGATCACGGCACGAGTCTCGCCGGCCGCCAACTCGAGCTCGAAGCTGGCCGGCCGCAGCAGATCCTCGATGTCGTCGAGCCCGCGGGCTGTCTCTTCCCGATGCTTGAAATTCCAATAGGAGGCGGGGTTGACCTGCACCGTCGCCCCCGCGCTCACCAGGCGATAGGGCCGGGCGCCCTCGTGCGCGTGGATCATGACTCCATCCGGGATGGCATCGATGCCGAAGCGGAGCTCGCCGCGCGACTGCCAGTGGTAGTCGCGATACGTGCACAGCGGCTCGATCATGAGTCGCAACGGCTGCAGGCCGCCGATGCGGGTGAACTGCACATACGTGGTGTTCTCGCCGTGGCGCATCCATACCCGCTGCTCGAGACGCGCATCGGCGATCAGCCAGGTCCAGATCGGAACGAGCCCCTCCAGGCGGAAGGACTCGAGGTGGCAATAGCCATGAGGGTCGATAGTGCCGTCGGCGAACTCGTTGGTCGCGAGTGGCACCCGCGAGCCGCCGTACTGGACCGTGACATCGAGCTTCGCGACCAGGGCCATGCGTTCGACCGGCGGTCGCAGCGCCGCGAACAACAGCCCATGATAACGTCGGGTGTTGACGAGGCTGAGCGTGCCCGCCGCAAAGCCGCCGATGCCGTTCGTGACCAGCCACTCGCGCCGGCGTGTCGGTTCGAAACCGCCCAGCGCATCGCGCGTCAATTCAATCGCGGCGGGAAGTCGCGCAGGCTCGCGTGCACGTTCTTGCGGGCTTTTTTTCATGGCCGCAACCCCGGCACGAGCACGTCGATCCGATATAGACGATCGCTCGCGCAAAGATAGAGCGTGTGTCCGTCGTTGCCGCCCCAGGCGAGATTGTGCACGGACCGTGGCACGGTGATCGTGCCCAGGTGTTTTCCCGCCGGCGAGTACAGCCGCACGCCATCCGGCGCAGTGACGTACAGGTTGCCCTCACTGTCGATCTTCATGCCGTCGAGCGCATCGTCGCCGGGCAACTCGGCGCTCATGTCGACGAACACCTCGCTTTTGCCGATTGAACCGTCGCGCTTGACCGGAAATCGCAGGATGACTTTGCGCTTCGGCGACCAGTTGTCGACGTACAGGTAGCGCTCGTCCGGGGAAAAAGCGAGACCGTTCGGCCCGTCCAACTCGTCGCTGACGAGAGTCACTTTGCCGTTTTTGGCTCGAAACACGCCGCTGAACGCGAGTTGTCTGCGCGGGTCCGCGAAGAATTTCGGCAGGCCGAAAGGAGGATCGGTGAAGAACAGGGTTCCATCGGACTTGTAGACCAGATCGTTCGGGCTGTTGAGCCGCTTGCCATGGTAACTCGATGCGAGGACGGTGAGACTGCCATCGGCCTCCAGGCGCACGATGCGGCGGTTGCCGTGCTGGTTGATCGTGAGCCGGCCCTGCCGGTCCACGGTCAGCCCGTTGGACCCGGGCTGCCCATACTCGGCGATGTCCGCGCCTTCGTAGCCGCTGTGCTCGCGATAGACGGAGAGCACCGCGCCCTGGGGATCATAGGCATAGATCCGATTGGCATTCGGATCGCTGAACAACAGACGCCCGTCCTTGCGGATCCAAATGGGTCCTTCGGTGAACTGGAAGCCTTCGGCCAGCTTGTAAAGCTTGGCATTCGGCGGCACGATTTGGTCGATCGAGGGGTCCAGCCGGTCGACGTGAATATTGACCTCCTGGGGTTCGACCGCCGTCGGGCCGGCCGTGGTGGCATCCGCACTGGAGAAGGACAGCTTGGCGAGGCGCATCCAGATGTAGTTGGTCGGCGGATCGGACAGCGGCCCGTTGATGCCGAATACGGCGATCTGGATTCTCTGCCCTGGCTGGACATTGCGCGCGACGGTCAGTCCATTGACCGCATTCCATCCTTTGATCATTGATCCGCCGCTCTGCGCGAACGTGCGCGGCAGCTCGCCATCGACCCAAACCTCGGCGTAATCATCGATCGAGGTCGCGAATTCGACATTGCTGCCCCGCGTGTCGAACTCGCCGATGCGCGCAGGAACGGTCACTTCGATCCGATACCAGGCAAACGACAGCCGGCCCGACCCGCGGTGCCGGCCGAGTGCCGTTGCGTCGATGACCGGCCAATCGTGATCATCGAAATCACGAACGCCCGCATGCGGCTGAATGTCCCAGGTCGATCCATCCCTTCCGGTCGGCTGGCCGTCGTCACCCGGCTCGCGAAACGGTACACGAACGAGATTCACGTCTTTGTACCGCCAGCTGCCATGGACCAGTGCAGCGCCCTCGGCGGTCATCAGATCGATGCTCGCAGCCGCACGGTCCGCGTCAGCGGGTGCCGCAACAGCCAGCGATCCGGCGCAGGACAGCCCGAGCAGGAGGATCAGGCGAATGGGATGGATCATGGGGATTGGCTTCCGCTCAGGGTGATGAGGACGATTTGACGACGTAGTACGTGAAGGGGACCGTCACCTTCTTGAACCAGTGTGGTATGCCATGGGGAATCACGACAACGTCGCCGGCGCCGACATGGTGGGTCTCGCCACCTTCGATCGCCGATCCGCGCAACTCGCCGTCCGCAACCGGGTGTTCGCCGCTGACCTGACCGCCGATCACGAGGTCGGCGCTGCCTTTCTGCACGTAGAAAATGTCGGTATCCCGGACGTGCACCTCGACTTGGCCGGGTCCCCCTCGATGGCTCGCGTCGACGTGAAATCCGTCGCCTCTCACCAACGTCGCATCGTTCGCAAATGCCGCATCGACGGTCGCGCGCGGCACTACGATCGCATCCGTCAGCCCCGGTGCATGTTGTTTCGAGAACTCGGCCGCCGCGGCGCTCGCAATCTCGTCGTCCTGAGCGGCGTTCGCCGCGCCGCTGACCCCGATCGCGCCGGCGACCTGTCCGCCGATCTCGATCGGAACACCGCCCATCAGCGGCGTGAACGGGGCAACGTCCGGCACCGCCAGCATCGCATAGCGCCCTTTGTTCACGATGTCCTCGAATACGCGGGTCGGTTTGCCGAACAGCACGGCCGTACGCGCTTTTCCGATCGAGATGTTCGCGGCATTCTGGAACGTTCCGTCGATGCGTTCGGCGTACAGCAACACACCCCCCGCATCGACGATCGCAATCGCGGCGCCGGGCGCCGCGTGCGCGTGCGCGTAGCTGATCGCGGCACCGGCGACCGATTTGGCACCATCGATCGTCAGCGTGGGCCGGCTGACGAAGTCCGCAGCGCGCGCCGGCACCTCGGTCATGGCGAGTAAGAGGAGGGTGAGGATCGGTATCAAGCGGTTCATCGGTTGCTCCTATGCATGTGCCGGGGGTTCAACGTTGCGTTGCTGCCGAGCCTGCTGCTCGGCCAGGTTGATGTAGGCGGAGCCGGCCGCGCCGTTGAGATGCCGGGGGCCGATCCGTGCAAGGGTTTCGGCGACGCGTCGCGGCGTGCCGAGGTCGCTCCATCCACAGTCTGGGATCGTCAGCACTCGCAACCACGGCTCCTGCCCTTGCAGTACATGGCGTGAAAAGTCCAGCGTCGGCAGCCCCGGATAGAGCTGGCGGGCTGCGGCTGCATCATGAGTTCCGAGCCGATCCCGCTCCACGACCTCCGCCATGTGCGCGACGAAATCCGGATCTCGTGCCGCGTACAAACGCAGCAACGCACGTGCGGACGCGGCGATGATGAACATGTTGAGCATGGCTCCTTCCGACATCAGCAGGCGGGCCAGGTCGATCGCAGGCTTTTCGACGAACCGCTGCACCGGCGCGGCAGCGCGACCTCCCCGTCGGCCAGGCACGATGTATCCGAGCTCCGTATCGGCGTCCTCGGGCGGTCGGCCAGGCACGATGTATCCGAGCTCCGTATCGGCGTCCTCGGGCGCGAGACCGAGCAGGAATACGTGCCGGCGATCCTCGCCGGCGAGCCGGGTCGCGAGCCGCAGGGCTTGCGCCAGCCCCGCTTCGTCATGCACGAAGTGATCGGAAGGCAGCACAAGGACGGTCGCTCCTGGATCGCGCAGCACGATGTGCAGCAACGGCAGCAGCAGACCTGCGGCGGTACCCTTGTTTTCCGGCTGCACGATCACGTTCTGCGGTGGCAGCGACCGCAACGCTCCTTCCCACCAGCGCCGGTGAAATTCGGCGACGACCGCCAGCACGCGATGGCGGGACGTCACCGCCTCGCCACGTGCTAGCGCTTCCTCCAGAAGCGATGCGCCGCCCCGCAGCGAGCAGAATTGCTTTGGGACGCTCAGCCCGCCTGCCGTGGTCGTCAGGCTGCTGAGGCGGGTGCCTTCGCCGGCCGCGAGAATCAACGACCATACCTTGCTGCCGCTCATACGCTAGCTCTTCTCCGGTTCATGCCCCTGCTCGACGAACCTCATCAGATTCGCTTCCGCCTCAAGCCAGTCCTGCAGAGGATCGCCGGCCGCGAAACCGCGTGCTGCTGCGCGCAGATACGCCGCTTCGGCGATGCGGTTGAATCGTTCTTCGGCGGTCAGCGTCGCGGGCGGCTGCGCATTGGAATCGTTCATGCTTGCCGCGCCCCCGCAACCGGACGATGTGCAGCATGGTCGCCGCAGGATTTGAGCAACCCGTCGATCAGCGGCGATGCTCCGATCAGAAGGATTCCGTCGTTGCGCAATGTGCACAGCAGGCTGAGACCGGCCGCGTCTGCAAAGCTCAGATGTTGGAGGTTGAGGCAAACCGCCTGGTCCCTGAGCAGTGCCGTGATCGTCGTACGCACTTCGTCGACCCAGGGGCCTACCAGTTTCCCGTCCACGTCGACCGTCGCGAGCGTCAAGGTCTTCGATTGATTGATGCGCAGCATGTGGTCGGTATCCCCTGTTGCCCGCGATGTCGTTCGCGGGCTACGACTGCATCAAGCAAGTATCGGGCCAACGCGAAAAAAGCGCGTGCCGGCGATCATCCAGCGCGTATTCATCCGCTCTTCGCGGGAACGAGAGCCGCGAGGCCGCAAGAGGCCACCGTCGTTCGTGGGCCGCCACCGCCGGCGGCGGAATCACTCGCTCAGGGGACGCTACGGCTGATCCCGAGTTTTTTCATGCGATGGCGCAGGGTACCGGGCTTGAGACCCAGCCGGACCGCCGCTCCCTGGCTGCCCTCGATGACCCAATTCGCGGTCCGCAGCACGTTGAGAATATGCTCACGCTGGATGGAGTCGAGGTCGCCCGACTCGACCTCCGCAGGTTCAGGCAGCGCGCCGCTCGCGCGCAACGGCGTTGAGCTCGCCGGCAGTGCCGCCGACGTGAGTTCCGGTCCGGGCATGTCGATGTGGATTTGCAGCACAGGCTTGTTGTCGAGGATCAGCGCTCGCTCGACAATGTTCTCGAGTTCGCGAATATTTCCAGGCCATGGATAATTCACCATCCGCAGCATCGATTCCGCGTCCACCGATTCGACGTGACGGCCGACGCGCGGCGCGTGCCTCTGCACGAAGAAATGCACCAGCAGTGGAATGTCCACGGGCCGCTCACGCAGCGGCGGCAGATGCAGCGGAAACACATTGAGCCTGTAATAGAGGTCGGCCCGGAATTTATCCTCGCGGATGCTGCGGAGAAGGTCGCGGTTCGTAGCGGCGATCACCCGCACATCGGTGCCGAGGGTCTGGTTGCCGCCGACGCGCTCGAACTCCCGCTCCTGCAGCACGCGCAGCAGTTTGACCTGCACGTCCGGCGGCACTTCGCCGATCTCGTCGAGAAAAATGGTGCCCGTGTGGGCGAGCTCGAAACGCCCCACGCGCCGTTGGATGGCCCCGCTGAAAGCGCCGCGTTCGTGTCCGAAGAGCTCGCTTTCGATCAGGCTGACCGCAAGAGCGGCGCAATTCACCTTGATGAACGGCTTGTCGGCACGCTTGCTGGCGGAGTGGATCGCGCGTGCGATCAGCTCCTTGCCGGTGCCACTCTCGCCGGTGATCAGCACGGTCGCATCCGTGGGCGCCACCCGTCGAACGTTGTCCAGCACCTTCACCAAACCCGCGCTCGCGCCGACGATCTCCTCGAAATTGTGGACCGCCTTGAGCTCCTCCTGCAGGTACTGATTCTGGGCCTTTAGTCGGGCTTGCTCCTGTTCGAGCAGCACCCGCTCGGTGATGTCGATGAACATCGTGCGGGTATAGCTGCCGCTGCGGTCCGGGTTCGACCACCACTGGATCCAGATCGGATTGCCGGTGTCCTTGCGCCGCAGCTCGAGCACGACACCGCTCGTGTCCGTACCCTTGCCGACCGACTCGAATGCCTCGTGCATCCGCCGCTGCGCCTCGGGCGTGTTCGGCGCCATGTCCTTGCCGATCATGTGAGGGACATCCTCGGGTGTGATCCCGAGGATACGGCGCGCCGCGCGATTGGCACGAAGAAACCGGGAATCCAGGGTCTCGTGGACGTAGGCAATCGGCGCTTCGTCGAAAAGGTCCCGAAGCTGGTCCTCCTTGTCCCGCAGTTCGCGTTCCAGGTCCAGGCGGCCGAGTTCCGCCGCGGCCCGCGCAGCGAAGATCTTGAACACGGCGAGCGTACGCGGCTGGTCCGCCATCGGCGCTTCGTCGAACGCGCACAAATGGCCGAGGATGCGCCCGTCGCTCGAGATCAGCGGAACGCCGAGGTAACTCTGGATTCCGGGTTCCGCTTCAGCGTATTTCTCCTCCAGCCCGCGCGGATAAAAGCAAAGTCCACCGTGTATGACTTCCGCACACGGCGTTCCCTCCAATGCGTACTCGATGTTCGGGACCAGTTTGCCGTGAGACCAGTAGGCGAGTGTGCAGATGCCCGTGGGCGGGACGAATCTTGCGACGAAGGCGTGGTGAGTTCCGATGGCCCTCGCCAGGTGTTCAACCAACGTACGGAAGAAAGCGTCGCCGGTCGCCGCCGCTGTTCCTTCCGCAATGATCCGCAGCGCACTCAGCTCATGGTCGGCGCTCGGGGGGTTGGCGGCATTCGAGGGTTGTGGATCTTGCGATTTCGTAGCCGACGGCCCTGGTTACCATGCGCGTGTCGATCGGAGCTTCCCGGCAATCAGCCGATCGACCGCGATGCTACCACTCCCGAAAACGATGAGCATCGCCAACATGAACCCCCATAGGACATGTTGCGCCAAAGCCGCCTCGAATCCCTCCGCCAGAAGCACCTGGCGGTATGAGATCACCGCCATCGCATTGACCGCGAACAGCCCAAGCGGTGCGATGCGCCCGCCGATGCCCAGTATGACGAGGGTGGAGAAGAACAGCTCGCCGAAGGCGCCGGTTACCGCTGCCGCGTACGGAGGCAGCAGGGGCACGTGATATTCGTCTCGAAACAGTTCGAGCGTGCTTTGCCAGCTGGTCACCTTGATCCACCCCGATTTGAGAAACTGCCACGACACGTACCAGCGCGTTGCAAGCAGGAAGAGGGACTGCAACGAGTTGGCTCCGCGTGCCAGGAGCTCTAACGGTCGCGCCACATTTCCAGTGTCAGCCATCGCGGTTTCCCCCTGCAATTTCATGAGTTTCCATCGGCACGTGCGCCGTGATGTCCGCAATGGCCTCGAGTCCCAGAAGCTCCCGCAGGCAGGCGGTCAGATCGAACTCCGGGCTCAGCGCTGCGGCGGCCGTTGCGGCAGCGCCCAGCGGCGTGCCCAGCTGAAATTGTCGCAACAGCTCGAAGCTGCCCGCCTTGAGTTCGCGCAATTCGACATGATCTTCGCGCCGGATCAATAGCACGCGGCTTCGCCCCGCATCGAGGCGTATTGCCGCTTCGGTCTGCACGTCTGGCTGGTTCGCCTGCCAGATCGCGAAGATCGGGAATGCCGACTCAACCAGGCCCAGCGCCGGGCGCGGCACGAACTTCAGACCCTCGTAGTCCTCGGGCGCAACGGCGTGCAGCAACGCAACGTCGACGGGCCTGCGCTCCTGTGCCGTCAGCACCCGCTGGTAGCACCACTCCAGTGCCGCAACGTCGGAAAAATAGGCGTAGTCGGTATCCGCGAGTTCGCCTTGGAGAAACTCAGGGTAATTTGCGCCGAGGTGCTGCAGGTCGCCCGATTGTGAGGGATGCATTTGCTGGAATTTCGCCACGCTTTGCTCGAACCAATCGGCTCCGCTCAGGCGCTCGACGACGGGGTAGGTGGTCTGCATCACAGCCAGCGCGGCGATCCGGTAATTATTTCGGTATATCTGGATCCGTCGCTCCGGGGGTATGCCGGCGTCGAGAACCCAAGGGACCAACGCGCCGGCATCCTCCGATCGGATCGCGGCGCAAAACGCGATCTGCACCTCACGCAGCGAGAGCATTCAGGCGCTCCAGGTGGCGATCGGCCTTGGCCGCTTCCGACAAGAGGACCTCCAGAGCGGGAATATCGGTATCCCATTCCATCAGGGTTGGCAGGGGCCCAAAGCAGTCGAGCGCGAATTCGTAAAGGTCCCACACGGCGTCGCACACGGGCGCCGAGTGGGTATCGATGAGGATCTCGCAGTCTTCGAAGTGCTTGGCCGTGTGGCCCGCGAGATGCAGCTCACACACGCGCTTCCGTGGCAGCGCCGACAGATATCTCCTCGCATCGAAACCGTGATTGCGGGCGCTGACATAGACGTTGTTCACGTCCACCAGCAGGCCGCAATCGGATTGAGCCGCAAGCTCGCCGAGAAATTCCCATTCGGTCAGCTGTTCACCGGCGAACTGCAGGTAGCTCGACGGGTTCTCGATCAGGATTCGCCGGCCGAGGAAATCTTGGACCTCGCGGACACGCCCGATCATGTGGAGCAGCGCCTCCTCGGTCAACGGCAGCGGCAAGAGATCATTCAAGTGAGTGCCCTGAACCGAACCCCAGGAGCAATGCTCCGAGACCAGCGCCGGCTGGCAGCGGTGGACCAGTCGCTTGAGCCGCCCAAGGTGATCGCGGTTCAGCGGATCCGCCGACCCCAAAGACAGGCCGACGCCATGAAGGCTCATCGGATAATCGGACCTTGCGCGCATCAAGCGGTCGATCTGCACGCCCCCATCGGCAAAATAATTTTCGCTATGCACCTCGAGCCAGCCGACCGGCGGCCGCTCGCGCACGATCTGATCATGATGCGGAGCCCGCAGGCCGATTCCGGCTGTCGCCGGAACCGGCCCCCGGAGCGCCGTTCGATGGGTTGACGGCACCTCGCTCACTTCGGAGTGAGGCTCGCGTTGACAATACGCTCGCACGTACCCTTCGGCACCTTGATCCACTCCTTCCCGCTGGTTTCCTTCGACTGTCCGGCACAGGCATGCGCCGCACCGGCGCAGTCGTTTTGGCCGGCCTTGTTGATGCCGTAGCACTTCTCGGAGCCGGAATCGACGGTCACGGGACCGGCCATGCTGATTGTGCTCAGGGCAAGCAGGCTGCCGATCGCAGTAGAAATTAAAGTCGACTTCATTCAAATTCCCCTTCAGTAAAGGTTGCTGGGTAAGACGGTGATGTAAATTGATGGACTGCAGATCATTCACTGCACTGAATCCACATCCAGCATATGCACGCCTCATGCCATGTCGATTACCACCGTCGAATCAGGGATCTGAGGACCAGAGACGGCCGTCTCCGCGATCCGTGGTGGTTCATGCCACCACATATGGAGGGCGCCGCGGTCGACGGCGCTGCGAGGAGGAAAGGGCGCGGCGCGTGAGCTGCCGCGGTCGATCAACGCTCCGCGATTTGCCTGATCGCGGTCACCAGCGCATCGCGCGACTCGAGGTCGGCGAACTTCACCACCAATTTCCCCGATCCGGCGGCGCGCTGATGCAGCTGCACGTGCACTGATTTCGTTTTCAACAGCTCGCTGACGATGGGCGCCGCCGGCTCGGTGCCGTGATCTTCGTCCGCTTCCATCGCCTTGCGCACGAGTTGCTCCGTCTCACGCACCGAGCACTCACGGGCGGCCACGAATTGCCCAAGCCTCAATCGGTCCGCGTCGCTATCGAGCCCGAGCAGCGCGCGCGCGTGTCCCATGGCAATCGCGCGCTCGTCGATCAGTGCCACGATTTCCGGCGGCAACTCGAGCAACCTCATGAGGTTCGTCACCGCCGCACGCGAGCGGCCAACGAGGTCCGCGATTTCTTGATGGGTCAGGGCGAATTCATCGACCAGCCGTTTGAATGCCCGTGCCTCCTCCGCCGAGGTGAGTTCCTCGCGTTGGATGTTCTCGATCAGGGCCACCAGCGCGGCTTCCCGATCGGAGAGTTCACGGACGATGGCGGGAATGTCCTTGAGCCCGGCCAGCTTGGCCGCCTGCCATCGCCGCTCGCCGGCGATGATTTCGTAGCGCACTGCATCGCGCTGTCCGGGCGGCAGCGGTCGAATCACGATCGGCTGCAGGACGCCATTCGCCTTGATGGAGGCCGCGAGTTCCTCGAGCGGCTCCGGCTGGATATCACGGCGCGGCTGAAAAGCGCCCGGCCGCATGAGCGACACCGGCAAGGTGCCGGCGCCTCGGCTCGGGCTGACCGAAAGCTCGGCGCCGAGAAGGGCTCCGAGCCCACGGCCCAATCCCCTCGCTTCGCTTGACATCGCCGGCCTCCCCCCGCCACGAGGCGGCTGCAACTGTTTGAAATCCCGCTTTTCCGCGGCGGTGACGAAGCCCATCGCCGCGGGTACCATCCCCGCATGAGAATACTATTTTTCGGCGCGCACTTCCCGCGGCCGAATAATACGACCATCGGTATCTGGGCTTTGTCGCAAGTTTCGGCGCTGCGCGCGCTTGGCCACGAGATCAAGGTCGTATCCCCGGTCCCGGCCGTTCCGGTCCTGGCCACGAAGATTCTCGGCCGCGGCACCTCGGCACTGTGCCCCCCCCGGCATGCCTGGGGCGATATCGAGGCGTTGTATGTCCCCTGGGCGGTGTATCCGGTCGGCCCGCTGTCCAATGTCTTCCACCGTCGTCCCGGCTTGTTCGTCAAGCCTGCCTGGATGCTCAAGTCCCGCGAGTTCCTTTCGATCGCGGCCGACTACGCGCCGGATGTGATTTTCGCTCATCACGGGCAGTTGGCCGGGTTCGTCGCGGCACGCGTCGCACGCAGGCTCGAAATCCCCTTTTTCATCACCGAGCATGATTTCGGCGAGATCGATGACTGTGCCCACAACTCGCACCGAGGGGACTTCTACCGTGAGGTCACGACGGGGATCGCAGCGTGGATCGCCGTCGCGGACCGAATGCGGGCCTCGATGAACCGGATTTTTCCCGGGGTTCCCGCCGTCACCATCCACAATGGCACGGACCCGGTGCCTCGGGAAATGGCGGCTGTGCCCCGCCCGGCAGCGCTGGTCGGCCGGGTCGTCGTGCTATGCGTCACCTTCCTGTACAAGCGCAAGAACGTGCCCTTGCTGGTCGAGGCTTTCGACTGCATCGCCGATCGCTATCCGGACGCGCTGTTGGCGATCGGCGGGGACGGAGACGACATGCCGGCGGTCCGCAGCGCGCTCAATCACGCGCGGCACGGATCGCAGATCCTCGTCTTGGGCGCCCTCGAACATCGCGAGGCCATGCAATACATGGCCTGGTGCGATATTTTCGCCCTGATCGGAGCTGACGAGCCGTTCGGCGTCGTGTTCGCGGAAGCCATGTCGGCCGGCAAGCCGATTGTCTTCGCCTCCGACGGGGGCATCACGGATGTGGCGAAAGACGGTGTTCACGGCCTGGGTGTGGGACCCGGAGGCGTTCAATCCGCGGTTTCTGCGCTCGATCGGTTGCTGGGGGATACCGACCTGCGCCAACGGCTTGGCCGGAATGCCCGCGCGTTGGCGGGTGAGCTTACCTGGGCGCAAAACGCGCGCAACGTTTCGACTCTGTTTCAATCGGCGCTTTGAGCCGGGTCGCGGCGCGCAGAGCCTGCAGCCGCTCACTTTGCGCAACCGCTCACCTTGCGCAACCGCTCACCTTGCGCAACCGCTCCCCTTGCGCAACCGCTCACCTTGCAGCGTGTGCCCGCCACTCGACCGATAGGATGATCAGACCGCTCGCTCCGATGAGCAGCGCGCCCAGCAGGACGAAGGCGTCCGGTGGGCTGCCCCACACCACGTACTGAATGACGAACGCCCATGCAAGGCTGGTGAATTCGAGCGGAGCAATGGTCGAGGCCGACGCCCGTCGCAGCGCTTCGAATACCAAGAATTGGGACAGCGCACCGGCCAGAGAGAGCGCAAACAAGAGCAGCCCGTCGAAGAGCGACGGGAGCTTCCACACCCAGGGAAGCATCATTCCGGCCAGCAAGAAAAACCCCAGGTTGGTCATCACCATGTTCACGCTGGTCGGCTCAGCGAGCTTGGTCAGCCGGATCAGGATGGTGGACACCGACCAGAGCGCCGCCGCCCCGAGCGCCAGGAATATCGGCCCGGCAGCGCCGATGCCGGGACGGCAGGCGATGAGGACGCCGGCAAACCCCACGGCAATCGCGAGCCATCGGCCGGCGGTAACCCGTTCGCGCAGGATGGGGCCGGCCATGAAGGCGACCAGGATCGGCGAGCCGAAATAAATGGTGACCATCTCGGAGAGCGCCAGATAACGGGCGGCGGAATAATAAAGCGCCCACGCAGCTACGAGGATGAGCGCGCGAGCGCCCAGAAGCAGCCGGACCGGCGACCTGAACGCTCGGGGGAACGGGCTCACCCCATTGAACGCGGTAACCAGCAGCAGAATGAGGCAGCTGCGCACGAACATGACCTGCCAGACGGACAGATCCTTGACCAAGAGCTTCGCGATGGCATCGTGGATGGGGAAGACGAAGAAGCCGGCGAGGCCGAACGCCACTCCCCGGATGTTCGAGCCGGCCTGAGCGTTTGACCTGAGTTTAGGGGGCGTCATCAAAAAAAGAGGCCCCGGATTCTTGCGAATCCAGGGCCATGTCTTTGCTCGTTTGCTAGTTATCTTTATTCGGCTGCTTCTGTGTCCCCCGCCGGTACCGCATCGTCTGTCTCGCCGATGCCGCCGCTCACATCCATGAAGCTGCGGCGCCGGCCGTCATCCGAAGCGCGTCGACGCCGTGCATGATACGCGAAGCCGGTGCCCGCGGGAATCAGGCGGCCGACGATCACGTTCTCCTTCAGGCCGCGCAGGTCGTCTTTCAGACCCCGGACCGCGGCCTCGGTGAGGACGCGGGTGGTTTCCTGGAAGGAGGCCGCCGAGATGAAAGACTCGGTGGCAAGCGAGGCCTTGGTGATCCCCAAGAGGAGCGGTTCCCAAGTCGACTGATGCTTGCCCTCGGTTTTCTGTTTGGCAATCACGTCCAGGAGCCGGCCGCGATCCATCTGCTCACCTTTGAGCAGCGCGGAATCGCCGGTATCCAGCACTTCGATCTTGCGCAGCATCTGCCGCACGATGACCTCGATGTGCTTGTCGTTGATCTTGACGCCCTGCAGCCGGTACACGTCCTGGATCTCGCGCACCAAGTAGTTGGCCAGCGCCTCGACTCCCTGCAGCCGCAATATGTCATGCGGGTTGGGTTCGCCGTCGGCGATGACCTCGCCTTTTTCAACCTGCTCGCCTTCGAACACGTTGAGGTGCCGCCACTTCGGAATCAACTCCTCATACTTGTCGCTCTGCTCGTTGGTGATGATCAAGCGGCGTTTGCCCTTGGTCTCCTTGCCGAAGCTGACCGTGCCCGAGCGCTCGGCCAGAATCGCGGAGTCCTTCGGCTTGCGGGCCTCGAACAGATCGGCGACCCGCGGCAGACCGCCGGTGATGTCGCGGGTCTTCGAGGATTCCTGCGGAATGCGGGCAATGACATCGCCCACCGAGACCTTGGCCCCGTCCTCCAGGCTCACGATCGCGCCCGCAGGCAGCGCATACACGGCCGGAATGTCGGTGTTGGCGAAGGTGACTTCTTTGCCCTTGGCGTTGGTCAGGCGCACGACCGGACGCAGATCCTTGCCGCCCGAGCCGCGTTGCTTCGGATCCAACACCACCGTTGAGGTCAGGCCGGTGACATCATCCACCTGGGTCGCTACGGTGATGCCGTCGACGAAGTCGGAGAACTTGATCATGCCGGCGACTTCCGTCACCACGGGGTGGGTATGCGGATCCCAATTCGCTGTCGATTGACCGGCCACCACGACATCTCCGTCGTTGACGGTGATGCTCGCACCATACGGGATCTTGTAGCGCTCCCGCTCCCGGCCGAACTCATCCACCACGCCCAACTCGCCCGAGCGCGATACCGCGACCAGATGGCCCTTCTCGTGACGAACGGTCTTGATGTTGTGCAGTCGGATGGTGCCCTTGCTCTTGACCTCGACGCCGTTGGCCGCTGCGGCTCTGGACGCCGCGCCGCCGACGTGGAAGGTACGCATGGTGAGCTGCGTGCCCGGCTCGCCGATGGATTGCGCCGCAATGACGCCCACGGCTTCGCCGATGTTGATGCGGTGCCCGCGACCGAGGTCCCGGCCATAGCACTGCGCGCAGACGCCGTAGCGGGTCTCGCAGGTGATGGGCGAACGCACCATGACCTGGTCGATACCCATCTTCTCGAGAAGCTTGACCAGCTTCTCGTCAATCAGCACGCCGGTCTTGACCAGCACCTCGCCCGAGGAGGCCACGACCACGTCTTCGGAGACCACGCGCCCCAAGACGCGCTCACCGAGGCCTTCGACCACATCGCCGCCTTCGACGATCGGCGTGATCGACAGCCCATTGACGGTGCCGCAGTCAATTTCGGTGACCACGAGATCCTGCGCCACATCGACCAGTCGCCGGGTCAGGTACCCTGAGTTCGCGGTCTTGAGCGCGGTGTCGGCCAAGCCCTTGCGCGCGCCGTGGGTCGAGATGAAGTACTGCAGTACGTTCAAGCCTTCGCGGAAGTTCGCGGTGATCGGCGTCTCGATGATGGAACCGTCCGGCTTCGCCATCAGGCCGCGCATGCCGGCGAGCTGGCGAATCTGCGCCGCGGATCCGCGGGCGCCGGAATCGGCCATCATGAAAATGGAATTGAAGGACTTCTGACGGACCTTCTCACCCTTGTAATTGGTCACCTCGTCCGTGCCGAGCTTTTCCATCATGGCCTTGGCGACCTGGTCGTTGGTGCGCGACCAGATGTCCACCACCTTGTTGTAGCGCTCGCCGTTGGTGACCAGACCGGAGGAATATTGCTCCTGGATCTCCTTCACCTCCTTCTCGGCGGCCGACAGAATCTTGATCTTCTGCTGCGGCACCACCATGTCGTCCACGCCGATGGAGACTCCGGCACGGGTCGCGTAATGGAAGCCCGTGTACATCAGCTGGTCCGCGAACACCACGGTCTCCTTCAGACCCACCGTGCGATAGCACATGTTGATGGTTCCGGAGATGGTCTTCTTGGTCATGTCCTGGTTGATGGCATCGAAGGACAGACCGCGCGGCAGAATCTCGGACAACAGCGCCCGGCCCACCGTGGTGTCAGCCACGCGGGTGTTGGGGGCCACGTGTCCCTCGGAGTTCCTGACGTGCTCGGTCAGGCGAACCTTGACCTTTGCCTGCAGGTCGACGTTGCGGCTCTCGTAGGCGCGATGCACCTCGGCCACGTCACTGAACGCCATGCCCTCGCCTTTCGCCCCGACGCGCTCGCGCGTCATGTAGTACAGCCCGAGCACCACGTCCTGCGACGGCACGATGATCGGGTCGCCGTTGGCGGGCGACAGGATGTTGTTCGAGGACATCATCAGGGCCCGCGCCTCGAGCTGTGCCTCGATCGACAACGGCACGTGCACCGCCATCTGGTCCCCGTCGAAGTCCGCATTGAACGCCGTGCACACCAACGGATGCAGCTGGATCGCCTTGCCCTCGATCAGCACCGGCTCGAATGCCTGGATGCCGAGGCGGTGCAGGGTCGGAGCACGGTTCAGCAGCACGGGATGCTCGCGGATCACTTCCTCGAGAATGTCCCAGACTTCGGGCCCCTCGCGCTCCACCAGGCGCTTGGCGGCCTTGATGGTCGAGGCCTCGCCGCGCAGCTGGAGCTTGGAGAAGATGAACGGTTTGAACAGCTCGAGCGCCATCTTCTTCGGCAATCCGCACTGGTGCAGACGCAGGGTCGGACCGACCACGATGACCGAGCGGCCGGAGTAGTCGACCCGCTTGCCGAGAAGGTTCTGACGAAACCGGCCCTGCTTGCCCTTGATCATGTCGGCCAGGGACTTGAGCGGTCGTTTGTTCGTGCCCGTGATGGCGCGGCCGCGGCGGCCGTTGTCGAGCAGCGCGTCGACGGCTTCCTGCAACATGCGCTTTTCGTTGCGCACGATGATGTCCGGGGCGTTGAGTTCCAGCAGCCGGCGCAGACGGTTGTTGCGATTGATGACACGGCGGTACAGATCATTCAGATCCGACGTCGCGAACCTGCCGCCATCGAGCGGCACCAGCGGACGAAGATCCGGCGGCAGCACCGGCAGAACGGTGAGCACCATCCACTCCGGCTTGTTGCCGGACTCCATGAACGCCTCGATCAGCTTCAGGCGCTTGGACAACCGCTTGATCTTGGTCTCGGAATTGGTGTTCGCCATGTCCTCGCGGACCTTCACCACCTCGGCGGGAAGATCCATGGACTTCAGGAGCTCGTGCACCGCCTCGGCGCCCATGCGGGCGTCGAACTCATCACCGTGCTCCTCGATCGACTCGAGATACATCTCGTCGGTCAGAAGCTGGCCGCGCTGGAGCGAGGTCATGCCCGGGTCGACGACCACGAAAGCCTCGAAGTACAGCACGCGCTCGATCTCACGCAGCGTCATGTCGAGCATGAGGCCGATGCGCGAAGGGAGCGATTTCAGGAACCAGATGTGCGCGGTCGGGCTCGCGAGCTCGATGTGTCCCATGCGCTCGCGGCGCACCTTGGACTGGGTCACCTCGACGCCGCATTTCTCGCAGACCACGCCGCGGTGCTTCAGGCGCTTGTACTTGCCGCACAGGCACTCGTAGTCCTTCACCGGCCCGAAAATCTTGGCGCAGAAAAGTCCGTCCCGCTCCGGCTTGAAGGTGCGGTAGTTGATGGTCTCCGGCTTCTTCACTTCGCCGTACGACCAGGAGCGGATCATGTCCGGCGACGCGAGTCCGATCTTGATGGAGTCGAAGTTCTCGACCGGTACTTGCTGCTTGAACAACTTGAGCAAATCTTTCATGGATTAAGCCTCACTCTCGAGTTCGATGTTGATGGCCAGGGAACGTATCTCCTTGACCAGGACATTGAACGATTCCGGCATTCCGGCCTTCATTTCATGGTTGCCGTCGACGATGGCCTTGTACATCTGCGTGCGCCCGTTCACGTCGTCGGATTTGACCGTGAGCATCTCCTGCAGCGTGTACGCGGCGCCATACGCCTCGAGCGCCCACACTTCCATTTCGCCGAAGCGCTGGCCGCCGAACTGCGCCTTGCCGCCCAGAGGCTGCTGCGTGACCAGGCTGTACGGCCCGGTGGAGCGCGCATGCATCTTGTCATCGACCAGATGGTTCAACTTCAGCATGTACATGTAGCCGACCGTCACGGGCCGCTCGAATTGCTCGCCCGTGCGTCCGTCGTGGAGCGTCGTCTGGCCCGAGGTCGGCAGATCGGCGAGCGCCAGGAGACCCTTGATCTCCTCTTCGCTCGCACCGTCGAACACCGGCGTCGCCATCGGCACGCCATGGCGCAGATTGCTTGCCAGCTCCACGACTTCCGCATCGCTCAGCGACCTGATGTCCTCCTTCTGACCGCCGGTCTCGTTGTACACCTGGCTGATGAACTTGCGCAGATCCGCGACCGCCTGCTGGGCCTCGAGCATCTTGCCGATCTTGGCACCGACGCCCTTCGCCGCCCAACCGAGGTGGGTCTCGAGAATCTGGCCGATGTTCATGCGAGAAGGAACGCCCAGGGGATTGAGCACGATGTCGACCGGGGTGCCGTCCGCCATGTACGGCATGTCCTCGACCGGGACGATGGAGGAGATCACGCCCTTGTTGCCGTGCCGTCCCGCCATCTTGTCGCCGGGCTGAACTCGGCGCTTGACCGCGAGATACACCTTGACCATCTTGAGCACGCCGGGGGCGAGATCGTCGCCCGCCGTGATCTTCGCCTTCTTCTCCTCGAAGCGCTTCTCGAACGCCTTGCGCTGGCCCTTGAGCCGCTCGGAGACGGTCTCGAGCTGGGCATTGAGGTCTTCGTCCTTGAAACGGATCTCGAACCACTGCTCGCGCGGCAGATCGACGAGGTACGCATCATCGAGGGCCTGGCCCGGCTTGAGCCGCTTCGGGCCGGCTTCGGCGGCCTTGCCCTCGATCATCCCGCGCACACGCTGGAACAGGTCGTCCTCGAGGATGCGCTGCTGGTCGGCCAGGTCCTTGCGAACCCGCTCGAGCTCCGCCTTCTCGATGGAGAGCGCACGCGAGTCCTTGTCCACGCCGTCGCGGGTGAACACACGCACGTCGATCACCGTACCGTCCATGCCGGGCGGCACGCGGAGCGAGGTGTCCTTCACGTCGGATGCCTTCTCGCCGAAGATCGCCCGCAGCAGCTTCTCCTCCGGCGTGAGCTGGGTCTCGCCTTTCGGCGTGACCTTCCCCACCAGGATGTCGCCGGCGCGCACTTCGGCGCCGATGAAGGCGATGCCCGCCTCATCCAGCTTGGCAAGGGCGGAGTCGCCGACGTTCGGAATGTCGGCGGCGATCTCCTCCGGGCCGAGCTTCGTATCGCGCGCCACGCAGGTGAGCTCTTCGATATGAATGGTCGTGAATCGATCCTCCTCGACCACCCGCTCGGAAATGAGGATCGAATCCTCGAAGTTGTAGCCGTTCCACGGCATGAACGCGACCAGGAGGTTCTGGCCGAGAGCGAGCTCGCCCAAATGCGTCGACGGGCCGTCCGCCAGCACGTCGCCGCGCTTGATCGCATCGCCCGCCTTCACCAGAGGTCGCTGGTTGATGCAGGTGTTCTGGTTGGAACGCGTGTACTTGGTGAGCGAATAGATGTCGACACCGGGCTCGCCCGCGGTCGTCTCGTCGTCGTTCACCCGCACCACGATGCGGGATGCGTCCACCGAATCGACGCTGCCGCCGCGCCGCGCCACCACGGTGACGCCGGAGTCGATGGCCACTGCGCGCTCCATGCCCGTGCCGACGAGCGGCGTCTCCGACCGCAGGGTCGGCACCGCCTGGCGTTGCATGTTCGAGCCCATGAGCGCTCGGTTCGCGTCGTCGTGCTCGAGGAAGGGGATCAACGAGGCCGCCACCGAGACGATCTGCTTCGGCGATACGTCCATGAAGTCGATCTTGTCGGGCGCCGACAGGGTGAACTCGTTCTGTGTACGGCAGGAAATGAGGTCGTCGACGAACTCGCCCTTCTCGCTCAATGTCGCGTTCGCCTGCGCGATCACGTACTGGCCTTCCTCGATCGCCGACAGGTAGTCGATCTGATCGGTGACCTTGCCGTTGGAAACGCGCCGGTATGGGGTCTCGAGAAACCCGTAGTCGTTGGTGCGCGCATACACCGCGAGCGAGTTGATCAAGCCGATGTTCGGGCCTTCCGGCGTCTCGATCGGACATACCCGTCCGTAATGCGTCGGGTGAACGTCGCGAACTTCGAATCCGGCGCGCTCGCGTGTGAGGCCTCCTGGGCCGAGCGCGGACACGCGGCGTTTGTGGGTGACCTCGGACAGCGGATTGTTCTGGTCCATGAACTGCGAGAGCTGGGAGGAGCCGAAGAATTCCTTCACCGCGGCCGCCACCGGCTTCGCATTGATCATCTCCTGCGGCATGATCGGCTCGCTCTCGGCGATGGTGAGGCGCTCCTTGACGGCGCGCTCCACACGTACGAGGCCGATGCGGAACGCGTTCTCCGCCATCTCGCCCACGCTCCTGACGCGGCGGTTGCCGAGATGGTCGATGTCGTCCACCTGGCCGTTGCCGTTCCTGATGTCGATCAAGGTCTTCATGACCTCGATGATGTCTTCCTTGGAGAGCACGCCCGAGCCCGTGATCTCGTCACGGCCCACGCGTCGATTGAACTTCATCCGGCCGACGGGCGAGAGATCGTAGCGCTCGGAATTGAAGAACAGGTTCTGGAACAGGTTCTCCGCTGCGTCCTTGGTCGGCGGCTCGCCCGGACGCATCATGCGGTAGATCTCGACCAACGCCTCGAGGCGGGTCTTGGTCGGATCGATGCGCAGCGTGTCCGAGATGTACGGACCCCGATCCAGGTCGTTGACGAATATGGTGCGGATCTCGGTGATGCCGTTCTCGATCAGCTTGCCCACCGAGGGAACCGTGAGGATCTCGTTGGCCTTCGCCAGAATCTCCCCGGTCTCCGTGTTGACGATGTCGTGCATCATCACCTTGCCCTGCAGGTACTCGATCGGGACCGGCAGCTGCTTGACACCGGCCTCCTCGAGATCGCGCACATGGCGGGCGGTTATGCGCCGCCCTTCCTCGACGATCACCTTCTTGCCGACCCGGATCTCGAACGAGGCCGTCTCGCCGCGCAGACGCTGCGGGATGATCTCGAAGGTGATCTCCTTCTTCGACAGGTGAAACACGTTCTTCTCGAAGAAGATGTCGAGGATCTGCTCCTCGGTGTAGCCGAGCGCGCGCAGGATGATGGTGACCGGCAGCTTGCGGCGCCGGTCGATGCGCGCGAACACGCAATCTTTCGGGTCGAACTCGAAGTCCAGCCACGAGCCGCGGTAGGGAATGATGCGTGCGGAGAACAGCAGCTTCCCGGAGGAGTGCGTCTTGCCGCGGTCGTGATCGAAGAACACGCCCGGACTTCGGTGGAGCTGCGAAACGATGACGCGCTCGGTGCCATTGATGATGAAGGTGCCGTTTTCGGTCATGAGCGGCAGCTCGCCGAGGTACACCTCCTGCTCGCGCACGTCCTTTACCGGCTTCTTGGCGCCGCTTGCTTCCTTGTCGAGCACTACGAGGCGCACTTTGACGCGCAGGGGCGCGGCATAGGTGAGGCCGCGCAGCTGGCATTCCTTCACGTCGAACACCGGCTCGCCCAGGCGATAGCTCACGTACTCGAGCGTCGCGTTGCCGGAATAGCTGGAAATTGGAAATACGCTGTCGAAGGCGGCGTGCAGGCCCACGTCGTCGCGGCTGGTCTCCGGCGTATCCGCTTGCAAGAACCGGCGATACGAATCCAGCTGGATCGCGAGCAAATACGGCGTGCCGAGGATGCTCGGGCGCTTGCCAAAGTTCTTGCGGATGCGCTTCTTTTCGGTGAAAGAGTAAGCCATGTTCTCGACCTTCCCAGGCGCTAAGCGCCGAAATTAACGGCCTTCAGACCAATGAATCAGATACGAATCGAAATCGAACGCGCAGCCGCCGGCTGCCGCCCCGGGGGGCGGCCTCCGTCGAGCTGCGCGTATGGACGGCGGTCACTACTTGATAGCAGCCTTGGCGCCGGCGTCCTCGAGCTTCTTCTTGATGGTCTCGGCATCCGCCTTCGGAATGCCCTCCTTGACCGTCGAGGGCGCGCCTTCGACCAGGTCCTTCGCCTCCTTCAAGCCCAGACCGGTGATCTCGCGGATGACCTTGATGACGCCCACTTTGTTGGCGCCGAATTCGGTCATGGTCACGGTGAACTCGGTCTGCGCTTCGGCAGCGGGAGCCGCCGCGGCAGCGCCGCCGGCCGCCGCCACTGCGACGGGAGCAGCCGCCGTGACGTTGAACTTCTTCTCCATGTCTGCGATCAGCTCGACCACTTCCATGACGGACATCTTGGAAATCGCATCGAGGATTTCGTCTTTAGTAACAGCCATTGTTGTCTCCAGAAAAAAATCTAAAAGGTCTCTCGACCCGAATCAGGTTGAATATAAGGTTCAATTGGTTGCCTGAGCCTCGCCGCCCCTCTTGGCTTCAAGAACAGCAGCGAGCGTTCTCACCAACTTGGAGTTGGGAGCCGCCAGCGTTCCAACGAACTTCGAAATCGGCGCCTGTATGACCCCGAGCAGTTTCGACACCGCTTGCGCGCGCGTGGGCAATGAAGCCACGCGGTCGATGTCCTGGGCCTTGAGCAATTGCCCGCCCAGCGACACCAGCGTCGTCACCAGCTTGTCGTTGTCCTTCGCGAACGCCTTGACGATGCGCGCCGCCGCGCCGGGATCGTCGTTGGAGAATGCGAGAACAATAGGTCC
>Ga0182030_10002846_pt1 | contig 36844 bp, 30 predicted proteins | sample 812S3MmetaG_FD_121299 | JGI IMG/M metagenome (GOLD analysis project Ga0182030, IMG submission 121299) | Permafrost microbial communities from Stordalen Mire, Sweden - 812S3M metaG (Illumina Assembly) | ecosystem: Environmental > Terrestrial > Soil > Wetlands > Permafrost | place: Sweden...
CATGAGTAGGCCGCACTAAGCCGGCACCATAGAACGCTTGAGCGATAGTCAAGCCAGCCCCAGCGGATCAAACGGAAAGTTCGCATCATGACGCTAAGACTAAAACGAAAACGCCGCCCCACGGCATAAGAGCCATGGGGCGGCGTGATAGCGAGTTGTCGAGCGTTACGGCAGCACTTCACGCCAATACAGAGCCGATACTGCATCAATCGGGTTCTGAGGTATCGCAGGAAGTGTCTTGCCGAGCGAGATGTCAAAATTATCGTGCGACGTCTCATCCCCAGGCTTTTGATCGCCGGTATAAGTGTAGATGGCATAGCCCATATACGCCCACTGCGCTCCGCCTTCCTTGCGCTTCATCACACTCCAATAGCCTGATGATTTCGCGTCATCCGGCGCAGACACCGGAACCCAGGTCTTGGTGCATTCGCCCGTGCACGTGCTCGTTCCAAGGAACTGGCCCAGCTGAGGTACACCTGCCTGTCCACCGCGCAGGCTGAAACCGCCAACCTGAAAATGAAAGCGGTCGCGAGCGTAAACGGTCATGCCCTTCGCATCGGTCAGATAATCCATGCCGCGGACATTGATACCGAACTTCACGTTATCCGGCTGGAAATACTTTTCAGCCAGAGCAACGTGATAACGCGGGTCGACCATACGGCCCTTGGAGTCGCCGTGCTCCGCATCACCATCGTAGGTATAAAGCGGCGCGGACTGGTAGGCCCACTGACGTGTGCCGTCAGCTCGGGAAATCGGAGTGAACTCTCCCAGCGTGCTCGCCAATTGCGGAGCCAACAGCGGCGAAAATCCATTGTCGCAAGTCGCACCGGGTGCGCAAGCAACCTTGTCGGCTTTGATATCGCCGCTGAAAGCGTAAATCGTGCGCCCCTTAGGATCGACGAAAGCCTGTCCGCCGGCGGCCACCATCTCCTCGGTCACGATGCCTTCTGGCAGCGGGATGCCATACATGGCGTTGTTAAGAACCCAGTGCCAGGATTCGACCGAGGCTCCCTTAATGTCTCCCACATTCTTGTCTTGTGCGTAAACGTAAAGCGGCTTGTCGTGCCGGGTCCATTGCTTGGTTCCGTCATCGCGCGTGATGACGCCCCAAAAGCCCGACGGCTTCGCATCGGCCGGCGCAGCCAACGGGAGGAAGTCTTTGGCGCAATCGCCGACGCAGGAAGATTTACCAGGCTGTGTGTCGTTATCGGTCGTGTAGATCGTGTGGTGTTTCTCGTTCGTGATGACGGCATAGCCTTTGAACGCGCCCATCGCACTCATCGCATTCTGTGCAGCAACGACGTTGAATGTAATGCCGACCGGCATTTGCGAAGCTTCAGCGGCTACTGCCTGCTTTTTGACGGTCGGATGAACCGCCTGACTGGCGAGAAAACCAACCATTGCTAAAACTGCGACGCCAAGAGCGCCTGTTACGAGCCGCATTTTACTGCCCTCCCCGACCAATATCCACGAACAACAAGTCAATCATCAAAACACGATTACGATGCAGCGGGGCCCCGAAGGACCCCGCGTTTCGCTTATCAGACCAGAATTTCGCTGATCGGCTTGGAAGTCGCCAGCGACATCGTTCCCCAGCTATCAACCGGAACGCCCAGCGCCTGCTGGATGGTTAGGCCGACCCGAGTTACCGGCTCACCCTTCGCCTGGATGTGCATGCCGGTCTTGATCCGACCACCTGCACCGCCGGCGATGAACATCGGAATGTTCTCGAGCGAGTGTACCTTCGCAAAGCCGGTCTCGCTATGCGCCAGCATCAGTGTGCGGTCTAGCAAGGTGCCGTCGCCTTCTTTGATGCTGTCCAGCGTCTGAAGGTAGAAGGCGAGCGATTCGACGATCCGCACCATGAAGTAAGTCGCATTCGGCTGATAACCCAATACCGGATCCATCGGCTCTTCATGCGTCGAGATGTGGTGCGTCATGGCGACACCCGGACGACGCAGCGGAGAAGTCGCCTCGCCGAAGACGATGTTCGTTACATGAGTCTGATCGCAAGCCACGGCGTGCGCCAAAATCTGAGCGAACAGCTTGTGGTTCGCGACAACATTGTCGATCTCGGTGCCTATTTCGGCATCTGTCGGCTGCGCAGACTTCGAGCAAGCCTCAAGTGGTGCGGGCTTCTGCAACTGAAGATCAAGCTGCTGCTCAAGCTGACGCACGGCGGTAAAATACTCGTCCAAACGCTGACGATCATTGACGCCAACCTGTTTCAGCAGGGCTTCGCGCTGATCCGTAACGCCCGACAAAACGCTGCGCCGAACCATAACACGTGGATCGGGCTTAAAGTCAGCCGCATTGGGGTCGGTGAAGTCCGGCCCGAAGACGCGCGTGTACAGTGCCGCCGGGGAGATTTCCGCCGGGTTTGAAACGCTGGCGCTGCGACGGCTCAGGCTATCTGTCGGCTTACCTGTTCCCGTCACTTCCAAAGAACGGAAGCGTGTGCGCGTGCCGATAGTGTCGGCTACAATGCTATCCAGACTGGCATAGTTGGGCTGCTCACGCGGCACATCGCCGGTCAGGATCGCCATTTCGCCGGTGAAGTGCGGGCGGGCACCTTTGCCGTCGAGGAAGACCTTGAAGCCGCTGAGCACATTGATGCGGCTCTTGAAGGGCTGAAGCGCCGCACTCTCGATATTCATATCATAATTGGCGCCGATGGTCTTCGGCTCCCATCGACCGGGATTGAGACCGCAGCCCCAGAAGAAGGTGCTGAAGGCCACAGGCAGCGGCGCGCCGCTAGCCAGAGCCGTACCGTTGGTATTCAGGAAACAATCCAAGAAGGGCAGTCCGACGCTCACCGCCGCGCCACCCATCATTCCGCGCAGAACATTTCTGCGGGTTGCGTTCATCGATGCGCTCATTTTACTGCCTCCGTTTGAGTACTCGTCCCCGCCATAGACAAAGTTGCGTTATTCGCGTCGGTCCCCGGCGTCGAGATCCGATAAAATGCTTTGCTGCTTGCAATCCGTCGCATCAGTTCAGGAACCTTGTATCCCGAATTAACGAACTGCTTCGTCTGATAGTTTAGCCATTCGGCCTCATCCTTCGTTCCTGCGCGGCCTGTGCCGAATGCATATAGCCGGTTGACAAGACAAACTGGTACAGCCGGATGATCATGAACCGCCTTTGTGAATCCAATCGCGTCACTGAACTTCATGCCGTCGATTTCTCCGTTGGTCTCGATCGCAACATCGTTTTCCGTGGTTCGGAAACCGCCTGCAGAATCGAAGTTCTCCATCGCTAGACCGACCGGATCCATGATCTTGTGACAACCCGCGCAAGTCGGCTGGTTGATATGCGCACCCAGCCGCGAGCGAGCGGTATGGAAGGCAGGATTCTTGGTGTCGTTAACGAGATTGAAATTCACATTGCCTGGTGGGTCAGGGACTTTCTGGCACAGGAAGACTTGACGCAACGCCTTGCCCCGAATTGTTGGGGAACTGCGACCGGGATGAGAATGCAGCGATACAAAACTGATCTCGGTCAGGATTCCGGCCCGCGGGTCATTCTCTGCATATTCATGCGGCTCCCACCCTGTGGATGTCATCACCGGCACGCCGTAGACTGACCCCAGTAAGCGCGTGAGATAGGTTTTGCGCGTCGTGAAGATGTCCCGGTAGTCGCCATTATTAGTAACCAACAGGTCGGTTAGAGTCCGAAGGGTCTGTTCCTGCGCGTCGACCGAAACCTGAGAACTGTATTTCGGATATATCTGCGGATCTTTCGCCAATGACACGAAACCATCGAATCCGAGCATATCAGAGAAGAACGCACGCACACCCGAAGCGAGACGTGGCGAGTTCGTCATACGGTCGACCTGCTTAGCAATGCCGGCGTCCGTATCGAGATCACCCTTCTGCGCTGCCTCAAGCAGGTCGGCATCCGGTGTCGTGTCCCACAGGAAAAAGCTTAGCCGTGACGCCTTGGAATAAGCGTCAAGACGGCGCTGCCCCGCATTATCGGGATCTGCCTCGGATGCTTCCTGCCTGAAGAGGAACTGCGGCGAAACCAGCATGGCCCCGACGCTCATTTCCAGGCCCGTATAAAAATTGCCAAGCTTGGACGCCGCTTCGCCGGCATCCTTGACCTGGGTCTGCAGTTCGTCCTGCGTCATCGGACGACGGAAGAGCATTCTCCCCGTACGAGCAATGAACTTTGTCGCGCAGGCATCGTCGCGGTCATTTGCTTTGGCCGGCGTGCAGGGAACCAACGTTGTGCGATGCGCATCGTCGACAACCTGGGCAGCAATGCCACGCGCAGTGAGGTCATATTCCTCAAGCCCGGTGCCCGCGACGCTTTCTCGCGACGTACCAACTGCGATCAGGCCGTTATCGCGCACATCAGGCTCGAACCGGCCCGGTACCTTGATAGTCGTGCCGAAGACATCGGCGACAATCTGCCGATACTCCGGCTCCGTCAGGCGACGCAGTGAAACCGGTCCACCCTTCGTAACAGGCGCATCATCTTTAGGACCGCAACCGGTCAAAGCAATTGCGGCTACAAACCCAAGCGCACCGAAAAAGCGCGTCGGAGACTTAGACATTACCATCCCAACTTCCTCAACCATCCGCCCATATTGGCTTCTTCGACGTGGCGCACCTGAATGCTACCGCCCGCGTCGGAAACCTTCTTGTCGTTTTTGTCGTCCGTGTGCAGAACGAAAGCCGGCACAGCCTCGACCTCATAGGCGGTCGAAATCGCCGTGTTCTGCCCCGTCGCATCCGGATAAGCATCTGCATTGCGCTTGAGCGAGTAATACAAAGCCGGCATATCCACCGACGCGCTGTGTTCTTCGACCCATCCGGACTCGGCATAGCTCCAATAGAGCGCGTACCAATCGTGATACCCGCCCAATATTCCCTTCAGCGTGCCGTCGTCGTTCAACTTCAGCTTTAAGCGAGCCTGCTTCCAGTTGAACTCTGGAATCAGGAACGGGTCGGCAACGATGCGAATATCGGAAGCATCGGTGGTCAGAACACCGTTCTTGATGCTGCCATGCAGAACATTATGCGTCCGGGGATCGGGGTCGACCTTGAACGACATGTCGGACCGTACGCCGCCAGTCGTATCACGAGATATGTGATCGACGCCGCGCGAAATCGTGACCGTAACATTGTCCGAATTTTTCGGGTCTGTGATGCCGCTGATCTCAATCAGCCAAGCCGGCATCTCGTCGCGCAACACGTCCCACTGGGCCTGCGCCAATGTCGGATGGGCAGGCGGCGGAGCGCGGAAGCTGCGGATACAGCCGAGTGTCCGATAATACTGATTCTTGATGCCTTGTTCACCGGTATCGGGATCGGTGAAGGATATCGGCGAGTCAGTTTTGCCGTCGAGGTTGAAACCATATGCAAACTTGCCCTTGATCTCCTTCAGGCCGGGATCGTAGGACGATTCAGGATGGGCGTAGACATTCGTTTTTTTGTCTCCGCGCGTACCCATGATCTTGATATATTCGCCATCGGCCCTGCCGGGATTACCCGGAAAGTCCTTCAACAGCTTCGTCGCATCGGGATCGGAATAGCCGAGCCGAATCAGTTCGCGCTTGTAGAACTCGGTCGACATCGGGTTGAGACCGTCGGGGCAGTCGCTTTCGTTGCCATAATAGGTCGAAACACCGAACCAACTCACAACGTAGCCGCGGGTTTCGGCCGAAGCATGACCGGCTGCAGTAGCCAGCGCCAAGCCGGCTATCACGCCGAGCGACCGCGAATAAGAGTGGAACCGAGTCATTGTCGACCTCCCTGTCCCGTTTCGGGACATATAATTGAAATGTCTCATCAGCTTTTTGCAGCCCATGAATCACAGTGCCCTTTGGGATTTGCAGGACCACTGAATATCTTGCACGTGCCGCAGCCCTTGTCTCCGTCCGCATCAAAAAAGCCGCAAGCCGAACAGGTCTTCGTCGTGTCGGAATACTGCTCTGTATAATGCAGCGAGGATCGCAAACTATCCGTCGGGTCAGCGCATGCCTCAGCAGCTTTCGCCAATGACGGCAAAAGCGCGAATGCAGGAACCAAAAGTATGCCGCGCTCGATTGCCTCGCGCCGCGAAAGTTTGCCCGCACTCATTCGAATCAGCTCCCTTGCTGTCCCAAAATAGAATTCGCCGAGTCCGACTATGCCTAAAAAGCCAGAACCGGCCGATTGAAACCTAATATGGATATATGCTTTACAAATGTCGAGTCATTTTACGGGTGTTCACAAGAATGCTATAGGTTGGCAGTGAGCATCCCATCACTTAGGGTGACTGATCGATATGAGCAGTTCGAGGAGCGATTCGATGGCGGTACTGACAATCGAGTTGCCGCATTGATGAACCAAACGAAGCCAATCCCCCTTCGGCGACAGCAGCGCGATTTCACGCGCCAACGTCTGATCGATGCAGCGCGCGAATTGTTCGTACGCAACGGGACGCGCGCCACTTCAATTGACGATATCGCCAAGGCGGCGGGAACATCTCGCGCGACATTCTATGCCCACTTCACCGACAAGCAGGATGTAATTCGCGAATTTGCGCGCAGCATGTGGGAAACTGCCTTCGCGGTCTATGAGCGTTTCGGTGCTCTGGGCGAATGGAACCACCAAACAATCGGCGGCTGGATGCGTGAGTTGTTCGACGCGTGGGATCGCAACGCCGACACAACCTATATTGTTCTTCAGGAAATGCCGTCCGAGTTGAGGACGGATTTCCTGGCGCAGATGCAGCATCGCGTAAACGCGTTGATGAGCGACAATCCGCTCTGGAGCCGATTTACCCCCGAAGAAGGACGCCGACGTGCAGCCCTTCTGATTTTCCAACTTGAACGCTGTATGGACGCTGCACATTATGGTGGCTGGAAGGAAGACCGTGGCGCGCTTTTCAAGACTCTAGTCGATATATGGGTCGCGACCCTTACCAGCGATATGAGCGGCGATTAAAGCAGCTTAATCGAATATCCGCCGTCGATTGTGACGCCTGATCCATTCATAAAATCGGAAGCCCGGCTCGCAAGAAAGACAGCGATACCGGCAAAATCATCCGGCTGCCCCCAACGTCCGGCCGGCGTGCGCCCCGCAATCATTTCCGGCAAGCCCGGGACTGTCTTGGTGCTGGCTGTAATGTCGGTTTCGACCCATCCCGGAAGCACGCAGTTTACGTTGATGCCGTCCGGCCCCCATTCGACTGCCAGCGCTTTGCTCAACTGCAAAACGCCCCCCTTGCTAGCGCAATAATTCACCGAATAGGCCAATGCCCCCGTAGACGCGAGAGAACCTACATTAATGATCCTCCCACCATGGGGTCGTTCCGCGCCCGCTCGTTTCAGTTCAGCATAGGCTGCCCTGCACAGCAGAAACATTCCGGTCAGGTTGGTATCGATATCGACGTGCCAATCGTCCAACGACAGTTTCTCCGCCGAACCATATGCGTGCGCACCCGCATTGTTGACGAGTATGTCCAGCTTTCCAAAGCGCGCGACGGTGTCGGCCACGACCTTTGCCGCAAATGCCTCTTCGCGGACGTCCCCCTCGATAAATCCGGCTTCAGCGCCCAACTCGGCGAGTTGATGCAAGGCACTCTCGGCTTTTGCTGCGTTGCGCCCCGTGATCATCACCTTGGCGCCGGCACCGGCCAGGCCTTTGGCCATGCCCAACCCAATTCCACCGTTGCCGCCGGTCACAACGGCAACACGTCCCGTCAATTCGAAAATGTTCATTGAGGTCCTCGATAATGCCAGATGTCATAGCGCCGCCTTAGCCTAGAACAGGCCTTTGTCGACGATTTACTCCACAACGATCTCTCCGTAACTCCACGGATGATCTTTGCAAATATAGGTATAGGTGCCGGGCTTATCGAATTTCACCGTCCCGCTTTTGCCCGGGGCGACTTCACCCGTCGTCCAAGAGCCATCCTGCGCCGCAGCGTCGTGGGGCTCTTTTCCGTCATTGGTCCATGTTATCGTTGTCCCGGCTTTGACCTTGATCCGCATCGGTTGGAATACATACTCGTCGGTAAACTCTGCGTTCTTTATTACCCCGATACTCTTCACTGTCGCGGACATCGCCACATGATCGGTCGATACGACGCGCCCTGCGAATTCGCTGTCTGTTTGCGGCGGCGGCGGAGCAGATGCCGCGGCTATAGTTCCGCCTAAAGCGAAACTCCAAACCTTATTGGTTGCCGTAATCGCAACATACTGTTTACCGGCGACTTCATAAGTAATGGCTGGAGCTGTCGCCGCGCCACCTGTCTGAAACTGCCAAACTATATCACCGGTCTTGGCGTTATAGGCCTGAAACTGACCGTCTGGTTCACCGTGAAAAAGCAGATTACCGGCAGTGGCCGTGGTCCCGCTACCGAAAGCGATCGGGTAGGGAGTCTTTTTCTGCCAGGCGATCTTGCCGGTACGGCTGTCCAAAGCCGCCATGATCCCGTAACTCTTCATCCCTGGTACACTTGGCAACGTGAAAAAATATGGATCTTCGCCGCGGCGTATCCAATGCCCACCGGACATGCCTGTAACATACAGGAGGCCGGAATCGGGGTTGTAGGACATCGGTGCAAAGCGCGTTGACGTCGGGAAGACCAAGTTGGGCTGATCGTAATTCACAGGATCCCAGTAACAACCTGCTTTGAAACCAGGCGGGATTAGATCGGGCTCGACACAATTTGGCCCGACCTTATCGACACCGACGGAATAGGGCTGGGTCGGGGCCGTTGCGAGCCGCTTATCCTGCTTAACCGCTCGCTCTTCGACCGGGATAATGGGCATGCCTGTACCGCGGTCCAGTACAAACAACTCACCGTCCGTCCGCAGCACAGCGATCGCCTTGCGCGTCTTGCCATTATAAACCTGATCAAAAAGAACCAAGGGTGTGCCAAGGTCACCCTCCCAAATGTCGTGATGCAACGCCTGGAAGTGCCATTTCTCTTTGCCGGTTTTGATGTCGAGCGCGACCGCGGTTGCAGTGTAGAGGTTATCTCCAGGACGGACCTCGCCTCCGTATTGGGGAGAGGCATTGCTCGTGCCGAAATAGACCAATCCCAAAACTGGATCGACCGACGGGTTCATCCAGACCCCCGCACCGCCGTTTTTCCAAGCATCGTTGTCGGCTGGCCAAGTATCGTGACCCGCCTCTCCCGGGAGCGGAATCGTGTTGAATTGCCAGATGAGTTTGCCGGTCTTTGCATCTAGAGCAACGAATCGTCCCTTGATGCCTGCGTCGCCGCTGGCGAGCCCGACCATCACTTTCCCATCGGCGTAAGTCGGTGCGGCAGAAACGAACATTCCGAACCGCGCAGGACCATCACCGATATAAGTTGTCCAAGCGACCGCACCGGTTTTTTCGTCCAGCGCCGATACGCTGCCGTCGGTGAGTCCAAAATAGACTTTCCCGCCGCCGACCGCCAATCCGCGATTGCGTGCATCGATGCCTGGACCTGTAGGGAGATAGCTCCATTTGACGGTGCCGTTTGCCGCGTCCAAGGCAGTAACGTGACCGCCTGCGGCAGCGACGAACATCAGCCCGTCAGCTACCACCGGCGGCCCCTTGGATTGCTCATCCTTCAGGTCGAAATTCCACGCAGCGCCAAGAGTTTTTACATTGTCGCCGTTGATCTGACTCAGGGTGGAAAAACGTGTATTGCCGAACGAACCACCATGCAGCGGCCATTCATTGGACGCCTGCTCAAATTTCGCGGAGCTCGACGGAGCCGCCTCGGCATATATGCCAAGACCAATGGCAACTGACGTCGCAGCGCAGGCTGACAAGATGTTTCGATACCGCATATCCCCCCCCCGAGTCCGGCCGATTATTCCATGAACAACAGTTCATATATCGCCTTGCCCGAGACCAATACACACAATCATCGACGAGCCAAAGTGGTTGTTGTCGTGATCCCTCCGATTGCGGGAACGGCACGGTGGATGATAGTTTCCGATCAGCTATGAAATTTATCGCGCAGGTGACGAAACTCACCTTCAGAGCAATCTTTCTCCGACTGGCAAAGAGTTCATGATTGAACGCCTGAAGCGGTTTATCAGCGGCGCGAATGTCCCCGCCGCCGTGCAGGCGGAAATCATTGCCGAGCTCTACCCCAAATCGTTCAGGATCGGCACATCGATCCTGACATCGATCGTAACCGGGACCGTCCTTGCGTCGATCATGCATAGCTGGCTGCCGCTGGCCTGGATGGCCGTGGCGCTCGCGATCTGTGGCGTGCGAACCGCGGACTGGTATAGCTATCTGCGAGCCCCGCAAAGCCGCACGCCGTCCGAATGGGCCATCCGCTTCATCGTGCGCTTTATCCCGTTCGGCGTATGGTGGGGAGCCACCGCTGCCGTGTTGCTGCTCTCCGACGACCCGCTGCTGATGGCGATCGCGGTACTGGCAACCGACGCGCAGGGCGCCGGCGCCTGTTGTTCTTACCCCGGTCATCCGCCTGCGGCGCTCGGCTTCATCTTGCCGGCTATGCTGATGTTTGCAGTCGCGGGACTGATCCAAGGCGGCGCGATCGGCTATTCGATCAGCTTCGTTGAAATCGTCCTGATCGCCAATTATTTGATCATTATCCGCGAATTCTACCGCTCGACGATACGCGGCTTGATTGCCGGTCACGAAAAAGCGGAACTAGGCGATCATCTGGTTGAAGCCCATCTGGCACTGAAGCGCGAAGGCGCAGCGAAATCGGAATTCCTGGCACATATGAGCCATGAATTGCGCACTCCGTTGAATGCCATTATCGGGTTTTCCGACGTCATCATGTCCGAAACTTTCGGCCCGATGGACAATCCCAAATACGCCGAATATCAAAACGACATCCATATGGCGGCATCGCATCTCTTGAACATCGTGAATGAGGTGCTGGACATCGCGAAAATCGAGGCCGGAGAATTGGCACTTCAAATCGGTCCGGTAGAACCATTGGAAGTGACCCGTTTCACCGCCCGCCTGATTCGTCAGCGTGCGCTGGCAAAAGGCCTAACATTTGACGTTGAGCTCAGTCCTGGCCTTGGTGACAGGCTGCTCGAAACCGATGAAGTGCGTTTGAAGCAGGCGCTCATAAATATTCTGTCAAACGCGGTAAAATTTACCAACGCCGGCGGCACAGTTCGGCTGTCCGCAGGAATTCGTGACGGAATCTATTTCGAGGTTGCTGATAATGGTATCGGCATGGCGCCGGACGATCTGCAGAGAGCATTGCTCCCCTTTGTGCAGGTGGGCAGGCCGATGCTGGCAAAAGAAGGAAGCGGGCTTGGCTTGCCACTCAGTCGGCAATTGATCGAGCGATTGGGCGGCCGGTTTCAAATTGAAAGCACTGTCGGCATTGGCACGACAGTCACAATAACCATGCCCGAGAGATTTGCCGCTCAGGAATAGGAGAGGCAACGAATGGATTAGTCCAGCTTTACCCCTGCGATATGCTCGGCCGCCAGGAAACCAAACGTCATGGCAGGCCCAAGAGTCGCTCCTGCGCCTGGATAGTAACGGCCGGTTACCGATGCCGAGCAGTTACCGATCGCGTAAAGCCCTTCAATCGGTTTGTCGTCCCCACCCATCACCTGCCCATATTCATTGGTTAACAACCCCCCCTTGGTCCCGATGTCCCCTGGGTGGATTTCGACGGCATAAAATGGAGGCTCAGTCAGTGGCGCCAAGCACGGATTGGGCTTTATCCGAAAGTCTCCATACAACAGGTCGTAGCTGTTTTCTCCCCGTGCAAAATCCTGATCCTTGCCAGATGCCGCAAACCCGTTGAACCGATCGACCGTGCTGACCAAAGCGGCGGCTTCGACTCCCAACGCAACCGCTAATCCAGCCACAGTCGAAGACGAAGTCAGCAGATCTTTGCGAATATGGCGAGGCTGGAGCCAGTTCAAATGCATTTCCGCAGGCAAGAGCGGGCCGAATGGATAGTTGCGCTTATAGCGCTCGTCGAAAATCAGATAGGAAGGCAGATTTCCAGGCTGGTACATTGCCTGGACCGCAGTCGTATAGGCTACGGATTCGTTGAAAAATCTCCTTCCTTGCCGATTGACGACAATGGCGCCCGGCATTGAGCGTTCGGTAAACAAAGCCCTCGCACGATCTTCGCCCTTAACCGTCAAAGTTGGGCCCCACCACGCCTCGTCCATCAAGGATGTTGCTGCGCCAACCGCCTGCCCGGCAACCAGCATATCGCCGGTATTTGTCGGGTTGGCAGCTGACCACCGCGTGCTTGTCGGATTGGGAAGATATTGAGCACGCAATTTCTGGCTATGCTCAAATCCGCCTGAAGCAACGATGACGCCGCGTCGGGCGCGAATTACGATATCTTTGCCTTCCCGCTTGGCCCGAACACCAACAACGGCGCCCTTTTCGACGAGAAGTTCACTAGCCGGACAACTGAGCCAAATCGGCACAGCCAGATCGAGCAGGCTTTTACGCAGGCGTCCAATAAGCGCGTTGCCCATCGTCAGTCGGCGCGAACGGCGCGAACGGAACCGCCAGGGGATGTCCGAGAAATATTGCCAACTCAGCCGCAGCAGCAATTTGAACCAGCCGGGCGATTTGCTGAGCAGAATTGCGCCTTCGATATTGCTGTAGCCCATAAGCCCCAGCACCCGCACCTGCCGGTGCGGCATGTTCATATTCAGGAAGTCGTCTCCCAACTGCCGCGCATCATAGGGTAGCGGATCGATCGAACGTCCACCGGGACGGGCACCCTGAATATGCTGATAATAATCCGCATATTCAGGCATCGCGATAAATTGGACGTGGCTGTTACTCATGACCCAGCGCAGCATACGCGCGCCGTTTTTGACGAACGACGCCACGTTTGCTGCGGGCACATCGTTCCCGGTCAATGCCGTCATGTAGGCTAAAGAATCCTCTGGATTGTCTTCAATCCCAACGCCGGGCATCAGATGATTGCAGGTAATCCACAAGCCCCCACCTGAAGTTGCCGAAGTGCCGCCATAGACATCGGCCTTCTCGATAATCAGCGTGTTCAAGCCGCACTGGGCGGCAACCAGCGCGGCTGTCATCGCCCCTGCGCCCGAACCCACGACCAATACATCGACTGTATGTTCTAGCGCCGACGATGACACAGCAAACTCCCCTCATTTTTGTCACGCATACGCCTAATAGGTGCGATTGCGTAATTCTTTGTAATCACGTCCAATTCCCGCGAACAGAGCGCACATCGTGACTTTTCGGTCAAACCCGAACGGACGGGACACGACCTTTCGCACGGATTGCCCTTACTGCGGTATAGACTTCGTGGCAGAAGAGCGCTCGTGAACTCCTTCAGGATATGACTATGCCATCGGTCGCTCTCGTTTCAATTCTCTGCCACGACAGGGTCGGGCTCGTGTCTTCAGTTGCCGATTTCCTGTTTTCAGCGGGCGTCAACCTGCGCGACACGACCTTCGCCGTGTACGGCGCCGGCGCGGAATTTAGTTCGGTCTGCGAACTGCCTGGCGGGACTACGGTGGACGACCTTCAAGAAGGGCTAGCCCGGCTCCCGGAATTGGAGGGGGCGGAACTGAGAGTCGCTCCCTTTGCCTTCGATCCGACTCCCGGACCGACTGTTCGCATTACTCATAGGATCGAAGTTAGCGGCGGTGACCAGTTGGGATTGATTGCTCGTCTTTCTGAGATATTCGCTCAATTCGGCGCCAATATTGTGAGGCTGGACGCCCAGAAATTGCCCGATGCCGAAGGCGGTCGGTACGTAACACGCTTCGCCGTATCACTACCGCTGGACCGGGCGGATACCTGCCTCTCGGCAATCGCCAACACCGCGGGGAGCCTGGGACTGGAAAGCAGCGCCGTTAAAGCCACGGGCTGACATCGCCTTTACTTCGGCTTGTAAGCAGGATTGGTGACCTCACCGGTTTCGTAATGCCGCTTGAAGCTTTCGGCGACCTGCAGCGTGTTGCCCCGCGCACCGCGATTTACGACCAGTGCGTCGAGCAGGCGGCCAGCGATGCCCCAGGGCATTTCATAGATCAATGCCGGGCTGAATAATGTGCCGCCATCGGGCGCATCGGATATGCGATAGTCGAACCACGCAGCTTTGAAAGGTGCCAACGGCTTGTCGCCGTAATGCAGCCGCAGCTTGAAGCCATAGCCTTCATCCCAACTGACAACCGTCTCATCGAGAGGCTGGCCCTTTAGTTGAAAAACCCGCCGGCTCGTCCCGACGCCCTCATGGCTGGCAGTCGTGAACTCCGCGCCCGTCAGGTTCGGGACATAGAGCGGTGCGCGCGACAGGTCGCGCAACCCCTCCCAGACTTTGGCCCGCGGCAAATTAATATGGACTTCGCAAGTCGCAACACTCGGCATGTTCTCTCCCTCGATTATTGCTGCGCCAGCAGCCGTTCGCAGGCGGCAGGCAATGTGCGTTCTATTCTTGGTTTGGCAGCCTGCTTCGGCAATGAAAGATGATGTGTCCACTCTTCAAGAGCGGCGTCGCAGCCATCGCCGTCTGGAACCGGTGCTTGAGGCTCGCAGTCTGGTGAATTTCGCGGGCAAAGCAGTCTGACGTGGAAATGATCATCATGTCCCCACCATGGGCGCAATTTGTGCAGCCAGCCCAACCCAGCCTCGGCCGCGTCGCCGTATCCCCTGCAGAGTGCCAACTTTATGACCGGATTGACGAAGATACGGTCCACACGAGGATCGCTCGCTGCCAATTCCAGCAGCCTCACTTGTCGGCAGCCGAAATGGGTCGGGTCGATCTGAGCCACGTTTTGCACTATCATCTTCGGCAGTTCGGGATCCTCTCTTTCATCAGGCGTAAGTCCCGGCTTGGTATCAAGCGTAAACCAGATATCGACATCCAGCCCGGTCTGGTGGCTGGCATGGCCGAAGGGTAGCGGTCCACCGCGGGGCTGAGCCATATCGCCGACATAGAAGATTGGGAGTCCCGCCGCCTGAGCCTGGCGGCCCAGTCCCTCGACGAAATCGACCGTATCGTCATGCCCGAAATAGCGCCTGCGGCTCAGCCTGATTACCTCATAGCCCCGCCCATCGAGCGGTAGCTGCACCGCCCCGGCTAGACAGCCATCGGTAGTTCCGCCGATGGCCTGAGCAGGTCCCCCGCTCTGCCGCTCTAACCTGCTCCATGCATTGGAGGAGGTCCCGTCCGCAGCCGCCAGGGCTGGTGCCGCGAGCGCCCATGCAGCCAACGCCAGCACAAATGAACGCCAGAGATCATGTGCGCGCAGGCTACGTCCCCTCGTTGAAACGCATATCGACTGTCTCTGCGAAGCCTGCCCGAGCCGCGCTGGTCGAAGCGCCGCTGGCGCTGACACGTCGCACGCCGTCTGCAGTTAGGTCGGCCACGCGCATATCAGAATTAATCAGCAGCACATTGACCAGATTCGGTGGCGCAGAGGCTAAGAATTCGGCGATGGCGGCCAGTTCGTTCACGCTGGGGCATAGAGTCAGTCGGCAACAACGTCTGCGCAAGGTATGGGAGAGCTCCCTGGTAGTCGCATCAGTCGTTCACGCCCACCATATGCCGTGCAGCCAGATAACCGAAGGTCATTGCAGGGCCCAAAGTCGCCCCCGCCGCAGGATAAGAATAACCCATGATACTGGCGGTCGTATTGCCGGCAGCATAAAGGCCAGGTATCGGCTGCCCATCTTTGCCGATCACCTGCGCGTTCTCGTTGATAACGAGCCCGCCATTGGTGCCGATGTCGCCTGGGTAACAAGGGAAGGCGTAAAATGGTCCCTTGTCCAATGCTCGCAAGGTTGGGTTCGGCTTGACCTTCGGGTCGCCGTAATAACAATCGTAAGGATCGTCGCCGCGAAGAAACTCCGGGTCCTTACCTTCGCGTGCATGCTTATTGAAATTCTCGATCGTCTCTTTGAGCGGCGCCCAAGGCAATCCAGCTTTCTTTGCAACCTCTTCCCAAGTTTTGCCCTTGATGAGAACGCTTTTGATTGCCGAAGACAAAATCCAGTCCGGCAAAAGCGGCAGCACGGGCCCCATTGGGTAAGCATGGCGATATTGGGAATCGAACAAAATGTAGGATGGGATCGTGCTCGCGCCCTTTTTATTATTCTCAATCATCGCATGGCCGGCGATGTGATAAGAGGCAGCCTCGTTGAAATAGCGCTTTCCGGCTTGATTCACGACTATGCAGCCTGGCAAGGCGCGCTCAAACGTCATCAGTCGCGTCTTGTCTTCGCCCGGGATGGCCAGCGAGACGCCCCACCAGGCCGAATCCATTCGGGCGGTTTGCGCGCCCAACTCCATCGCCCCGCGGATAGCGTCGCCGGTATTTGGCGGCTGTGCGCCGGTATAAATCGTTGCTACCGGCAAGTACTTCGACCGCATTTCAGGATTGCGCTCAAAACCACCGGCAGCCAACAACACACCCTGACGGGCGCCAATCCGCATGCGCTTGCCTTCGCGCTCCACGACTGCACCGGTAACGCGGCCGCCTTCGACGACCAATTCCAGAAATTTGGTCTTCAACCAAAGCTTGGCACCCAACTTGTCCATCGAGAGCTTCAACCTTGCGGCCATCGCGCTACCCAAGGTTAGGAATCGGTCGCGCGCGGAGCGAAACCGCCAAGGCAAGTCGGTGTAATATCGCAGGAACAGGCGCACCACGATCTTCTTCCAGCCCGGTGACCGGAAAAGCAGCGGGCCTGTCTCGTCAACTGTCCAATTGATCTTGCCAAAGAACTGCGCCGCGGGGTGCTGCGCACGCTGGAGCAGGAAGTCCTTACCCAACCTCCTTGCATGGATCGGCATGGCGTCGTGAGATCGGAAGGCGGTTTTTCCACCCGGTAAGTTGGGGTGATAATCGCAGTAATGTGTCGTGGCGTATTTGAGTTCGCTGTTCTGCTCCATCCAGTCCAGCATTTTGGGGCCGTTATTGACGAATGCCCAAATGTTGGCATCGGGTACATCCGGAGCGGTCAACGCACGAATATATTTGAAGCCGTCTTCCGGTGTATCGTCGCTGCCCGCTTCCTTCGCTTGGCGCGTTGCGGGAATCCACACAACGCCGCCCGACGTGGCCGAAGAACCGCCATAAAGTTCGCTTTTTTCGATGACCAGCGCATCTGCATGGTTTTTCTGCGCAACGATCGCCGCCGTCATCGCTGCCGCGCCCGAACCAACGATCAGAACGTCGACCTCGGCATCCCATCCATTTGCATTCGCCATTACTTTTCTCGATCCCTCTCAACGGCCAGCTCGCATCGGATGCGGCCAGGTGTCTTATAGCGAATCCGACGGTGGGAAAATCCCCATAAATTTAACGAAAATGACCCGCTATTACGCATCCCTACCCATTCGCGCCGGTCAGGTGCCGCGCAGCGCGATAAGCGAAGGTCATCGCCGGACCCAACGTAGAGCCCGGTCCTGGATAGGTGGGCAAAATGGCCGCTGCGCAATTGCCTGTCGCATAGAGGCCCGCAATCGGCTTACCGTCGATGTTCTTCACCTGGCCGTTTGGATCGGTTTCAAGCCCACCCTGGGTGCCAAAGTCACCCAACTCCATCCGGACCGCATAAAATGGTGGCTTCTCGATCGGACCGAGACACGGATTTGGGGTGACAGTCGGATCGCCGTAATAGCGGTCGTAAGCTGAATCACCGCGACCGAACTCCGGATCCTTGCCGGTGCGGGCGCTGGTGTTCATCATCTCGACCGTTCGCGCAAGTCCGGCTGAATCGATCGACATCTGCTTTGCCAGCCCATCGATCGTGTCTGCCTTCGCCAAAAAGCCTTTTTCATAATAGATCCTTGGCAGCGTGAAATCCGGTCGGAAGGAAGCTTTCATCAGCGGGCCAACCAGATATTTCGAACGGAAATTCGCGTCGAAAATCATATAGAGCGGCGATGACGGATGCTCGGAGGAATGAACAGCGAAGGCCTGTTTCACATAGGCCATATAATTCATGGACTCGTTGGCCACCCTTTTGCCCTCGCGATTGACGCAGATCGTGCCGGGATAGGACTTCTCCATGATAGCCAGATGCGGGATCGATTCGCCGGGTACGCATAAAACCGGGAACCACCATCCGCCGTCGACCAGCTTAAAGGCTGCACCAATTGCCATACCCGCGGTGATCGCATCGCCGGTGTTTGTGTGGACCCCGGCGCTCCACGCCGTGTCTGTCGGCTTCGGCAGATATTTGTCGCGCATAGCCTGATTCTTCTCGAACCCGCCCGCCGCCAGCACGACGCCGCGCGTGGCCCGGATGTTCATCCGCTTGCCTTCGCGCTCAATGACCGCCCCTTCGACCTTTCCTTCATTGGCAATCAGTTCAATCAGCCGCGTCTTGCGCCAAAGGGGCATATTGCGGTCGATCATCGAGAGCCTCAGCCGGGCGACACCGGCGCTGCCGCAAGTCAGGCGCCGTGCGATCTTGCTCTTGAAACGCCAAGGAAAATCAGTTGCATAGCCGAGCAGCATCTTCCCGATCATGCTTTTCCAGCCCTTGGCCTGGACATAAAGCAGTTGCGCCTCGACCTGTGTGATGCCCACGCGCCCCAGGAAGCGCATCATCGGATGAACCGGCATCAGGTGCTCGGCTTCATCACCGAGAAGGCTCATGTCGACCGGCGCGGGCTCGTGGGAGCGGTGCCCGACCTTTGCTCCCGGCAGATCGGAATAATAATCAGGGTAATGCGCCAGCGATTCATAACGAACCCGTGTGCGGTCGTGCAGAAAGCGCAGCATCTCGGGACCGGATTCGACATAGGCGTCCAGCATCGCCGGGTCGACGGAGCCAGCCGGAATCGAATGGGCTAGATATTCCCGCGCTTCGGCCAACGAATCTTCAGCCCCGGCCTCGATCGTATAATGGCTGCAAGGGACCCAGATACCGCCTCCGGAATAGGAGCTGGTGCCACCGTATTTCTCACCTTTTTCAATAACTAAGACGTTTTTTGCGCCCATCTCGTAACAGCAAAGCGCCGCCGTCATTCCGCCGTTGCCGGAGCCGACGACCAAGACGTCGACCGTGCTATCCCAATTCATGCTTTCCCCTGATTTTCGGCACTGATTTTCAGGCAGGATATCGAACCTGCCGCGCAGTTAACAGCATTCGTCACGCATCCGACGGCCCAAGTATATCCCGGCTGCCCAGTTCGCAGTCGACCGCCATCCCCCATTCGACCGCGCGCCACCCGGCCGCCAATCGTCGCCAGCGCGTGCGATATTCCCCCATAACCTCGTACGTAACCCCCGCATCATCGCCCCTGCCCCGGTGGAACGCTCGCACATAGCAGCGGCTGTCCGCCGACTTGCCTGCTGCGGTCACGACAAAGTTGCCCAACATATGCTGGCTGGGTCCGCAGCCGCCCAAATAGGACCGGATGCTGGCGATGATGGCCTCGCGCCCCTCCAGCACCAAACCGTTGCCATAATCGGCTATCGCATCCGGCGCGAACACAGTGTCGAACAGTGCCCAGTCCCGCGTATCGCAGGCCCGGGCATAGCGCCCCAACGCCGTCTGGATATCGCGTTCGATCAGCAGAATCTCGTTACTCATGACGCCGCCGCCTCATCGAACAGAGGGAGTGATTTCAAAACCGCAGCCGCAGCGGTCCTGGCCGCCTTTGCGACGAATGTCTGAAAGTCGAGCTGGCTGTCCTCCCCTGCCAGATCCGACAATGCCCGAATGATGAGCCACGGTACCGCGAAAGCATCCGCGACCTGCGCCACAGCCCCGCTTTCCATATCGACGGCCTTGCCGCCCAGACCGGCGAACAGCCTTTCGCGCGTCAGCCCGCAGCCGAGATAATAATCGCCCGTCAGAATCGTGCCGAAATGCGCATCGGTCAAAGCCCGACGGGCAGCTTCGATCAAGCCCGCGTCGGCGATATAGGGCAGTTCGCCGCGAAATTCCGGAAAGGGCAACGCCCCGGCGCGATAGACCTCCAGCGTCCCTTGCACCATCGCGCCATAATCATGCTGGATCACCTCGGTCGCAACCACGAGCTCGCCCACGCCCAGCGCCGGGTCCAGCCCGCCAGCGACACCGGAAAAGATGATCCCGGCGCAACCGAATCTGTCGAGAAGGATCGCCGCGGCCAGCGCTGCATTCACCTTTCCGATCCCGGACTCGGCAAGCACGATCGGGTGCCGGTCCAGCCGGCCGTGGTGGATGCGGATGCCCGCGACCGTCTCCTGCCCGCTTTCGATCAGATGGTCGCCGAAAGCGGCGATCTCTTCCGGAATGGCGGTCAGAACGGCGATGGGTCTGGAAGGCATGTGCAATGATCCGGATCTGGCTCGGGCGGGCTACTGTCCAGGGACGCACCCATTCCTTCAAGCCCCTATCGCGCCGCAGTGGGCGTCCAATACTCGATTTTGCGCAACATAAAGACTGCGTCCGCGTCATAGCTGCGCAATTTCGCTGCCAGCCGAGGATCCGAGACCGCCTGGAACCCAAGCCGCTCCCAGATTGCAGCCGATCGGTTGACCGCGACCAGACTGAGGTTCGGCAGCTCCATACGCCGCGCCTGATCCGACAGATAGTCGATCACCGGCCGCGCCGCTCCGGCCCCGCGGGCCTCGGGCAGCAAGGCGATGTCGTGAATATAATATGTCGTCGGCAAAGCCGGCAGCGCGCCCAGCAAACTGTTGAGCTTTGGCGGCTCGCCATAGATCCAGGGGTGGCTGACGATATAGCCGGCCGCGGCGCCCGCCGAGCCTTCCAGTACAAGACACCCTGCGGGATGAAGCGCCAGCCGTTCCTCAAAGATGTCCGGGTCTTCGGGATAGAGCGGATGGACCGCCTCTGGGATTGCGAGCATGGCCGGCAGATCGGCCGCGGTCATCGGCCGCCAGCGAAAAGGGTTTGGCTGGGTCATGGGGCAGGCTGATAGCACAAAGTTAATGTGGAGCCCCAGTGACGAACCCGATTTGTTCTCCCATATTGGCGGGATGACTTCACTGCCGCGTCATACCTTCACCAACCGGCCAGCCGAACTTTTGCCGCCCAACATAGCCGCATGGTTCGCCCATCGCGGCTGGACCCCCCATGCCCATCAGCTGGCGATGGTCGAGGCGGCCATTCACGGCAGAAACGCTCTGCTCGTCGCCCCGACCGGCGCCGGCAAAACTCTCGCCGGCTTTCTGCCCACCCTGGCGGATTTGGCCGAGCGCCCCCGCCCCGGCCTGCACACGCTCTATATCTCGCCGCTGAAAGCCCTGGCCGTCGATATTCAGCGCAACCTGGAAACGCCGATTGCCGAATTGCGGCTACCCATTCGGGCGGAGACCCGCACCGGCGACACGCCACAGGCGAAGCGTGAACGGCAGCGCAAAGCCCCGCCGCATATTCTGATGACGACCCCCGAAAGCCTGGCGCTGATGCTGTCCTATAGCGACGCGGGCGCCATCTTTGCTGGGCTGAAAACGATCATCATCGACGAGTTGCATGCCGTGACCGGAACCAAGCGCGGCGATCTTCTATCGCTCGGCATCGCGCGACTGCGACGGCTGGCGCCGCGCGCCCGGGCGGTGGGCTTGTCCGCAACCGTGGCCGACCCGCCGCGTCTGGCCGCTTATCTGTCGCCCACCGGCCTGGCTGGCGCGCAGGACGTCACCATCATCCGCGGCCGCGACGGTGCGGCGCCGGTGGTGGAGACTTTGGCGACGCGCGAACGAATGCCCTGGGCCGGCCATATGGCCGTCCATGCGATGGCCGAGGTTTACGAGCGTATCCGCACCGTCAAGACCGCCATCGTCTTCGTGAATACCCGCGCCCAGGCGGAGCTGTGCTTTCAGGCCCTCTGGCGCTTCAACACCGACAATCTGCCCATCGCCATCCATCACGGCTCGCTCGAGATCGACCAGCGCCGCAAGGTCGAGGCGGCTATGGCGCGGGGCGAACTTCGCGCCGTTGTCGCCACCTCCTCGCTCGATCTCGGCATCGATTGGGCCTCGGTCGATCTTGTCGTGCAGGTGGGCGCGCCGAAGGGCGCCTCGCGGCTCATTCAGCGTATCGGCCGCGCCAACCATCGGCTGGATGAGCCCAGTCACGCCCTGCTCGTTCCCGGCAACCGGTTCGAATATCTGGAATGCCGCGCCGCCGCCGATGCCGTGGCGGCCAAGAGCTTCGACGGCGACCCGGTCGTAGCCGGCGGGCTCGACGTGCTGGCGCAGCATATATTGGGCATGGCCTGCTCCGCCCCCTTCACCGCCGACGGATTATTCGCCGAGGTGACCGGCGCCGCCCCCTATTCCACTCTGGCCCGGCGCGACTTCGACGATGCGCTCCGCTTCGTCGCCACCGGCGGCTATGCCCTGGGCAATTACGAACGCTTTCGCCGCCTGAAGCTGGATCCTGACACCGGTGAATACAGCTTGGCCAACCGCGACGCACAGCGGCAATACCGCATGAATATCGGCACGATCGTCGAGCAGACGATGCTGAAGGTGCGCCTCGGGCGCGGAAAGATTTTGGGCGAGGTTGAGGAATATTTCGCCAACGGTCTGGTGCCGGGCGACACCTTCGTCTTCGCCGGCCGGCTGCTGAAATTCGTCGGCCTGCACGACACCGAAGTGATGGCGGGCGACGGCGGAACCGGCGACCCGAAGGTCCCCGCCTATGCCGGCGGGCGTATGCCGCTGACCACCCATCTAGCTGACCGCGTGCGCGCCATGCTTGCCGACCCCGCCGCCTGGATCGACATGCCGTCGGACGTCAGGGAGTGGCTTGAGTTGCAACGCTGGGCTTCGGAGATGCCCGACCCGCACGGGCTGTTGGTCGAGAGTTTTCCGCGCGGCAACCGCGAATATATGGTGGCCTATTGCTTCGAGGGACGAAACGCGCACCAGACGCTTGGCATGCTGCTGACCCGCCGAATGGAGCGGATGGGGCTAAAGCCTCTGGGCTTCGTCGCTACCGACTATGTGCTTGGCATTTGGTCATTGACGCCCATCACGGCCCGCGACCTCGCCGAACTCTTCGACGAGGACCTTCTGGGCGACGACCTGGAGGCCTGGATGGAGGATTCCAGCCTTCTGAAACGCACCTTCCGCAACGTCGCCATCATCGCCGGCCTGATCGAACGCAACCACCCCGGCGAAAAACGCAAATCGGGCCGCCAAGTGACCTTCAGCTCAGACCTGATCTACGAGGTCCTGAAGCGCCACGAGCCGGATCACATACTGCTCCGGGCCACCCGCGCCGACGCCGCCCGAGGCCTGACCGACGTACGCCGCGTCGCCGATCTGCTGAAACGCGCCAAAGGCCGCATCACCCTAAAACGCCTGGACCGGGTCTCCCCGCTGGCCGTGCCGGTGCTGCTGGAAATCGGCCGAGAGAGCGTGTGGGGCGAGGCGCGGGAAGCCCTGCTGGCCGAGGCGGAGGAGCAGTTGGTCAGGGAGGCGACGGGGACACGGTAGCCGCCAGCAAAAGCTTTTCCTGTTCCACCAGCAGTTTGGGGCACTAACCAAAACCCCAATCGCTTGGCGATGGCGCGCGGTCCTGCGGAGACATAGACTGCAGCGGCCATTCAAAAAACTACTAGGGAGGACAAATGCCGGAGTCGTATGATCGCAGGGCGAAGTGGCAGCCTGCTCCACGACCGGATTGGCTGGCCACTTTCAATGCGCTGGGTCGGCATTTGGATATCGGGGCCATCGTCCCTCTCGACGAGGCCTCGCTGCTTGGCGCAGCGAAGCGGAACACCGGTCTCGATGACTTCGGTGACGACAATTGGCTGCCCCATTTTAGAATGCTGGTCGGCCTGATCGAAAGCGAGGCCCGGCTCAATTTTTTCGGGCGCATCCTCACCCGCTCCGATTTCCTGATCTATCTCTCGGCCCGCCTCCGCATAGTCGATGCATTCAAAACCCACCCTGGGATCGCCGATGAGGTCATAACGGAGCCGGTGTTCGTTCTTGGGCTCGGCCGCTCCGGCACCACGATCCTTCAGGATGTTCTGTCGCGCGATCCTCAATTCCGGTCGGTGCGAAAATGGGAATCGCTGTTTCCCTGGCCGCCGCCCGAGCTGGAAACTTATGACACCGATCCGCGGATCGCAAAGGCACAGCAGATTGCGGGGGTGCATTGGGCGGCGACGCCCGAAGTCCGCGCAATGCATGATGCGGACGGCGACCAGCCGGTTGAGGATACTGAGTTCACCTATCCTGCATTTATGTCCGAAGTCTGGACCTGGATTTACAAGATCCCGTCTTGGGACGCGTATTTCGCTGAGCAGGATCTGGACCATCATTTCGCGTGGCATAAGAAGACTCTAAAGTTTCTACAGTGGCGCCACCGCAAGCCGCATTGGCTGCTGAAAAACCCGACCCATATGCCGCGCATTCCCCAATTGTTACGGCACTACCCCGACGCGAAATTCATTTTCACGCACCGCGACCCGATCCCCTCTGCGGATTCACTGACCAGCCTGATGGGCACGATTTTCTGGCTTCGCACAGATCAACCCTATGGCAGCGGCGCCGGCGACGATTTCGCCGTCGCCGACCATCGTGCGCAACTGTGGGACAAGGTCATCGACTGGATCGAGAGCGGTGTCATTGCCAAGGGCGCCTGCGCACATATCCACTACCCCGAATTCATGGCGGCGCCCATGGAAGCCATCAAACGCGCCTATCGCGATATCGGATTGCCGGTCACGGAAAAGGCCATCGCATCGATGAGTGCCTATCTGGCCGATAAGCCCCAAGGCGGGCGCGGGAAACATAACTATCAGCGCGCAAGCGATGCCGTGATTGCCGATGAACGCCGCAAATACAAACGCTATCAGGAATACTTCAACGTCCGGAACGAGATTTGACCGACAGGGGCAGGGTAATGCCGATTGAAAGAAGGAACCATCCGCAGGAGGTTTTGACAGTTGATTTCCTAGTCCTGGGCGGCGGCATGGCCGGAATGACCGCGGGCGGGCGCGCTGCCGCCGCGGGGTTGCGGGTGCTGGTGGTCGAGAAAGGACCTGAGATCGGCGGGTCGGCGCTACTGTCGGGCGGCAAGCTGTGGACCGCGAAATCGGCTGAGCTGTTCGCACAGGAAACGCCCGGCGGCGACCCGGCGCTTCAGCGCGCGATGCTTGATATGTTCGACACTTCGGTCGATTGGCTGCGCTCCACCGGCATCGATGTCGCCGACGTCAGCTATCATCTGCATTACGGCAAGGGTTACGATTTCGATCTGATCGCCTATTTCGAGCATTGCCGCATGCTGGTGGAAAAGGCCGGCGGCTGGATCGTCCGCGATGCGGTCGCCGACCGATTGATCGTCGAGGATGGGCGGGTGACCGGCGCGGTCATCTCGGACCGTGACGGCGACACCATCGTGCACAGCGACTGGACCTTGCTCGCCACCGGCGGCTTTTCCGCCAACCCGCAACTGCTGGAATGTTTCGTCAACCGGAACGCCGCAAAGGCGCTGGCCCGGTCGAACCCGTATAGCACGGGCGACGGATTGCGCCTGGGTGTCGAGGCCGGGGGCAGCATCTCGCCCTTGATGAAAGGTTTCTATGGCCATGTCATCCAGTCGCCGGTCCATAAATGGGGCCCACGCGAATTTCGCGCCTATACTCAGGGCGGTAGTATCCGCAGCATCCTGATCAACCGGTCGGGCCTGCGCTTCTGCGACGAGTCGCTCGGCGACCATCAGAACGCCCAGCGCATTCTGGAGCAGCCCGGCGCCACTATACTCATCGTCTTCGACGAGGGCGTCCGCCGGGCAGAGGCGCAGACCATCCTGGCCAACACCAGCACCCCGATCGACAAGGTTCAGATAGCCATCGACGAAGGCGCACATGTCGCCGCCGCCGATAATTGGGCTGAATTATTCGAAAAGACGCGGGCATGGGGTTTCGACGCGGAAACGGCCATTGAGACCGTCGCCGACTATAATCGGCAGGCCATGGCCACCGAACCGCCGACCCCGCCGCGCATTCGATCGCTGCAGCCGTATCTGGAGCCACCGTTTTACGCGATCGAAGGCCAGGCCGGCGTCACCGCAACCCACGGCGGGCTGCGGGTCGATACCGTGGCGCGAGTGCTGAACGCATTCGGTGAGCCGATCCCGGGCCTATTGGCGGCCGGGGCGGATGCCGGGAACGTGCATGGCGAAGGCTATGCCGGCGGCCTCTGCTTCGCCGCCACATTCGCCCTGCTGGCCGCCCGCCACGTCATTGGCGAACGTCCCGGCTGACTATTCTTCTGCCGTCAGCCCTGCCGGAACTGCGGGACGATTTCCTCGCGGATGCAACGCAGAACATCGCCGCGGCGATATCCCAGCAAGGCCGTATCGGCAGGGTTTGCCTCGAAAAACAAATTGTTGCCGCGCCCCCAGGGAATGGCTGCATCGGGTAGCATCGGGTGCTCCTGGTCGATCACCACGGGCGCAGGCTTTCCGACCGCCTCGAAGAATGCGCCGAAATATTGCCCGAAGGTCAGATTCTCATCGGCGATCAGATAGGCCTTGCCGTTTTCCTCACGCGTCAGCGCATTTTCCACCGCGTCCGAGATCGAGTTGGTGGTGATGAAGTTGACGCCGCCCGCCGGCGCGAACACCGGCATCGGATCGAACTTTCCCTCGGCATACTGAACATAGGCGGCAAACATCGTCTGCAACCCCGGAACCGCACCCAGGACGAATGGTGCATCGAGGCTGATAACCCTGAAGCTGTCGCTGGCCAGAGCGCAAATCCCGTCTGAGGCATCCTTCCGCGACTGCATATAAGGATTATCCTTCATCAGCTCCGGCGTCACATGCGGGTAATAACTACCGATATTGATGGCTGTGCGAATTCCGGCATCGCGCGCGGCAGCAAAAAAACGCGGCTGGGCGACGGCGTTGGCATAGGTCACATGTTCGTAATAATCGGCGCCCGCCGGCACATGGCGGATATCGTTGCCGGCAGCGAAAATCATCGTATCGAATTCGGCCAACCGGGCCTTGGGCACTTCGTCGATGATATAGTCCAGGCGCAAAAACTTCAGACTGCCGAGAGGCGTACCGGCGGCCGGCGGATTGCGCCCCGCAATGGTTACATCGTGCCCCTTGCTTGCCAGCCTAAGCGCGATATGTCCGCCGATCATTCCGGCGCCGCCGACTACCAATGTCTTCATAGACTCGTCCCTCTCATGTGGAGGGCGAACCTATGAAGCCCGATCGCCTTTGGCAATCACCCTTGGCGCCGGATCGAAATCACCTCACCCGGCATGCACGCCCGAGCCGCGGACGCCATGAAAACCTGCGGCCATATCGCGGCGGAAATGATGATAATCGTCACGGCGAAAGGCGTGGCCCGGGCCGTCGGTGAAGTAGAAATAGCCGTCGGCAGCCCAATATCCGTCATAGAACGGGCCATAAAAATCGTCGTAATAGCCGCTATAGGCCAGCGACCCCGGCAGGACCGTCGGACCAGTGACCGAGACCGGCCCCGGACCGGCAACGCCCTGGACGCATTCGAACACGACAACCCTGCTGTCCGGGCCCTGGTCGATATGGGCTGTTCTCGGCACCGCCTGGTACTGGCTGCAATAGGTCGCCGCGCTCTGGTTGGCCTGCAGCAGCTCTGCGTCGTTATGATATTGATAGGTGATGCTCGGATTGCTGGCCTGCACCACGGAAGGGGTCGTATAGCGCGGCACGCACCCCGTCGCCATCAAACCGGCCAGCACGACTGCGCCCTGAACGCTCGCTTTGAAAGCGTGAGAAGAATAGACGGTCATTTGATAAAAGCCCCTGCTATTCGATCGCCGTCGGCAATCGAAATATGTCACTGGAGCCAATTCGGTCGCGCCGCCGGACCGGCAGGCGCGACACTGGCCCGATGTCACAGGAACCCGGGAAATGACCTACTGTTCCGCACTGTTGAAAACGGGCAGTACCCTTTTGGGCGCCATCGCACAGACGATGGCGCCCAGGTAAAACTTACTCCGCAGCGATCGCGATCGTCGGCGATGCCTTGCCCGGCCGCTTCGCACGGAAATACGGGATCACGTAGCGGCCGATATTGGAGATCGTCTGCAACTGCGCCCATTGCGGCACAGTGCCCATCTGGCAGATGAAGAGTATTTCATCGGCCCCGGCCTCGATCAGCTTTTCGACATAGCCGATGCAATCCTCAACCGTGCCATAGGCATGGTTCGGGTTAGACAGCATCAGGCTGGGGTCGCTGAAATCGACCGTGATCTTTTCCGACGCCCACTGGGACTTGATCACGGTCTGGCCGGTCGTCGTCTCGACCGTGTCATCCGCGTCGGCCCAGGCGTTCCAATCGGGCAGCGGCCCGCCGCCGTTCCAATAGGTGATTGCCTCCATGAAGAAACGCTGGCCGCGGATACCGATCTTGCGAGCCTCTTTGCCATTATCCAGCACAATGGCGGGGCACAAGGCCGCCAGATGCTCGATCGGGCGGAACCCGACCTGCTCTTCAGGTTTGCGGCTGGCCCAGGCCTCGCGGTAGATGCGGTTCTTGTTGGCGACGTCGTCCGGCCCGCCGAAACCCAGCACCAGCGCACCCATGCCGCGCTTGCCAGCCTTGGTCAGCGTATCGGTGTTGGTACAGGCCAGATACATCGGGGGATGCGGATCCTGATAGGGCTTGGGATGGATCGGCCGCTTCGGGATGTCGATATATTTGCCGTGATGCTCGATTTCGTCCTGCACCATGATCTTGGGAATCAGGTACATGGATTCGTCGATCTGCTCCGGCAGGGTGTTCAGGTCATAGCCGAACGTGCCGGATTCCTGCTGCGTGCCACCCTTGCCAACGCCGAAATGAACACGGCCCTTCGACAAGATATCAAGGCAGCCGATGCGCTCCGCCACCTTGACCGGATGGTTCATGTTGGGCGGCAGGCAGACGACGCCATGGCCGATGCCGATGCGGCTGGTCTTGCCCGCGATGAAGGCCAGGAACGTCTCCGGCACGCTCATATGCGCGTAATAGGTCAGTGCCGTGTGTTCGACGCACCAGATGATGTCGAAGCCGACTTCCTCGGCCAGCATCACTTGCTCGACCATGTCATCGAAGACCTTGCGGTCGCCTGCCCGCGATGCATCCGTCGTCTGGGCTTCATAAATCAAAGAAAATCGCATGTCCCTCTCCCGTCGGCGTATTCATTGCACAGAATGGGCATCGCGACCGCCGCGTCGCGCTTTCAATATTCAGCATTTGCGGTTTCGGGGCATCGTCTATTCGGGTGAGCCTGAAAGTCGCGCCCCGTTACGACGTCAATCACCGAAACGCTGCTGAACATGGCGCCTACGCTCGGCGATTTCCGCGCTGCGTTGGTCCGCGGCGAATACCGGCGTATCGGCCGGCAGATACTTGCGCAACTCTGACAGTTTCACCTTTAGGGTTGTCGGCCATTTATCCTTGGCGAATTCCGCCTCCTTCATCCCGTCATAGCGAAGCAATATGACGCCCTGGCGCAGCCCATCCGTATCCAGCCAGTTCTGCACGCCCGGGTCCTTGGCCGAGATCACGAAATGAAAGGCGCCATCGGCTGTGCGGTAAGCCTGATCGGCGGTCAGGCTGCTCTGGCGGTTGGCATATTCAAGCGATGAGAACCAGCGGTCGGTCAGTTGGATGCCCTGGTAGTTCGCGCTCGTCGGCCATGTGGTCACGATCAGCGCCTCGTCGTCGGCCAGATCGAAATGCCCCTCGGTCATCCAACGGCCCTTCACCCCGCCCTGGGCGGAGGGGTCCATCGGCGGGATCAGCGTATTGGCCGGTATGGCGTTGACATAGCGGTCCAGCACAAAGCTCGGCCAGACCTTGACGATCATCAGCAGGTCCTTGGCCGCTTTGTTCAGCTTGGCAGCCATCGCGGCCTCGCTCAGCGGCGGCTTCAGCGCACCCTCGAAGCCGACGCGGTCGATATGGACCTCGCCCGGTGTTTCGTTCTTCCAATCGCTGAATATCTGCCGGACCATGATCTTGGTCGCGTCCGGCGCATTCTCCATCCAGTTTCCGTCGCGCTTCGCGGGCGACAGGAAAACCTCAAAGCTGCCGTCCTTGCCGAAGGTCACATTCTCCATTGCCAGGTTCGAGACGACCCGCCCGCCGCCTTTGACGTAGGGGTCGCCGGCATAGATCTGGAAATCGATCCGCCGCTGTTTCCCAAGCCGACCCCACACGCGGTATGTCTCGCCGCCGCGGATCGGTGCGAACAGATAGCGCTGATCGGGGTTGTCGCCGCCTTCGCGGATACGGAAATCCAGCACCCGGAAGAACGGGAAGTCGGCATCCAGAACGACATCCTCCTCCAGGGTGCGGATCATCATGCTGGAGATAAATGCCAGGCCCGAGGCGCGGCTTTCTGCGTCTTTGTAGAACGGGTGCTGCTCGACAAAGTCCCGCGATTCCTTCACCGCATCCATGAAACGGCTGAAGGCCTGATCCATGGCAGCCGCGTCGCCGGGCTCATCGGCACGCAAAGGGAGAGCGAACCCGATCAGGATCATGACCGCACAAGCGATCGTGCGAAGCTTCATTGCCGCCCTCCCCTTTTTTATGGACGCTCTTTGAACGCCTTGAGCCAGCCCAAAGTCTCACCTGTCGGACCCGCCGGAAAATACTCCGCGCCATACCATCCGACATAGCCTTCCGCTTCCAGCGCTGCAAAGGCCGCCGGAAAGTCGATTGTCCCTGAACCCGGCTCCCGCCGGCCCGGCGCATCTGAGAACTGAACATGGCGGATCAGGTCACGGTACAAATCCGCCGCCTGCACCAGATCGTCGCCAGCGCAGGTTAGGTGATAGAGGTCGAACAATAGTCCCACCCGCCCGCCGAACCGGCGCCTCAATATATCGGCCGCCTTGCCGACGCTCTGAAACAATGCGGTCGGCGCGTCCAGCGGGTTCATTGGCTCAAGAACCAGCGTGAACGCCGCGCCATTGGCCTCGGACACCGCAGCCTCGGCATTGGCGACATAGGCATCCAGGCATTGCGACCGGCTGACACCCGATGGGATGCGCGAGGGGCCGAGATGGACAAACGACGCACCGAGCTGCGATGCGGCGTCGAAGGCATTGCCAACCGCGTCTCTAAACGCCGCCTCGCGTCCGGGAACGCCCGACAGCCCGTTCCCGCCTTGCAGGTAATCCCCCATATCGACATTGACGAGCACCACATCGACACCGGCAGAGCGTGCGGCATCGGCCATCTCGCCCGCGTCCCCCTCGCTCAGCACCTGAATTTCGACGCCGTCGAAGCCTGCCGCCTTCGCGGCAGCAAATCGTTCGATCAGCGGTAACTCGCGGAACATGAAGCTGACGCTAGCTGAGAACTTGCGACCCATTCTGCCTGGTTCAATCCAGCCGTAGGGCATAGGAGCGTGCGCGATCAGCCAGTTGGATGCGTCGCTGGAACGCCGACAGCAGTTGTACTTCCGAGGGCATGGCGCCCTTGAGCTGCGACAGTTTCACCACTTTGACCGAGCGGATCGCATGATCCGGGGACACGGTCTTGTCAGTCAATTCCTGCCAGCGCAGAGTTATCAGCCCGGCATGCATGCCGACGCTATCGATCCAGTTACGATAACCCGGGTCGCGGGGGCATAGAACATAAGTAAAGCTGCCGTCGGCCGATGGTGCGGCCTGGTGGTTGTTCAGGCTGCTCGTGTGACGGATATAGTCCGGAGCGACACTCCAGGGATCGGCGATCTGAAAGCCCAGGTAGCGCGCGCCGGCCGGATCCAATGTCACGACCAGCGCCTCGTCCGGCTTCAGATCAAAGCGCGCCATAACGGCAAAGCCCCAACCTCCGTCGCGTCGGCGAGGCGTCTCGATCACATTGGCGGGATGGGCATAGATATAGTCATTGTCGAATTTCAGCCAGAACGGAACCATGGAGCGCATCAGCTGGATCGCCTGCTCGGCAATGACCTTGTTCGTCGGTTGCGGCTTCAGCGGCGGACCGTCCGCACGCGCAACGGCAAGTCCGTTCGGTCGCTCTTTCGACCAATCCGACAGAGTGTCGCGCACGATCAATATCTCGTCGGGGTTGTCGCCGCTCTGAATATGGTTGCCCGGGCCATTCGCGCCATCGTGATCGATAGTGATTGTAAAAGACCCGTCTGACGCAACGGACAGGTCTCGCGCTGTCAGCGCGCCCAAGACTGGTGAACCTTCGAACACGGCCTGCTTTTCGGTACCGCCTGAGCCAGGACGGGTCTTATAGAGCGTAAAGCTCTCCTGAAGCGGCCCGTCCTGCCTGATTCTGCCGGTAATCGTGTAGCGCGCTGCGCCGTCTATCGGGATGTTTCGGTAGAAATTGTCCGGATTGTCGATGCCATGCCCGGACCCGGGAACATGCAGCGCGCGCCAGTCATGGGTGGCAGCGGTTGCCCAGCTGATTTTCGGTCGGTCCGGATCGTTATTGGCTGCCGCAAGTACTGACGCGAAGGCCACCGATCCCAAACCCGCTTCCAACCTTGCGCGTCCGTCCTGCTGACTCGCCTCGGGGTCCTCCACATACAGCGCGCGAAGCCTCGATTTTTCCGCCTGCACTGAAGGCATTGCGAACACGGCGACTGCCTGCCGATCGACCGCAACCTGGTCGTCTGAAATGGCCGCCGCGCCGATACCCGGGGCAAAACCGGCGAGGCTCAAACAAATCGTTACGGATGCCGCTCCAACTGATCGAATGCTGTTCAAGCTGTTTTCCCCGAATATGCGCGAGCCCATTCCTGCAGCCCTTGATCTATCTCATCGTCTCAGCGTTCCGCGACATATTCAATCTTGCGCTTGAAGCGGGCTTCTCTTGCGTCTTTTCTTGAGCCGGATTACGCCCATTGTTTAATGCGGGTCCAAGGACCGAAGAGGACATCATGGACGATATTCCCTATCTCTTGCGCGGCATCACCCAGATGACGACAGCGTCGAGCACGTTGATCAGCTCATCGCGCTATCTGAACAGCCCGCGCATGCGCGAATGGGTGGCGCAGGAACTGCTGCGCAAGAACGGACCGGACCTGCCGACGCCGTCGGGCGCTTTCCAACTCTCCTTCATCATCAAGGAGATGCAGAACTACGCCGAGATCGACGCGATGATGGAGGAGGAACGCAAGCATAACGCAAAGCTGGACCGCTTCCTCTCCGAGCGTTTCGTCTCAAGCTACACGCTGGATGACCTGTCCAAATATCCGCAGGGGTCAGTGGCCGCCCAGTTCTACAAGCAGCTTCACGACGGCAATTACCAGGTCAATATCGTCCCGCCCTATGAGGCCAAAGGCAACTACGACTATTGGCTGCTCAGGTCCGGCCAGTCGCACGATCTGGAGCACATCATCACCTCGGGCGGGTTCGATTCTCTGGGCGAGGTCGTGGTCGGGCTAGCCAAGCTTGAGAATATCTACAAGCATTTCAGCCCCGAGTTGGCGAACGAGCTGGCGGTCATGCAGTTCTTCACCTCGTTCCGCTTCATCTCGCGCATGGCCTGCCACTATCCCCATGTTTGGCACCACATGTGGGCGGCGGTCGACCGCGGGCGCAAGATCGGCACGGCGTCGGATTGCTATGTCATATCCAAGTACGAGGACGTCTTTCACCTGACCCCGGCCGAGGCCCGCGAGGCGCTGGGAGTCCGCGAAGTTGAGGAGGTCGACACTGCAGCCGCCTCAGCCATCTGGGACGGTCGCGCCTGATCTGCCGCAAACAACCTGTTCGGCAGGCGCAATGGGACGGCTGGTCTTCGGATAATCGACGGCGGACCGTCGCCATAGCGACGAATTCGGATGCAACTCAGCAGCCGCATGTGAGCTTCGCGTAAAATCGGGACGCGGCGTTTGCGCGCCGGTTCTTTCACTTTGCGTTATATTTCTGCTAGAATAAACGGTCCGTGTATGCGCCCCGGAAGAAGCGTGGCGGCAGGTTTCGGGAGGGGCGCAATGGCACGATTGAATTCGATCTTCTGTTCGGCGGCGGCGATGGCCGGCTTGCTGGCTCTTGGCGCGAACGCCTCGGCGGGTGAGGCCAAGGGCTTTGCGGTCACTTGGTTCCAGCCTGCCATGTACACGGCCGACGACGATTGCCCGGATGGCCTCAACAAATCGCCTGATTTCAAAGCGATCTTCGCGGCTGAGGGCAAGACGCCTGAACAGATCAAGGATCTGATCGACCATCCCAATTCCAAGGAATTCGCCGACGCCGTAATCAATCGCGGTCCACACGGCGAGAATGTCTGCGCCGACCCGGCCTCGGCTCCCGACCCGGGCCAAAAGACGGTACAGGGTAAGATTGCTTTCGGCTTCAACCTCGATGGCAAGACCGATTCGGGCAGCACGCCTGCGCCCAACACCTGCGCACATGCCAAATTCACAAGCCCTGATGGAACGCCCGGCATCGACAACCAGCATTATCGGGCTCTCGGCTGCATGATCGCGCTTCGCGGAAAACGCGGCCACGACGGGTTCGTGCTCAGCTACATCATGGAGCGGATGAAAGCCGAGGGCCTGCGGACCTATCTTATCGAGATCAAGGGAATAAATGATCCGAAAGACAATAAGGATGTTGAGGTCGGCGTCTATCTCGGCAGCGACCCTTTGGTACTGGACGCCAAAGGCGAAGTCCGTCGCGACACGACGCAGCGGGTCAGTAAGGATGTACGCTGGCACAATGTTGTCCACGGCTCGATGAAGGACGGCGTCATCACGACCGACGTCTTTGACCTGAACCTGCTGGGCGACCCAATCTGGGTGCCGGAGTTTCATTTCAAGCAGGCCAGGCTACAGCTTACGGTTCAACCGAACGGAGACATCAAAGGTACGCTGGGCGGCTACCAGGATGTCATGACGATGTACTACAACACCGTGAAGTCCGGTATTTTGTTTGAGACGACCAACGCGGCCTCGTGCCCGGGCGTCTATTACGCGCTGAAAAGGCTGGCGGACGGATATCCCGACCCTAAGACGGGCGAGTGCACACAAATTTCCACCGATTTCAATATCGAGGCGATCCCGGCCTTCGTGCTGCATCAGCCCGGTGACACCGGAAAGACCAAGACAGCCCAAGCGACGCCCGCAGGCCATCAGGACTAGCATGAACAGAGTTTTGAAATTCGGCGTCGCAGCTGCGTTCGTCCTCGGCACGCTCGTCAGTTGCGGCAACAACGACGAACCGCAGTCTTCCGGCGGGCCTATCGTGGTCAGGCGGCTGACTCAAGAGCAATATCAGACGATCATTGCGGATATATTCGGCGCGGATATTAAGATCGGCGGCAGGTTCGAACCCGATCTACGCAAATCCGGACTGCTCGCGATCGGAGCCGGTGAGGTCAGCGTTACACCGGCCGGCTTCGAGCAATATGACAGCATGGCGCGCGGTGCTGCCGGTCAGATCGTGGACGAACAGCACCGCGACATGCTGATCGGTTGTAAACCGGCGTCAGTGAAGGCGCCCGACGAGACATGCGCCAAATCCTTCTATTCCAAAGTCGGACGCCTCCTCTACAGACGTCCCTTAACTGCGGACGAGCTCAACGCCCAACTGGCGATAGCCGATGCCGCCACTGTGAAACTCGGCAACTTCTATACCGGTCTGGCGATGGGCCTAACCGGGATGCTGGAAGCGCCGCAGTTCCTGTTTCGCCGCGAAGTCGCAGAAGCCGACCCCGACAATGCGGGACAACAGCGGCTGAACGCCTTTTCAAAGGCCACACGCCTCAGCTTTTTTCTATGGAACACCACGCCGGACGATGAGTTGTTGACCGCCGCCGAGAACGGCGATCTCAATTCGTCACGGGGGTTGGCCCGTCAAGCCGACCGCCTTATGGCTTCGCCCCGCCTCACCGCGGGAGCACGCGCTTTCTTCAACGATATGATGGGGTTCGACGCCTTCGCAGACCTGTCGAAAGACACGACGATCTATCCCAAGTTCACCAACGCCGTCATCGCTGACGCGCAGGAGCAGACCCTGCGAACAATCACGGACCATCTGCTGGTCGCAAAAGGTGACTACCGTGACCTCTTCACGACACGTAAAACATTCATGACGCCGCTGCTGGGAACGATTTATCGCGTGCCGGTTGAAACCCATGAAGGTTGGGAGGCACATGAGTTTCCGGCAGACGATCCACGAGCCGGCCTACTGACACAAATCAGCTTCTTGTCGCTCCATTCCACGCCTGGCCGCAGTTCGCCCACAATCCGCGGCAAAGCGCTTCGTGAAGTTCTGCTTTGCGAAAAAGTGCCGGATCCGCCAGGCAACGTGAACTTCAATCTGGTTCAGGATACCAAGAACCCGCAATACCGCACAGCGCGGGCCCGGCTCAGCGCCCACGCGATCCAGGCCACCTGTAAGGGCTGCCACCGGCTGATCGACCCGATGGGGCTGGGGTTGGAGCAGTTCGATTCGCTGGGCGAGTACCGCCCAACCGAAAACGAAACACCGATTGATGCCTCGGGTGAATTGGACGGAGTGAAATTCACCGACGCCGCCAGTCTCGGCCGCGCGCTGCACGACAATCCGGCTACGGCGTCCTGTCTGGTCAACAGGCTGTATGCCTATGCTGCTGGGCGCGCTGCGGGCAAGGGCGAGGCCGATTGGATGAAGTATCTCGACACCAGCTTCGCTGCCGATGGCTATCGTCTGCCCGCTCTGATGCACCGCATTGTGACCAGCGAAGCATTCTATCGGATTGCCGCTCCAGAAACGGCCGCAGTCAGCTCAACCAAGGAGAGCGCTCAATGAATTCCAACGCGCGCATGAACCGCCGCACCATCCTGCGTGGGATGTTAGGGGGCGCGGCAGTCAGCATGGGAATGCCGCTGCTCGATTGTTTTCTCAACACTAACGGCACGGCGCTGGCGTCCGGTGCGCCGCTGCCGGTCAGGTTCGGAACCTGGTTTTGGGGCTGCGGCCTTAACCCCGGCCGTTGGATTCCG
>Ga0182030_10002847_pt1 | contig 36839 bp, 30 predicted proteins | sample 812S3MmetaG_FD_121299 | JGI IMG/M metagenome (GOLD analysis project Ga0182030, IMG submission 121299) | Permafrost microbial communities from Stordalen Mire, Sweden - 812S3M metaG (Illumina Assembly) | ecosystem: Environmental > Terrestrial > Soil > Wetlands > Permafrost | place: Sweden...
CTCCTTCTGGTCATAGGCGGCCAAAATCCGTTCGCGCAAATCCAAGGAGATCGTTTTTCGCATGGACAAAACCATAGCATAGCCCCAAACAAATGGCTATAGTTTTATTTAAAATGCTCTAGCGTAATTCCTATCCCATTGCTCCTGGGGCAGCAGACACGATGGTGATGCTCACGCTTTCAAGCCTTTGAGGTTGGCTTTCCACTTCTCGTTCTTCTTGATCATTTCGTCCCAGGTGACTTCCGCCCCGCGATAGGCGGCGGTGCGGCCGAGGATGGTGGTGAGGTTGCTGCGCACGCTGGGCGCGACGGTGGAATTGGAATAATCAGACGTAGCAATGCAATCGTAAAAAGTGGCGATATTATTGACTGCGCCGTCGGTGTAAAGATTGGTCATCGTCCCGCCATTGTAGGCATCGTCGCACAGGACCTTGACCACGCCGAAATAATGCGTGTCAATCACACCTTGCAGGCCATAGACCCGGCAGGCGATGTCCTCCCAGAACTTGCCCGCCTGTTTGGAATTGAAAGTCAGGCGCACGTCATTGGGATAATCGAAGATCACCGAGAAATTGTCCCAGATGCCATTGGCCAGAGGCGGGCGGGTGCGTCCGCCTTTGCCGCAGGCGCGCAAGGGCGCGGCGTCCAGAATCCACGAGGCCACATCCAGCGCGTGAATGTTCTGCTCCGTGATGACGTCGCCCGAAAGGGTTCGGTCCGCCGCCCAGCCGCGCAGGCGAACTTCATTATCTTGCGGATGGGCCCTGATTTCCACGTCCATTCGACTTGACAGATCGCCTGTCTGATAGGCAGCCTCGCCGGAAATGATCCGGCCAATCCCGCCCCCGTGGACCAAGGCCACAGCTTTCCGATAGGAAGGGTGCGCGCGGGTCTGAAAATCCGCCAAAAAAACCAATTTCTTTTCGGTGGCCTTGCGTCCGCTCTCCGCCATGCTGTGGCAACCCGGCACATCCACTGCAATCGGCTTCGCGCAATAGACATGTTTGCCGGCTTCAATGGCCGCCGCGGCTTGCTCGGGACGGAAATAAGGCGGCGACTCAATCACCACCGCGTCGAGCTTTTGTTCGAGCAGGCGCTTGTAAGCGGAAAGCCCGGTGAAGCGCCCGGCCTTGTCCACTTGAAATCTTTCTCCCGCCGCATCCACTCTGTCCGGAAAATAATCCGCCAGCGCCACCAGATTATAATGACCGTTTTTAAGGAAAAGATCGGCAATCCACGTGCCGCGCCCGCCGCAGCCGATAAGGCCGATATTGATCTTTTCGCCGCTCTCCGGGTCGCCCAATCCGGAAGGCGCGACGGCGAGCGACAAAGCCGTGGCTCCCGCAGCGGCCAGGAATTGCCGGCGGGTGAATGGAAAATGTGGCAGGGAATTTGAAGTTTCGATGTTCATGATTTTAGAATGAGTCAGATTCGGCGCGGTTCAAGCAGGGAATATTTCCTTGAGAAATTTCAGGTCCGCGCGGTAATCCTCGATCAGCGAGTGCGGCGCGGCGGCTTCGATCTGCATCCAGCCCCGGTAATTGATGTCGTCCATGGCCTGGCGGACTTTGTGGAAATCGATTCGTCCCTGCCCCAGCATGAAATTTCCATCCTTGGCGTGGAACTCGCAGATGCGGTCCTTGAGCAATCGGATTTCCTGATAAATGTCGTAACCTTTGTCAGTGGAATTGCCCAAGTCATAATACACCCGAACCGCCGGCGACCCGACACGCTGCAGGATGTCCATATTTTCCACGGCGCTGAGATAATTCTCCAAGCCGAGTATAACGCCTGCTTTTTCGGCCCGCGGCCCGAGTTCCTTGAGCAAATCCACCGTGCGGTCAATCCCCGGTTTATCGCCTTTAAGTTCGCCGTGGAAAAATTGGGCAACGAGAATTACTTTGACGCCCAGAGCTTGAGCCACGGCGATGGAATCCAGCAGCCAGATGGCGGCGCGAGGCTCGCTTTTGAGCGGGATGTTGTTTAACTCGGCCAGGGCTATGGACGAGATCTGCAACCCGCTTTTTTTGGCAGCGTCCAGGTAGGCCTGTTGGACGGCGGGCTGGCGCAGGTGCATCTGGTTGGCGACGCCACCCAAATCGACCTGCACCCCGTCCAGCCCGATTTCGCGCGCGACTTCGAAACATGAAGGATCCGCTTTGCGCAGCGACCATTCGGGAGCGCCGATTTTGAAACCGCGCTCGCCCGGCGCGGCGAATAAAGGCGCAAGGGCGGAACCGAACGCAACTGTTGCGGCAAACCGTGTGGTGCGCCCAATCATCTCCCGCCGGGTGGTTTTTGCAAAAGCGCCAGGGAATGCTGTCATGCTCCAACGGTATCAGGTGAGGGGAACATAATTCAACTGCTTTGCTGGGTCGTATTGACACATAGGTCTGAAAAATGGGCAACACGGCAACCCCGAAAGCTTTCGGGGTTGATAATCAACGACTTAGTTGGCAACACGAACCGCTACAGACCAGCTACATGTTGCTGGTTTTCTCCCTTTGCCGTCCCTGCCATAATCCTGGCAATGCTTGATTGGCTGCTTCTTCCTGCTGCTGACGTTCCAGTTCTAATGCTTTCACCGGGGATGACGCCGGCGCAACGGACGCTGCGCGCGACATAAATATTTGTGGAAAAAACCTGTTACCTTTTCACTCCCGTGTCCATATACCAGTGAGATGATGAACGACGACATGGCGTTGCTGCGGGAATATGCCCATCGCGATTCCGAGGAGGCGTTCGCGACGCTGGTTTCACGGCATGTCAATCTTGTTTATTCCGTGGCGATGCGCCAAGTGCGGGATGTTCAACTGGCGGAGGAAATCACCCAGGCCACGTTTATCATTCTCTCGCGCAAAGCCAAATCGCTTGGGGCCAAGACGGTCCTTTCCGGCTGGCTTTGCCGCACGGCGCGTTATGCCAGCGCCGACGCACTGAAGAGCCAACGCCGCCGTCAGGCGCGGGAACAGGAGGCCTGCATGCTATCCGATGTAATTAAGTCCGAGCCGGATGCCTGGACTCAAATCGCGCCGCTGCTCGACCCGGCGCTGGCCCAGTTGAACGAAATGGATCACAACGCCATCATGCTTCGATACTTCGAGAACAAGAACATGCAGGAAGTCGGCCTGGCCTTGGGGGCGAGCGAGGACGCGGCGAAAATGCGTGTCAACCGCGCGTTGGAAAAGTTGCGGGTCTTCTTCTCGAAGCGCGGGCTGACGCTTTCCGGGATGGCGATTGCGGGAGCGATTTCCGCCCATTCCGTTCAAGCCGCGCCCGCTGCGCTGACGAAAACCGCCACGGTCGTCGCGCTGGCGAAAGGCGCGACGGCTTCCGGTTCAACCTTAACCCTCATTAAAGGAGCATTGAAAATCATGGCATGGTCAAAGGCAAAAACTGTCCTTGTTGCAGCCGCTGTTGCAGTTTTAACCGCGACAACCGTTACGGTAGGTCTCAGAGAAACACGTTCCCGAGCGGCCTATCCGGGGGACTGGATTTGGGAGCCAAACTCGCAAACGTTGGCCCGGGTGCCGCCGATGATCCTGCTTCGACCCAGCAAAAGACCTGTCACCTCCGTGCCCTTTGAGATGTTCGGAGGGGACCGGTATCTCGCGGAGGGAAAGACCGTGAAGGAGTTGCTTGCCAGTGTTTATTCACAGAAGGATTCCCGGGCGAAACTCACGTTTCCCGCTAACTTGCCCGAGGAGAGATTTGATTGCATCGTGACGCTGCCTAACTGGTGGGATGCGCTGGAGTCCGAGATCAACAAAAGATATCATCTTGTGACGCAGTATGAAAACCGTGGCGCGGGTTCGGTGGTGGTGGTGCAATACGCTCCGTAACAGACGGTCAAAAAAATCTCTTAAAACGCTCTATTCCAGCCTGCAATATCCCGCCAGGCCCTGCACGCCGCCTTCCCGGCCAAAGCCGCTTTCCTTGTAGCCGCCAAAGGGACTGGCTGGATCGAACTTGTTGTAGCTGTTGGCCCAAACCACCCCGGCCCGCAGTTGGCTCACCATCTTGAAAATCTTGCTGCCTTTATCAGTCCAGACGCCCGCGCTCAATCCGTAGGGCGTGTTGTTGGCCCGCTCCAGCGCTTCTTCGGGCGTGCGAAACGACATGACACTGAGCACCGGTCCAAAAATCTCCTCCTGCGCCACGCGATGCGACATGGTGACGTTGGTCAGGAACGTGGGCCGGAACCAATATCCCCGCGCCGGCAACGCGCAGGTGGACTGCTCGACATGGGCGCCCTCGTCCACGCCGCATTGCACCAACTCGCGAATTTTTTCCAGTTGCGCGCCGGAATTGATCGCGCCGACGTCGGTGTTTTTGTCCAGCGGATTGCCCACGCGCAAGGTTTGAATGCGATCGCGCAACTTGCGCACGACCGTGCCAAAAATGCCCTCCTGCACAAAGAGCCGCGACCCGGCGCAGCATACGTGGCCCTGATTGAAATAGATGCCCGAGACAACCCCTTCCACGGCCTGGTCCAGCGGCGCGTCTTCCAGGATGATATTCGCCGCCTTGCCGCCGAGTTCCAACGTCAGCCGTTTTGCCGTCCCGGCGCAGGCGCTCGCGATGATCTTGCCCACTTCCGTCGAACCGGTGAACGCAATCTTGTTGACATCCGGATGCTCGTAAATGGCCCGGCCCGTCTCCGCCGTTCCCGTGACGATGTTGACCACGCCGTCGGGCAGGCCGGCTTCCTGGAATATTTCGGCCAGGAGCAGGGCGGTGATGCTGGTCGTTTTGGAAGGCTTGAGCACGACCGTGTTGCCGCAGGCCAGGGCGGGCGCGATTTTCCACGCCGCCATAAGCAGGGGAAAATTCCAGGGGACGATCTGCCCCGCCACGCCCAGGGGCCGCGGCTTGCGGCCGGGAAAAGCGTAGGCCAATTTATCCGCCCAGCCGCCGTGGTAAAAGAAATGGGCCGCCACCGTCGGCACGTCGAAATCCCGGCTTTCCTTAATCGGTTTGCCGCCGTCCATCGTTTCCAAAATCGCCAGTTCCCGCGCCCGTTCCTGCACGATGCGGGCCACCCGGAAAAGATATTTGCCCCGCTCGCGCCCCGGCATTTTGCTCCAGACCGTCTCGTAAGCGCGCCGCGCCGCCTTGACCGCCCGATCCACGTCCTCCGCGCCGCCATGCGCAATTTCGCACAGTTTTTCCTCGGTGGCGGGGTTGATGGAGTCAAAATATTTTCCAGCCCTGGGCGCGCAGAATTTGCCGTTGATGAACAACTCGTAGCGCGGCTTGATTTTGACCGGGGTCGTTTCCGGGGCCGGCGCATACTCCCAGCGGTCGCCAAAATTCAGCCGCCGATCCCGCGCGGAAACGACGGGTCTGGCGAGACGGGCTGGCGCCGCCGGTTGCAACACCGCCACCGCGTGGCGGGCTTTTAATTTTACAGGGGCTTTGGCTTTCATGCTACGAAATGTCAATTATAATAAACATTCAAATTCCGCTTTTTTATTGGAATAACCCCGTCCAAAAACGGCGCGGGGTGGTGATGACGGAAAAGTCGTCGAATTGCGCGGCGCCGGAGGTCCACGCTTCATCAATGTTCGCCGCCACGACAATGTCGGCGGCGGCGGCCTTGGCGGGGGCGACAACGTCGGACAGCGCGATGGTTTTGTATTGGGTCATTTGGGCCTCGGAACGATTCGTGCCGAGACAAATTACATTTTGGTCCAGATAATTGGTGTCTGCATCGTAAAACCGAAAAAGCACTTGCAGGCCGTCGCCCGGGTTGACCTTTGCAGAGAATTTGTAAGAAAAGGAAAGCGTCATCGGCTGGCGGCCGTGGGCGGCGGAGCCGAGAAGGAATATTTCGCTGCGCAAATCGGCGTGATTGGTCTGGCCGGAAATGTTGTTGGTGATTCCAACTTTGAAACAGTTGAAACCCGTTGCCGGATCATTCGTATCGCGCTCCACCAAACCGCCGCCGAGGGTTCCATGGAACCAACCGTCAAGCCCGCGTTCCGCGCCCGGATTTTTCGGCCCGAGGAAAACCGCGCGAGCGCTTTTCATGGGCGGCGGCTGCTTCATGGGGTATTCCTTGACAACCTTGCCCGACGAATCGGCGTGCCAGGCCTTTTCGAGCTGGAAGTCACCATTGCTGTAAGTCTGCACGAGAATGTAACCATAGCGGTGAGAATTCCGGTTCGCAATCTGAAATTCCTGCGTGAAAAAATAAGGCCCGCCTAGCTTTACTTCGGCCCGGACGGAAGTGAGCCTGGGCTGGTTCCACTCCGAAGAGCCGGGCATCTGGTTATTGCGGTCAAGAACCGAAACGAAGCGCAACGCTTTAAATAAGCGGGCGCCGTCCGGTCCCTGAATTTCCCCGCGCAACGCGCGCCGCAAGAGGACTTCCTGGTGGTGCCGCTCCAGGGCCTGTTGTTCGGCTTCGCTGATTTTTGATTTCCCGCAGCCGAAGGCAAGGAGGGCGCTGATCGCGGCGCAGACCAGAACCCGGGCGCGCCGGCTTTGCCAGTTACCTTCCATCCGGGCTTTCGGGATAGCACCAGAGGCTGTTCTTGTTCGTGTCATACACTTGAACATACCAGGCGCCCAATCGGGTGTAGCTGACCGCGGCTCCGAACGTTGCCTGGATTGCGCCGTTTTGATGACGCGCGCTGACGCCTTCGGAGGGAAAGTTTGCGCCGTCGTTGAAGAATTCCGGTTCGGCTTCGTCGGTTTCCCAGAAAGCCACGTCGCCCGGGCGAAGGGCGCTGAGCTTTTCGGCGGGATAATTGGTGCGATTAAACCCGATAATGGCGCCGTTGACGGCGTAACTGGACAACTGCTGGTCGCGCTCTTGAAAGAGAGCGGTATTAGTGTAATCCATCGGGCAGAAATAGAGCCTCGGATCTTTCAGTGTGGGCCAGATCAGGCCTTTCTGGAGAACGAACTGAGCGGAGCCGTCGGCGGAAGAATCCAGGGTGTAAAGCCAGCCCGGATAGCCGGACCTGTCCTGGCTCTTCCAATTGGGCGCGGGTAAATAGTCGTGACTGTCCGTCGCGTACATTTGGATGGCGATGCTGATTTGCTTCAGATTATTGATGTCAACCGTCTCCGCTCCCTGATTCTTGGCGCGGCTTAACACCGGAAGGAGAAGCGCGGCCAGAATGCCAATGATGGCAATCACGACAAGCATTTCGACCAGCGTAAATGCTTTTACTTGGCGATCTACCGCGCCGATTGAAGGACTAGTCAAGCTCATGGACGGCAGAAAAGCCAGTCTAGCACTCATGCCTCATCACTGTCAAATATGGGTAAATGAGCGATGGCGCAATTGGCCGCAATCAATGGTCAAGCCTATTCCTGATTGACCAGGATAAGCCTGTCTGTTAGAAGGAAATATTCATCGGATAAAACGCTTATGAAAAACCACTTTCACTTGCTTGCGTTCGTGTTCCTGACGACTTTGAACATCAACGCCCAGGCCGCGGTGCGCTACGTTGATTTGAACAGCACCAACCCAGTCCCCCCCTATTCGAATTGGCTGACGGCTGCTACTAATATTCAAGTCGCCATCGATGCCGCCAATCCTGGAGACGTTGTGCTCGTGACAAACGGTCTTTATGCAACCGGCGGCCGGCAGTGGAATCAGTATGATGCGACCAATCGCATCCTGCTCACCAACGCCGTCACAGTGCAGAGCGTCAACGGGCCGGCCGTGACCACCATTCAAGGCAACCGCGTCTCCAGCATTACCAACCTGACCAACGCCGTCCGCTGCGCTTATCTGGGGGCGGGCGCCGTGCTTGCCGGGTTCACCCTGACCAACGGCTCCGCGGGAAACGGCAACTATGACAACGGCGGTGGGGTCGCCGGTGTCACGCTTGGCACCATGGTTTCCAACTGCGTGTTGGCCGGCAACTATGCTCTCGGCAGTGGGGGCGGAGCCATGGGATGCACATTGATCAATTGTGTTTTCAGCAATAATTTTGCAGAAGGTGGCGGGGCTGCGATTAACTCCAGCCTCATCAACTGCCAGATCATAAATAACACCGCTGGTTGGGCGGGAGGCGCCCTCGGCGGCGCCGCAACTAATTGCCTCTTCGCCGGCAACCACGCGACCAATTACGGCGGCGCTTCGGGATTCTGCACGCTGGTCAATTGCACATTGACGGCGAATTGGCTCCAGCCCGGTGGCGGCGGCAACGGCGGCGGATCCTATTACGGCACGCTGCTTAATTGTATAGTTTACAGCAATGCGGCCCCCAACGGTTCCAATTGGTATTCGAGCAGCATGAACTATTGTTGCACGGCCCCGCTGGCCGCCGGTTCCGGCAACATCACCAACTCGCCCCTCTTTGTCAATCAAACCAACGGCGACTTCCATCTCCAGTCCAACTCCCCGTGCATTAACGCCGGCAAAAATGCCTCTGCGGCCGGCAACGCGGATCTGGATGGCAACCCCCGCCTCCAGGGCGGCACTGTGGACTTGGGCGCTTTTGAATTCCAAAATCCAGCCTCGGTCATTTCCTACGCCTGGCTGCAACAATACGGCTTACCCACCGACGGGACGGCTGATTACGCGGACACCGATAATGACGGCATGAACAACTGGCAGGAATGGATTAGCGGCACCGACCCAACCAACCCTCTGTCCTGTTTCAAAATGTTGAGTCCGTCCAACAACATCTCCGGCGCGGCGATCACCTGGATAAGCGTGGGCGGCAAGACCTATTTCCTCCAGCGCGGCACTAATCTGGCCACCCAACCGTCTTTTTCGACCATTCAGAGCAACATTGCGGGCCAGACTGGCACGACAACCTTCACAGACCTCACCGCCACCAATTTTCCCCTGTATTTCTATCGGGTTGGCGTGCAGCAATGATGGATTTTTTGCGGCAAGGTGAAAGTTTGAATTCTGCCTCACATCGCTCCCGGACCCCGGCAGAAGAAAAATACGCCCCTACGCGGCAACCAGAACGGCCTTCTTCGTTTTTAAGTATTTCTCAACCGTCTTGATGCAATTGCACGAATTGGGGACGCGGACGGCGTTGGGTTTGCCCAATTTGTAATGCACCAGCAATTTGCCCACCATGCCCACTTGAAGATTCGCTTCCGCCATGCGCCAAACCTGCCCGGCTGCCAAAGGCTGCTGCGGAGCACGCCGGGTCGACTTAATTTGTTTCATGGCATATCTTGCTGCCGGTTGTTCAATTAATCAAGTTATATCGTTGCCTTTAGAAGGGCGACGCGGGCGGTTGCGACGGCCCGCTCGCGTTCGCCGAGGTCCGGCTCCACATCCACAGCCAGTCCTGATAATCCTTGCTGCTGGCCACCGGATTGTGCTTTCCGATTTTGGCCTCGGTGCTTTGCCAGCGATGCGATTCCGAATGGCCGTCGGCAAAGGCGAAGCCGCAGCCGCCATTGTGATATGTGCCCGGCGCATCGAACCATATTGGCTCCTCCATGCCGAAGGCGAAGGCCGCGTCATTCAGGCCATTGGCATCCTCGTCCACCAACACCCAGAGCATCGACGGCCCCGGCGCGCGGACCTCCGAGAACTTCCCGAACGTGGTCCAGGGGGAATCCCGCAGATGCGTGCGCTGATTATTGAGCCAGGGACCGTTGACCGGTAAAGTCGGGGCGCCATCATGGTTGGAAGGCGGGCTTTCATTCCGTTCCATCGAGTCGTAGGCCTGGCAAATGGTGCCCACCGCCTGGCTCATCGAAAACGTCCGGGCGGCCGGCACGCTTTTGCCAATCATCGTCGTATTGGAGCCTTGGTAGACTCCCATGCGCAGGTCTCCAGGACAGTGAAAGACCGTGACGTTGCCCGCCAGATAAGTAATCAGCAGGCTCAGGGACTGGTTCGCCAGCAAATCCGGATTGAATTCCGCATCGTCGCCAATGCCTGCCTGCCCCGAACACCAATTATGGCCGGGAATCGTGTTGCCGTCGTCCGGGTTGGGCGGAAAAAAATCGTGAAAATCGCCCCCGTAGAGCGTCATGGCGATCATCATCTGCCGGCCGTTGTTCAGGCAATACGAGCCTTGGGCATTTTGTTTGCTTCTCGACAATGCCGGCAACAGCAACGACGCCAGAATGCCGAGGATGGCTATCACCACCAGCATCTCCACCAGCGTAAACGCATTCTTCACTGGCATTTCATTCGTCATGGTTCCACGCGTTCTTCGTCATAAGTATATGTCCGCCCAACCCCAAAACAGGACAAATTTTTAGCTACCACACCCAATCGCCATTGGATTCGTCATACATCACTTTGCCGGGAACACCGCCATCGTCTGTTTCGTTCCAGCCGACGGAATAGAGAACGAACTGGCCGTTGTCGCCGGGGCGGTATCGGTAGGTCCCGTCAGCAAAAGGGTCGTTGGGCAGATGCGCCTTGAAGCGAGGCACGAGCGCTTCGAGGGTGTCCGGACATTGGCGATTGGCCAGGCGGTATCGTTCCAGCGCACAGGCAATGGCGGCGTGATCCAGGGTGATTTGCGCCGATGCGGCTTTTTTTGGCCCCCGGCTTAAGGCAGGCAACATCATTTGCGCGAAGAGTTGGTGATGAGTGACCGCGTGCCAGACATCCTTGCTCCGGGCTTTCCAGGCCCGGTCGTTGGCGGCGATTTGGCGGGGATAAACTCTTTTTGCGGTGCTGTCAAAGGTCCCCTTAAAGTCGCTGTCGTACAACAGGCAGTATTGAAGTTTCTCCTGATTATACCAGCCGGACGGAATCACCAGACTCAGCATCTTGAGCAAAAAACGGTGCTGCTTGCGGGGGTGGCTGTCGTCCATCGCGCCCAGATCAGCCAGCAAACCCAGTCCTTGTTTCTTTACCAAGTCCGCGTGCAACAACCCAAAAGCGCGCTCAGCCCGCAACGCCTGTTGCGTATCCGCCATGAAATCATAGGACTCAAGGCGCGTTTGCAACTGCTGCAGTTGGCCGTCGGTCCAGCGATGCTCGGCCAATCCCTCCCAAATTGGCCCTATGGCGAGGTTCATGCAGGCGGCACGCACCAGATAGGAGATATAGAAAGGTTCGGCTTTTAAGGTGTCAGTCAAATAAAGCATTAAGTTCACATCCTCAAAGGCCTTGTCATTCTGGCCCAGCGCCAGCTCGGCGTCCGCCTTGAGTCCGAGGCGCAGGCAACTTCCCTTGATCTTGGCCAGGTGAGGCAAAAGAATGTCCCATGGCTTTTTCAGGTCGTAGACGACCGGATAGCGCGCTCCGGGCCGGGCGCTGGCCGCGCGCATCTCTTCCAACACGTCCGCGTCATCCGCCAACCCACTCAACACCGCTGGAGCCGCTTGCGCCCGGGAACTCTGGTCCCGGTCTTCGACGCGAAAACCCTCTTTTGGTTTTGCCGTGCCAGAGGCGACGGCCGTAAAAGCTTCCTCCCAGGCCACCAGGTCTTCAAATTTCCAGCCGGACCGCGCTCTTTTCGAACTGCCCAGCATGTTGCCGGCGCGGGCGTAGGCATCGTTGTCAAACAGAGTCCTGTTCAGTTTGAACCAGGATTGCACGAACGGCGTGCTGGCAAAGTTGTCGGAATCCGGAATCGGTTTCGGAATATACGTCTTTACATCGAGCGAGGCGACACGGGCTTCGTAATCGCGGCGATACGCATTCCAGGCGTGCCCATCCCAGGCGTCGATTACACCGTAGCAAAGCGCGATCAATACCGCCACCCAGGCCAGCGTAATCAAGCCGCGTTTCTCGCTTCCCGTCCCCACCGGCCAGGGCAAAAAACGGCGGAGCGCGGCCAAGTCGGGCAACTTCCCCGACTTTTGCGTCATTGTGCTGGCGCCTTCCGCCGGCCCCTCCGCGCCCCAGGATTGCACCATGACCTCCAGCGGCTTCCAATCCGAGCTTCCCGTATAAGCGCCCAGATCCGTCGCTTGAAGCTGGCCGGACTTCAAATACTTCCGCACGTCCTCCGGCAGGTATGGCCCCTGCGGCTGATTGTCAATCAGAACGTAAACTGGCCTGGCATTTTGGGATGTTGCAGTTTTCATCGTAACCTCGCTCCGCTTCAACTCTTTACCCAATACGACGCATCCAATCGAAAAATCCTTTGAATTATCCCTCTTCCATTAATTTGGCCCTTGACATACATTGCACGGTTATGTATAGTGTCGCTATGTTGAGCAAAGAACTTGTGGCGGCTTCGACCGAGCCGGTGATCCTGTCCCTCCTTTCCGGGGGCGAGAGTTATGGCTATGCCTTGATCCAGGAAGTGAAACGGCTTTCCGGCGACAAAATCGAGTGGACTGACGGAATGATTTATCCTGTGCTGCACCGCATGGAAGACGAGGGTTGGATTGCGTCGCGTTGGGGCGAGGCGGAGAACGGGCGCAAGCGCAAATATTATTCGCTCAAAAAAGATGGAAAAAAAGCATTGGAACGACAGCGCGAGCAATGGATCACCGTCTCCGCGGTGTTCAAGCAACTATGGAGGGAAAAATATGTTTGAGGTTGATCAGGCCATTTTAGCATGGCGGCGGCAGATGCTGGCGGCGGGCATCAAAACTCCCGCGCCCCTGGACGAACTGGAAAGTCACCTGCGCGAAGAAATCGCCCGGCAGATGGAATCCGGCTTGAACCCCCGGGAAGCTTTCGATTTGGCCGTCCAAAAAATCGGCCGGGCCCAGGCGCTCAACAAGGAATTTGAGAAAGTGGGCGCAATGAAAGCCGACCCCTGGGCTCGCTGGCACTACCCCTTGCTCCTCCTGGTTTGGAACACCACGGCGGGCTCTTATTTTCTGCCGGGTAAGCCAACATTATGTTTGACAATTGTGCTGGTGAGTTTTTCCCTGTCAATGCTCGCATTCTTCATCAAGCCGGACTTCAAGTTCATTTCCGTTCCATCGGTCGCCTGGCCGCTGCTTTTCATCACTGCCGTTCTGCTGGGTACTGCCTTGCTCACCAGCGGCATTGGGCATCACGTTACGGATTCTCAAACTCGGGGTGGCGGGCCGTATTTGCCGCTTTTCGCTGCTGTGCTGGGTTACTTCGCACTGGTGGCGCAACCCATCCCGCCTCACAAAGCCGGGCTTTACGTCAAACTCTTCTTTCTAGGCTCTCTTATCGCTCCTGCCATTTACTTTGTTTTTTACCTTTCGCCTGTTGACATGGACAGTGCCTCCTCCACGGGATTCTTCCCAGGCGTCGCCTTTCTCAATGGAATCGCGCCAGCCAGTATCGCCCTCATCGCTCTTTTGTTGGCGCGCCACGGCCTGCGAGGTGTCCTTGCGCCCAAAAAATATTGGCGCATCCTCGCTTTCACCCTCTTGATCGTCTTAAGTTTGTTCGGCGGTTATCGTACCCTGGTGCTCGAATTGGCGTTGTTCTGTGCCGTCATGTTCTGCCTGGAGGGATTATTTCGCACCCGCCTGCTGCCTGCCGTCATCCTTGCGGCTGTTCTGGCCGCCTTCGTCGTGGTGCCTTTCGCCGGCAAACTGCCCCATCCCATCCAGCGCTCGCTCTCCTTCCTGCCCATTCATCTTGACAATGAGGACGCCAATAGCGCCAGGGCCATCACCCATTGGCGCGTGGTAGTGTGGAAGAATCTTTGGTCGCAGGTCCCGCATCACCTTGTCCTGGGAAAAGGACTCGGCACGGATGCTCATGCACGGGAGAAGTGGGCATACGGAATCAATCAAGTCAGCGACATGGCAGCACTAGCCGACGTGCTGGGTGATGTGCATAACGGACCGATTTCCCTTCTTCTGCCCTTTGGTCTTCCTGGAGTCATTGGCTTCGTCTGGTTTCTCGTGGCCGGCGGACGGGTGCTCTACCGGAACTACAAATTGGGCGATCCGGCGTTTGCGCAAATCAATCGCTGTCTCTACGCATTATTCATCACCAAAACCGTCATGTTTTTGTTCATTTTTGGGGCATTCTATTCCGATTTGGCCTGTTTCGTGGGTTTTGTCGGCCTGAGCATCGCTTTGAACGGAGGTGCCCGCAACCCTGCCGGGGAACCCGCCGCCCCGCGTTCCATCCTGCTAAACAATCTCAAGCTGGCCAGCGGATAAATCGGCCCACGGTTTGCGATGGCCACGGATCAACCTATGGCGCAAATCAGCTTTTGACGGAGCAAGCTCCCCCGGAGGTAGGGACGGTTCGCCGAACCGTCCGAAGTCGCCTCAGCGAGGCGACTCTGGAAGGCTGATTTGCGCCCATAAGTCAACTATAGCTTTATGTCTTTTAATTGACAATCTCCCATTGTGGCCTGCGGCGGTGCATCTTGACCCTGCCCCAGTAGCCATAGCCCATCTTTTTTTGGTAGGGACGCCTCGCCGAGGCGTCCAGGGAGGCCGCGCCGCAGCGCAGCACTAGCTGGTGGCGGACGGTAGCAGTGTCAAGATACGCCCGGCCTGCGGCGGAAAACAACGTTGAGAATCCAGGAAATCCCCAAACTTCTATATATGGGACAGGCAGAAGTTCTTGACGGCAAACTCCATCATTCGAGAAAAACGCCTGAGCCGGTCGTTACTTCTTGGCCGCCCGGAAGCGGTGACGCAAGCGGCAGCCAACGAAGATCACGCCGCCCAGTCCCGTCATGAGCAGTGAACTCGGCTCCGGGACAGCGTTCAACTGAACGTCGTTAAGCAGCAACCACGGCGGCTGGCCGCTCGGGGCGCCGATCGCCGTGAAGTTCAGCAACTCGCTGGGCGAGGTCGCGACAAAGTCCATGGTCGCAGACTGCCAGCCGCTGAAACCCTGGCTTGGGGTGTTCACCGTTGCGGTGGACTGTGTGCTGGAGCCCAGCGCGACTTGCCAGGACTCCGTCGTCGCGCCACTGAAGCCCTGCTGCTGTGCTCCCGCCCAATTGAACGTCAGGTCGTAGGTGGCGCCGACAATGAGCCCGTTGACGGTCTGACTGAGCGAGCCCGCCCATGCGGGATCGCCATCCGCGGCAACGACGATTCCGTTGCCCGGGGCAGAAAGCTGAGGGGAATCATAAAAACCGACGGTGCCCATGAAGGCATCACCCGTCGCGAAAGGGGTCCCCGCGGTAAAGACGAAAACTGGGGGAGTGGTCTGACTTCCAAAGCCCCCCTCGTGCCCGCCACCAGTCCAGTCACTCAAGGTGGTGTTGACCGTGAGCTGCCCACTGCCGCCGTTGCCGGAAAAGTCTCCGTTTTGGATCCCGCTCACCGCGCGCGCGGTGCGCACACCCGCCAGCAGGACAACAGCCGAGCACAATAAGAGGCCTAATTTCTTCTTCGTATTTAAATGCATCATAGTTTTTCCTAATTAGTTTATTGTATGTTTGTCAGTAGCTGCGGAACTGAGCTTTGCACACCCGGGCAGACTTCGCAAGGGATAATTTTAATAAATAATGTAAAACGCAAACACGGTGGCGTGAATTCAGGGAAAGGGGAAGCGACTCGGCAAATGCTGAATGCCAAAGGTTAAAAAGAAGAGCCAGTCTCAAAAGGTAGGGACGCGTCGCCGACGCGTCCGGATACTTCAAGGGAAAGTTTTATCCAGGTAGGGACGCGTCGCCGACGCGTCCGGACGTCCGGCCCGGACGTCCCCCCTTGTTTTAATTCAGCCTTTCATTTGACTGCGGTTTTATCCCAACGGATTATGCAAATCCCAACAAAGTAAATCGCCACGGTCAGCATGGCGCCGATCCCCGGACAGGGATAGTCGGCAAATCGGGTCAGGCATGCGCTGGTTGCAACGGTGAAAATCGCCAGGGCGCGGGACCTTCTGGAGGCATTGCTGTCGCTGGCAACACCGGCAAGAACAACGGCGGGCAATACCAACACCACCAAATGATGCGGCTGCAAAAACGGACTCAAAGGGAGCGGCAGTAGCAAGATCACAGAGCAATCCAGGGCGAAAGCCAGCCGTCCACGTCTGGTTTGAGTTTGGAGCGGGGAAACAACCACAAAATACAAGGCGACCGCGAGCAACCAGCCAAGCTGAACCAGTCTGACTATCAGAGCCACGGAATTCATGTTCAAATCCAACTGATTCACTTTTCCCGCCGAGGCCGCCCCGTTCAGCAGCACGAGAGCACACCAGGCCAACGATATTTTGCACGCGTGATAGCCGAGCAGATAATCCAGGCGGGAGGCGGATCGCATGGCTTCCAACCAATGTTGGGTGACAACCACCGTATTGTGCCAGCCAAAATAGAGGGAGGGAAGGGCAAGAAACAGGAAAAGAACGGCGGCCGCCATAACCGATCCGATACGCCACATTTTGCGGAGAAGCAATAAAGGCAGGAATGCGATGCTGTAAATTTTCAGCGCGACGCTGGCGGCAAGGAAAATGCCAGCCCATGAATATTTTTGCTTTTGCCAGCACCACAGCGCCAAAAGCACCAGCAACAGATAGACTGAATTACAATTGCCAATGACAACGTCGCACATCACAAAGTACGATGTGACGACGAATGCAAACACCATGACCATGCCGTCGCGCGAATCGCCATCACGGTCTCTGGCGCGGCCCAGGAGTCTTGAGAATAGGAACGAACCCATCACGCTGGTTGGAACCAGCAAGAGCCATAAGGCCCCGGCCGCCGGAATGCCCAGGCGCCCAAGCCCATGCCAAAAAAGCACGGCGGGCGGCGGGTAAGCAAAGGCTGTCGGGTATTTCAGGTCGCCACAGACCTGGTCCGACAGTCTGACATTTAAAGAAAAATCTCCCATGTTGGCGGATGACGGCCAATGAGCTGGATCTTCGGCGAGACGCGGCCACCATGCATTCAGGCTGACGATCGCCACAATGATTGTGAAACAGAGACGATTAATGAGGCGCAAACGCGGGCCCGATATGCCTGAATCCGCTTTACAGGATGTTTCGGTGCGCTCTGCTGCGATAGCTTGATTCATTTCGATCACGGCTCGACGCAGATTGAGTCGAACGATTGTTTGGAATCATTCTCTCAATAGCGCGACAGAACCGAGGGTAGTTGCCATCACAACCGCAAGCGTTGCTTTTGGAAGACATGGCAAAATTCTCATATCCTATAACTTATCGACCAGCCGGCGTTTCACCTTGAGTCCGAAACGTGCAGGAAATCGCACCGCTCTAGTCCAGCAGACTGTTGAAATATTTCGCCGAATTTCGACAAGGGTCAAAAAAAGGTCAAAAAAGGGTCAGAAAAAGGGTCAGTCCTATAAAAATGACAGTTTTGATTACTCATGCGGGCCCTCCTTCCGAGCTTAAAAGGCATTGTTTCAATTTTTCCAGCCTCCTTCCCGGTTTCCGTTTCATCCGGCTCACCGCCTGGGTCACGCGTGTGTAATGCCCCATCTCCAGGAGTTGGCCTACCCATCTTAATGACACCGCCGTTCGCTGACGCAGCCACCACGCCAGCACGGTCTTCTCCAATGCACCCTTGGGCAATTCCGCCAAATCAGCCGGGCGCAGTTCCAGTGCAGCCAACCCCCTGGCCAGGAGTGCTCGCGCCGCCGTTTCCCCGTGCGCCCGACGGGCCCCTCCACTGTGCGATTCCCGCTTTTTTCCCGCGACAATCTCCCCGAGCTTATCCGTCAGTTGGTCAAAGAAACTTTCCCCACCCAAATACCAGCCACGGCGCAAGGCCCGCCATTTTTCCTCCAATTCCTGCCGTCCAGCCTTGAGGCCCAATTCCAAGACCCGACTTTCCATATAAGCTTCGTAGCCTCGACGGTTTTTCTCCGTCAACCTCAATCCCTCCAGCACCCGGTCGCGCCGCAGCCAGGGCGGCCCTTGCCCCGCGGGTTTCAAATACCAAAGATAACTGCTCCAGCGATAGCGGCGCAAACGCTCTTTCCCCACGCCAATGAGTCCGGCCCGTGCCGGATTCAAATGAATATAGGTTCCCACCACCTCGAAGTAAGCCGGAGATTGGCCGTCAATGACCACGGCCTTGTAGCGGCCTTGGAACAAATGCCCGAAGACCTTATGCCGAGTGTTATAACGTTGGGTGTAGGTGCCTTGCAACCACTTCATGCCCGTCACCAGATTGGGTTCCGGCGTCTCCAGCAGTAAATGATAATGGTTGCCCATCAGCACATAAGCATGAATCCACCAGCCTGTTTTCTCGCACGCTTCACCCAAGGTCTCCAAAAACCGCTCCCGATCCCTGTCATCTCTAAAGATCGATTGTCCCTGATTGCCGCGGGCCATGACATGGTAAACCGCGCCTGCATATTCGATGCGAAGAGGACGAGCCATAGTTAAACCCAACAGTGACAAGTCGAACATCGCCCGTCAACATCATTTATGTCATTTTTCTAGGACTGACCCTTGACCTGACGTTGACGCCCCATCGCAGCCGCTGGGCGATGAACTCCGGGGTTCGAACGGTTATGTCAGGAGGGAATAGGCCGGGATGCGCTGGCGGGTTTCGCAGCCGGGGAGTTGTTGGCCGATCTTAATTTGACAACACAATCTCACCAGGGGCGGTTGAGGTCGGGACGCCGTTTTCGGTTTTGCCGAACGCGCGCTTCCAAGCTTAAGTTTGAAGAGCTTTCAGGAGTCACCCGTGTCCGATTTGCCGCAGTGTTTATGGCCGTCATCTCCTCGTCGATTACCCTAAGCAACTCTGGCCGGCCATGCCGGGTCGTTGCGGAACAGGTGAACACCGCCGGCAGCTTTTCGAACCACGCCGAAATGCGGTCGGTAAAGGCGGCGATGTTGGTCTGGACCGTGACGGCGGATACCTTGTCGGTCTTGGTGAAGACAAAGACAAACGGCACGGCGTGGCGCGCGAGCCATTCCACGAACTCCAGATCCAATGCTTGCGGCGTCAGACCGGACTCGATCAGGGCAAAGACCAGGCAGAGGTTCGGGCGATTCTCCAAATAATCGCTCACTCTTTGGTTAAAACGGGCTCTGTCCTTCAGCGCACCTTGGGCAAAGCCATATCCCGGCAGGTCCACCAGCCGCCAGGATTTGTTCATCGTGAAGAGGTTAATGAGCTTGGTGAACCCCGGGGTGGGCGAGACTCGGGCCAATCCCTGCTCGCCCGCGAGCATGTTCAGCAGCGAGGACTTGCCCACGTTCGAGCGGCCGATGAAGGCAAACTCGGGCAGCGACTCGTCCGGACACGAAGCCAAATCCGGCGCGCTGCAGTCAAAAATGGCGGATGAAATGTTCACGATGGAAAACCCACAGCTCATTGTCGCACACATCCACCGGATAGATACCCGTATTGTCTAAAAGAAACTGTTCAATCCTCGTTGCTGAAACCGCGGGCTCCGCGGTCGCCCTTCTTGCGGTCCTGCCAGGCGGTTCTCTTTTCGGCTTCGCGCAGGTAGCGGATTTCGAGTTGGAGTTTGAGAAAACTGTCATACCGCTCGCGCGGCAGGGTGCCGGCGGCGAGCGCCTCAAGCACCGCACACTGCTTCTCCTTCGTGTGGGTGCAGTCGCGGAAGTGGCACCGCACCGACAGCCCCTCTATCTCGGGAAAAGTCTGTTTGGACCCTTCACTGGCAATCCAAATGTGGAATTCTCTCATGCCCGGCGTGTCAATGACCACGCCGCCTTGTGGCAGGAAAATCATCTCGCGCCACGACGTGGTATGCCGGCCCTTGGAGTCATTGGTGCGGACCTCCACCGTGGCCTGGATGTCTTCCCCATAGAGGCGGTTGATGAGGCTCGACTTGCCCACACCCGAGGTGCCGATGAACACCGCGGTGTCACCGGGCTTGATCAGTTGCGCCAATTTCGTCACGCCTCGCCCGGTCAGCGCACAGACCGCGAGCACGAAAGCGTCGCCAGCCAGCCGGGCAGCCTCGGCCAGCCTCGCGTCAAGGTCGCCGCACAAATCGATTTTGTTGAGAAGGACCACCGGGCGTGCGCCGCTTTCGCGGGCCATGGCCAGCATCTGCGCCAGACACACGGCGTCGAAACTCGCGTCTGCGGCCAGCACCAGGAACGCCGTGTCGATATTCGTGGCCAGGATATGCTCAGTGCCGCCGCCACGGCTGCTCATTTTGCGGCAGAGTTGGGTGCGTCGGGGAAGGATGGCGTGAATCATGGCCTTCTCCTCGTTGGCCACGAGTTTTACGGCGACCCAATCACCGACCTTGGGAAGTTTTGCATTGGACCCGCGGGCCTCGTGGCGGCAATTCCCCGTGACTTGTGCGAGAAGCTCCGCATCCGCGGTCCAGACGCGGAAGAAATGTTTATCCTCCACCGCCACGCGAGCCGGAACCAGGCCCTTGGCCTGGTAAGGCGCAAACTGCTGGTTGAGGTCAGCATTCCAGCCCAGCTTCGTCAAATCCATAGGGCCGTGTTGATTGAATCGTTCATGGCCTGCAACTTACGCCTCAACCTCCCTTCTGCGAAGGCAGAAGTGAGAGTTTTCCGACATTGAGGTCAATTCCCGGGACCAGAAACCCCTCCTGGAATCATTTTCCCTGTCGCCCCGAATCTTCGGTCGCTACGATGCAGTCGGAAAAACTCTGGTTAAATACGATTTTTAGGGAAGCGGTGAAAGTTGTAAATACTTAATTTGCAATGCTTTCCGTTATTTTGCGGAGAGAAAATCGTAAATATTCACGATTTTTGCCCTAATAATTCAGCCTTCGGCATTCAGCATTTAGCCTTTCCTTGCCCCTGCTCCCCCGTTAATCTGAACCGACTATGAAGAATTTGACTGTCAATGATTTGAAAGTGAAAGACCAGCGCGTCCTCGTGCGTGTCGATTATAATGTCCCCATGGAGGAAAAAGACGGGCGCATGATCATTAACGATTCCACCCGCATCAAGGAAACTTTGCCCACATTGCGGTTGCTCATCGAGAAAGGCGCGAAGATCATCCTCGCCGCCCATCTCGGCCGCCCCAAGGGCAAACGCGAGCCGTCGATGTCCCTTCGCCCCGTCGCCACCGAGTTGTCCAAAATGCTGGGAAAGCCCGTGGCATTCGTCGACGATTGCATCGGCGAAAAAGTGGAAAAGGCCGTGGCCGCACTCAAGTCCGGCGAGCTGTTGCTTTTGGAAAATGTCCGCTACTACAACGAGGAAGAAGCCAATGATCCCGCCTTCGCCGCCAAATTGGCCGCCTTCGCGGATGCTTATGTCAACGACGCCTTCGGCGCCGCCCATCGCGCCCATGCTTCGACGGAAGGCGCGCCCCGTTTGATCGCCCAACGCGGCGGCCATTGCGCGGCGGGCTTGTTGATGGAGCGGGAGTTAAAATATCTCGGCCAGGAATTGGAAAAACCGGCCCGTCCCTTTGTCGTCATTCTAGGCGGGGCGAAAGTATCGGACAAAATCAAGGTGATTGACCGTCTGTTGGAAAAGGCGGACACGATCCTGATCGGCGGCGCGATGGCTTATACTTTCAAGCTGGCCCAAGGCTGCAAAGTTGGCAAATCACTTTCCGAACCGGACAAGGTGGACATGGCGCGGGCCGCGTTGGAAAAAGCCAAAGCCCGCAACGTGCAGTTTCTACTCCCGTCCGACAATATCATCGCGACCCCGGTTGACACCGGCAAGCTGAACAAAAAAGGCAAGCCGGTCATGGACATTCAGAATCCGCAAACAAACGCGGAGGCGGACATCCCCGATCATGCGGAAGGGTTGGACATCGGGCCGGCCACCAGCAAGCGTTTCAGCGAGATTATTCTTCAGGCCAGGACCATCATGTGGAACGGTCCGATGGGAATGTTCGAGGACAAACGTTTTGCCGCCGGCACCAACGCGGTGGCGCGCGCCGTGGCCGAAGCGACCGCCAAGGGAGCCAAGAGCATCATTGGCGGAGGCGACAGCGTCAAGGCGCTGAACCAGGCGGGATTGGGCGACAAGGTAACTTTTATGAGCACGGGCGGCGGAGCCAGTCTCGAATTTCTGGAAGGCAAAGTTCTTCCCGGAGTGGCAGCGTTGTCAAAAAAATAAGCAGTGGCCAAGGAAAATATATCCATGAATAAAGAACGAAAATTAATTATTGCCGGCAATTGGAAGATGAACAAAACCGTGGAAGAAGCGCTGGCTTTGGTCCGCGGTTTGAAAATCGAGCTGGCCAACTGCAACGACGTGGACATCGTGATATGCCCGCCTTTCACCGCGTTGAGCGAAGTGTCCAAGGTGGTCATCGACACGGTCATTCGCCTCGGCGCGCAAAACATGAGCGAGAACAACTTTGGGGCGTTCACCGGCGAAATTGCGGCGGGAATGCTGAAAGAATTTTCCGTGCGTTACGTCATTTTGGGCCATTCCGAACGGCGCCAATACCAAAAGGAAAGCAACGAGCTCATTTCCAAGAAGGCCCATGCCGCCCACGCCGCCTCGCTTAAGCCGATCGTGTGCGTCGGGGAAACATTGAGCGAACGGGAGGGTGGCCAGACTGAAATAGTTCTCGAAACACAAGTGCGCGGAAGTCTGGCCGGACTGACCCCGGAGCAGATGGAAGAAACCGTGGTCGCTTACGAACCGGTTTGGGCCATCGGCACCGGCAAAACGGCCACCACCGCCCAGGCGCAGGCTGCCCATGCCCATATTCGCAAAGTGCTTACGAGCGCGTTCAACGAAAGTGTGGCGCGTCATGTGCGCATCCAGTACGGCGGCAGCGTCAAAGCCGCCAATGCCCGGGAACTAATGAGCCAGCCGGACGTGGATGGCGCGCTGGTGGGCGGAGCGTCACTGGACACACGCAGTTTTTCTGATATTATCAAGAACTCGATTTAACGGGAAATTATGAGCATACTTTACATCTTGCTGACCTTCCTCATGTTTGTGGATTGTGTCATTCTGGTCCTTCTGGTGCTGTTGCAACTGCCTAAGAAGGAAGCCGGGGCCGGGATGGCTTTTGGCGGGGCGGCGACCGACGCCTTGTTTGGCGCGGGGTCGGGCAATGTCCTGACCAAGATCACCAAATATGCCGCGGGAATATTTTTTGGCCTGGCCGTGTTTATGGCAGTGGTGGCTTCTTGGCAGCATCAAAAATCCAGCGGAGAAGCGTTGCAAGAGGCCTTGTCAAAAGGTGCGGCGCCAGCCACGGTGCCGAGCGCGTCCCCTTCCACTGCGCCTGCGCCCAGCGCCGGAATGTCGTTGATCTCCAATCTGCCGCCCGTGCAAACCCCGGCTCCGGCCGCGCCGAAAACGCCGGCGGGCACGAACAAGTAATCATTCATGAGCATTGTGCCGCGAGCCCTGGTCGCTTTGCCGGGAACGCGGTGCCTGTGCATGGTATCGGCTTCGGTTCTGCTGACGCTGGCTGCCTGCACCCGTCCCGAACCGCCGGCCGACATCGTCATGATCAACGGCCCCGATCCGGAGACGCTGGACCCGGCATTGGCCACCGGGATCGAGGACCTGCGCGTGACCAGCGGCTTGTTTGAAGGATTGGCTCGCAACGACCCAATCACTGGCGCGCCCATTCCCGGTCTGGCCGAACGCTGGGACATTTCCACCAACGGATGCGTTTATACTTTTCATCTTCGGACCAACTTATTCTGGAGGGCGGGCGAAAAAATCACGGCACCGGATGTGGTGTATTCCTGGCTGCGGGCTTTGGATCCTCAAACCGCCTCGGAATATGCCGGACAGTTGTTTTACATTAAGAACGCGGAGGACTATAACAGCGGCAAGATCAAAGACCCGACGCTGGTCGCCGTTCACGCCCTTGATCCGTATACGTTGCAGGTGGAACTCAATCAACCAACTGCATTTTTCCTGGATCTATGCGCTTTCCAAACTCTATGCGTGGTCCCGCGGCTGATGATCGAAAAATACGGTGAAAGCTGGATGCGGGCCCGTCCTTTGCCCACCAGCGGCCCCTACCTACTGGATTTCTGGCGCGTCAACGATAGAATTCGCCTGCGCAAAAACCCCTTCTACTGGGATGCGGCCAACACAAAGAGCGACATTTTGGATTTCCTCTCCCTCAGCGCGCCCAACACCGCTTTGAATCTCTACGAAACCGGGCAGGCCGACCTTATCTGGGACCGCAATAATCTGCCGAACGAATTGCTGGACATTCTGAGCAAGCGCCCCGATTTCCATTCCTTCCATTATCTGGGAACGTATTTTCTGCGTTATAACACGACCAAGCCGCCTTTTAGCGACCCGCGCGTTCGCAAAGCCCTGGCCCTGACCGTTGACAAGCAACGGCTGGTGGATAAATTCCTGCTGGGCGGCGAAACCGTGGCCACCCATTTGGTTCCCGACGGCACGGCCCATTACGAACCGGTCAATGGTCTCGGTTACGACCCAGCTCACGCGCGGCAGTTGCTGGCCGAAGCGGGCTTTCCCGGCGGCAAAGGTTTTCCACCCTTTGACCTGCTCTTCGATGCTGCCGGCGGCACAGGCTCGATCCATCAAAAGTTTGGCGTTGAAATACAGCAGATGTGGAAGGAGCAATTGGGGGTTCACCTCGAATTGAAACAAATGGAAAAGCGCGCCTATTTGGTGGCGCAAAGCCGATTGGATTACGATCTGTCCCGCAGTTCGTGGATTGGAGACTATGACGACCCGAATACATTCCTGGATTTATTCCGCAGCAACAACGGCAACAATCGCACCGGCTGGAAAAATGCGCGTTACGACGAATTGATGCGGCAGGCGAATTTGCAGAGGGATCTGGCCAAACGCGCCGCCCTTTTACAACAAGCCGAACGCATCTTGGTGGTGGACGAATTGCCCATAATTCCCGTCTATTTCTACGTGGGAACAACCTACTACGACGGCAATAAGATCAAGGGCATCCACACCAACATGCTGGATTGCCATCCGTTGAACGACATTTGGAAGGTCAAGGACCGCGACAAAACCGCCGGCTCAAATCACGTCTTCGCCCAACTCAACGTTCCAATAAGCCAGGTCCAAAAAGTGCTTCCAACTGTCGTGCTGGACGCCAAAGTTGACCTGGACAAAAGGACGCCATTTCGGCCGCTTGGGCTTGCGCACCAAATGCATACCCGCCTCCTGCGGGGTGCGATTGGCCTTGAGCGTGTTGCAATGCACGCAGGAACAAACAATGTTTTCCCACGTGGTCGGTCCGCCACGGTCGCGCGGCACGACGTGATCCAGATTCAGATCCTTTCGTTCGTAAGCCTTTCCGCAGTATTGACAAGTATTGCGGTCCCGCTCGAAAATATTGTGCCGGGTGAACTTGACCTCCTTCTTCGGGAGGCGGTCAAACATGATCAGCAGAATGACGCGCGGCACGCGAATTTTGAACGAGACTGTGGCAATGGTTTCCGGATGCGGCTCCTGGGCGGAGAAATCTCGCCACTGGCTGAAACTGAACGTTTGAAAAACGCCTTCCTCGTCGCTCAGCACCACTTGGGCATGGCCCTCGAACAGAAGGGTCAAGGCGCGTCGTGCCGTGCAAACATTGACCGCCTGCCAGAGGCGGTTCAGCACCAAGACATGTTGGTTAAGAAACGAACTCATAAGCCTAACCTCGCTGCTGAATCTACCAGTACCAAGCCCAAACTGTCAATGCTAGCAAGTGTTTTATCGATCACTCCAAACCGGCCTTAAATGCACCATCATTCAAATTCTGAGGAGGATGCCACCCAGCGCGCCAGCTCGCGCTCGACCCTGGAAATCGTGCGCCGGGTCGCGATTTATTTGCGGCCCTACCGCGGGCTGGCCCTCGCTAATATCTCCTGCGCGCTCATCTCCCTGGGCTTTTCACTCGCCTTTCCGCAATTGACCCAAATGATCATCGACGGCGTGGCCCAGGGCAAAGCCACCCGCTGGATGGCGGTCGCGCTGATCGGGGCCTTCCTGCTGCGGGATGCCTTTAACAGCCTGCGCATTTTTGTCAATAATGTCTTCGAGCAGGGCGTCATTTACGACATGCGCTGCGATGTTTTCCAGCATTTGCAAAGGCTGCCCGTGGGTTATTTCGATCAGCGCGCCTCCGGCGACTTGATGACGCGGGTGGTGGAAGACGTCAACGCCGTCGAGCGAGTATTGATCGACGGCACCGAACAGGGGACAGTCGCCAGCTTGAGCGTGATAGCGGTGCTGGTCATCTTGTTTTACAAAAACCCGGCCCTGGCGGCCATTGCGCTGGCCCCCGTGCCGATTCTGGCGGGCGGGGCGTTGTGCTACACCTTAACCGCACATAGCCGCTACCGGGCGCAACGGCGGGCGGCCAGTGCCATGAACGCCTTGTTGATGGACAGCCTGCAAGGTGTCCGTCAGATCAAAGCTTTTGGGAGGCAGGAACACGAAGACGAACGCTTCGCCCGACGGGCGGATGATCTTCGCAAGGGAACCCTGGGCGTAATGCGGGTTTGGGCCATCTACTCTCCCGCCATGGCCTTTGCCGCTTCGCTGGGCGTGGCCCTCGTGCTCTGGTTCGGCGCGGCCCATCACCTGAGCGCGGGGCAATTGATTGGATTTATATTGTACCTGTCTCTTTTCTACGAGCCGATTGGGCGATTGCACGGCTTGAATCAGATGTTGCAAGCCGCGCGCGCCGCCGGGGAACGTGTTTTTGATATTCTGGACGCGGGGGAGGAAGGGCGGTCCGGCCTCCGCCATGAAACGCTGGCCGAACCCGTGCGCGGCGCGGTGTGTTATGAGAACGTCCAATTTGGCTATTCCGGCGGAAGAACAGCGCTGAAAAATATTTCCTTTGCCGCTTCTCCGGGCCAGATGATTGCCTTGGTCGGTCCGACTGGCTCGGGCAAATCCACCCTGGTCAATTTGCTGCCGGCATTTTACGAACTGACCTCGGGCCGCATCACCATTGACGGCCAGGACACCGCAAAAATTTCCCTGGCCTCATTGCGCGCGCAAATCAGCGTGGTCAGCCAGGAGGCGTTTTTGTTCAACGGCACTGTGGGGGAGAATATCCGTTACGGCCGGCTCGACGCCACCGAAGAACAGTTGGTGGCTGCGGCACGGGCGGCTAATTGCCACGAATTCATTGTCCGGCTGCCGGGCGGATATGACTCGCGGGTGGAAGAGCGCGGCGTCAAACTGAGCGTGGGCGAGAAGCAACGAGTGAGCATCGCCCGGGCTTTATTGAAGAACGCGCCGATACTGATTCTTGACGAGGCCACTGCCAGCGTGGATACCGCCACGGAAAAACTAATCCAGGAAGCCTTGGAACGGTTGATGGCGCATCGGACCAGTTTTGTCATCGCCCATCGTTTGAGCACGATAGGCAAGGCCGACCAAATTCTGGTTCTGCTGCACGGCGAGATTGTGGAACGGGGCACGCACCAGGAATTATTGGAGCAGAATGGCCTTTACGCCCGCCTGTCGAGAATCCAGAACACGACCTTTATCGAGGAGATTTTCGCCAAAATTTCCGCCGAGGAGTAAAAGGTTTCATGCCGGAATTTGGAAAGATTTTAGTGTTGATTGGCCTGCTTCTGGCGGCCGCGGGGGTGCTGCTTTGGGCCGGGGTCGGACGCGGCTGGGTGGGACATTTGCCCGGCGACATTCATTACACCAAAGGCAATTCCAGTTTTTATTTCCCGTTAACGACCTGCCTGCTCGCCAGTGTTTTGCTCAGCCTGCTGCTTTGGTTGTTGCGGAAGTTCTAAGCGGTCCCGGCGCAAGCGGGGCTGTTTGCGAATGAACCACGGGCCAAGGCAAGCCAAGATTATCAAGGTGGAAAGCGCGCGCATCCCGGCCAGGATCATTGCCTGACTCAGACCAATAGGCCCCAGCTCCGGATCGACGTCCAGGCCTGGCCAGCCGAACTGAAAGGCGGCTGCCGCCACCGCGCTCATGCCAAGGAGCCAGATGCCATAATATTCTGCCCGGCGCCAGGGGCGCAAAATGAATTGGGCCAGCCGCCGGGCTGAAAGAACCACCGCCAGCCAGAGCAGGGCGCTTCCGCCCAGGAAGCGTGCCATCGAGCCTGTTAATTCGGTATGGGAGTATTTATCCATTCCCCATTGCAGCAACCCTTCGCAAACCAGCAGGCTCAGCGTAATAAAGATGATGTTCTGGGCTGGCAGCGAACGGGTCAGTTGCCAAAGCATGAAGATGGCAACCGCACCCGAAACCAGGGCTAAAATCCAGCAGGACTCGAGCGGGAAGAGTTTTTCCATGCCCGCTCATGATAGACGACACGCTAAAAATTTAAAAGCTTATTGCGTTAATTCCTTTTCCGCGCTTAAGTTGCCCATGCTGACTGAACACCGTCCAATGAACCGGCGTCAAACCTTCCGTGTCGCAGTCTGATCAATATTGCAGGTGCCTGTGCCAAAACTGCGGGGGGTCCATCGAATTCCCCCGCGAAGGCTCGGGCAGCACGGTCTCTTGTCCGCATTGCAAATGGTCCACCGTCCTGGTCGCGGATGGCGTGGTTGAAGCTGTTTCCGCTCACGAAGCGCCGACCCCGGGGAAACGGGGCGTCAGCGCAACCCTGATCGTTGCCTTTGTGTTGATCGCTGCCGGCGGCGGCGCCGCTTTTTGGTTTTTGGGCAAGGGGCGGCCTTCCTCCATCCCGCCGCCTGCCGCTGTCGCGGAACCGGTTCGAGCGGAAACTCCTCCGCCCAAGCCAGTCGCTCCGGTCCCTCCGCCCGATCCATGGCACGGGTTGATGGCAGGGCCAATTTCCATCGAAAAAGCGCCCAACAGCCACTTGGTTTATGCGGTGGGAGAATTGCGCAATACCAGCAATCGCGAGCGTTTCGGCGTCAAGGTGGAGTTGGATGTCCTGGATGCTGACAACGATAAAATCGGCACCGCGACCGATTACGCGGACTCGATCGATCCGGGCAAAAAATGGAAATTCAAAGCCCTGGTGACCGACCGGGCGGCGGTCGCGGCGAAACTGGCCGTTGTCAAAGAGAATTGAATTGAACACTCGCCAATATTCCCCTGATATGTCATTTGTTGGAGATGAGCGCGTTCATTGATGAGTTGAATTCACGTCTGACCGATCTTCGCCAGCAAAATTTGTTTCGCGAATTGCGGCGCGTGGATTCTCCGCAGTCGCCGCGCCTGACCATCGACGGCAGGTCGTTTCTTAACTTTTCTTCCAACGATTATTTGGGCCTGGCCAATGAACCCGCGCTTAAAGAGGCGGCCATCGAGGCCATCAGGAAATTCGGGGCCGGGACGGGGGCCTCGCGCCTGGTCTGCGGATCCCTCGGCCCCCATCACGAGCTGGACGAAGTCCTGGCGAATTTCAAAGGCACCCCCGCCGCCCTGGCGTTCACGTCCGGTTACGCGGCGGCCACCGGCACCATCGGCGCGTTGATGGACAGCAACGATGTCATCGTGCTGGATAAGCTGGTGCATGCCAGCATTGTTGACGCGGCGCGATTGTGCGGAGCCAAGGTCCGCGTCTTCGGGCACAATAATTTGAATGATCTGGAAAAAATCCTGCGCTGGGCCGACACCCGCCACACCATGCCCTCCATTATCCAGACCGAGCGCAAACCGCGCACGCTGATTGTGACGGAAAGTGTTTTCTCCATGGACGGCGACCACGCGCCTCTGCGCGAAATGGCGGAGTTGAAGGAAAAATTTGGCGCATGGCTCATGGTCGACGAAGCGCACGCCACCGGTCTTTATGGCAGCGCGCGTCGCGGTTTGGCCGAAGAACTGGGCGTCTCGGCCAAAATTGAGATCCAGATGGGAACACTGGGCAAAGCCCTGGGCTCCGCCGGCGGCTTCATTTGCGGCCAGCGGCCTCTGATTGACTATTTGATCAACCGCGCGCGCCCTTTCGTTTTCTCGACCGCGCCGGTTCCCGCCGCAGCCGCCGCAGCCACGGCCGGCGTGCGCTTTGTGGAAAGCGCGGCCGGCGAGCAACGGCGCAATAAATTGTGGGCCAATGTCGAGGCCTTCCAGCGGGCCACCGAAACGGAGAACAAGTCCGGTGCGATGGAACGCCGCCACAAACCCAGTGCGATCATTCCCATTATGATTGGGGAAGAGAGCCGGGCCATGAAAATTGCCGCCGCGTTGCGCGAGCAGGGGATTTATATTCCTGCCATTCGTTATCCCACCGTGGCGCACGGGCAGGCGCGGCTGCGCGTCACCCTTAGCGCCACGCACGAGCCGGAGGACATCACGCAGTTGCGCGCCGCCTTGCAATCGGCTATGAATCTCAAATCTTGAAGAGTAAATTGTCTCCCGCACAGTTGGATCGAAAGTATCTCTGGCATCCGTTTACACAAATGCGCGATTGGCTCAAACAGGAGCCAATTGTCATTGTCGATGGCAAAGGCGCCTTCTTGCGCGACGCCCATGGCCACAAATACCTGGACGCTAATTCGTCGATTTGGACCAATTTGCACGGGCACTGCCATCCGCAAATCAATGCCGCCATCAAAAAGCAGCTTGGAAAAATCGCCCATTCCTCCGCCCTGGGGCTGGCCAGTGTGCCCGCCTCCTGCCTGGGCGAAAAATTGATCAAGGCCGCCAATTCCGGCCCGCCCCAAAAGGTCAAATTTCAGCGGGTCTTTTTTTCCGACGACGGTTCGACCGCGGTGGAAGCGGCCCTGAAAATGGCCCATCAATTCTCCTGCCGCGCGCATCCGGGTCGAAAACCAAAATTTCTCGCCGTGTCCAGCGCCTATCACGGCGACACCATTGGCGCGGTCAGCCTGGGGCACATTGACCTCTTTCACGCGGCTTACGGCGGCTTGCTTTTTAAGAGCGACAGCGTTCCGTCGCCCTATTGCTATCGTTGTCCGTTCAACCGGGCCAAACCGGAACGCGCCGACGCCCGCGAATATCGCCGTTGCAAATGGGAATGTTCCGGCAAGCTCGAACAAAAATTTTCAGCGCAGAAAAAGAACGGCAATTCGTATGCGGCATTCATCGTGGAGCCGTTGATGCAGGGCGCTGCCGGCATGATCGCCCATCCGAAGGGATGGCTCAGCCGCGCCGCCGAAGTGGCCCGCCACTATGGAGCGCTCCTGATTACCGACGAAGTCATGACGGGCTTTGGCCGCACCGGTTCGCTCTTCGCCTGCCACCAGGAATCGGTCCAGCCCGATTTGATGGCCGTGGCCAAGGGGTTGAGCGGCGGTTATCTGCCCATGGCTGCCACTCTGACCACGAAGCGAATCTTCGATTCGTTTCTTGGGCGCTACGACGAATTCAAAACTTTCTTCCACGGTCATACCTTCACCGGCAACCAATTGGCCTCGGCGGCGTCGCTGGCCAGCCTGGAGATTCTCCAATCCGGGCAATGTTCGACCGCGCGGCGCGTCCTGGAGCAAACAATGCAAAGGGAGTTGAAAACCTTGTGGGCCATTGCGGCGGTGGGAGACATCCGGCAGGTTGGATTGATGGCCGGCGTGGAGATTGTCAAACATTGGGAAACCCGGGAGCGGTTCGCGCCCGGTGAGCGGGTGGGCATCCGCGTCTGCGAAGCTATGGCCCGGCGCGGTGTCTTGACCCGCCCGGTCGGGGACGTGATTGTTCTGATTCCGCCATATTGCACCACTCCGGCCCAAATGCGGCGGACAATCGCGGTCTTGGGTGAGGCGGTTTTGGAGGTCTGCGGAAAAGGCCAATACGGACGTTGTAAAACATCAGCGTCATAAATAATTGCGCCGGTTTTTGGGAATGCGTTGAGCTGTTTGGGGTGGCTCGGGGGCTCTACTTAAAAATAGAGGTGTGATTTGACACTGCCAGCCAGTCAGGATTAAGCCCTCCGGGCCAGGCGGGATCAATCTTTCCGACGGTGAAGGAACCACTCGTTGCGCCGAACCAGTTTATGGACTTGGAATCCCGCAGCTTGTAGGTTTCCGCGTGGCCATCGGCGAAACTCCAATTAAAACAGTTCGCGTGGACCCGGCTGGGCGCCTCCATGCCAGTGAGGGAGCCGCTGGCATCGGCGTTGAACGGGTTTATATCAAACTCATCGTCATCTATGGAAAATGGGTCTTGTTCAATAAACACAAACAAGAAGGCGGGCTTGAGTATCTGCGGTTCCTTTTGGAAAAAAACCAATTTGGGCGGGGTCGTGTCACCATAAGCAAAGCCATTCATGTAGCAATTGACCGCATAATTACGAAACCGGTGAGCGTTCGTGATGGTGGTGTTGTCACCCGGACATTGGTATAACTGTAATGACTTGACGTAAGGCCAAATCGCGCCCGCCTGCAATGCCTGAGCGCTGCTCTCGATAAAAGGAGACGGCCCAAAGTAAGAGTCCGATTCACTGGACGGGCCATAACCGTTAAATGAGCCGGGCTGGTCTGCGCCACCGTCAAAACCGGGAGCCCACGCTGCTTTGTTCGGCACTCCTGAAGAGATCACGGCATCGCAGGTAACGATCTTGCTGGTGTTGTCCCCATTATACATGTACCAGGACAAGACGAGCTGATGCATGTTATTCTGGCAATAGGTTCTCTGGCCATCCATCTTTGCATGGGCCAGAGCGGGCAACAGCATTGCGGCTAAAATCGCGATGATGGCAATGACCACGAGCAGTTCGATCAGCGTAAACGCCCGCACCCTCAATCTCTTTGCAATGAATTTATGTGAGGTAATAGGTTTACCGGTTAATTACTGAAAAACAGATTACACCCTCTCCAGAATATATACAATATAATTTTTCATAGCCGCGGGAAAGATTTGGTGCGTCGTAGCGCAGGGGCGCAGGTCAGCTTTTGGTAGAGTCGCCTCGCCGAGGCGACTTCAGACCGCTCGGCGAGCCACCTACCTCGGAGGGAGCTTGCTCCGTCAAAAGCTGATTTGCGCCCATAGCGCAGACTTGCACGGCTGGTGCGCAACCCGGCATGTGACGTGCTTCGCTTGAACCAATGATAAATGATCCGCGTTTTTCCGGCAGCAAATGGGCGGCGACGGCAAAAGCTGCCGCCTTGCGTGCGTCTAGATCCGTGGGACGGATTTTTCCGGGACTGGTTCTGATAATATTGGCGGGACTGCCTGCCCGAGCAGCCACCTTTGACGTTTTCACAGGAATCCAGACGGACCTTGCCATAAACGGGCCGGGCTATTTCGTCTTGAGCGATCCCGTGACGGCTCAAATTCACGTCACCCGGCTTGGCGAGTTGTCTGTGGACGCAGAGGGTTTTCTCGTCACTTCCGCTGGCATGAGAGTACAAGGATTCTCCGACCCTGCGCTGACGCAAATTGGCGATTTACAAATCGATAGCTGGCCCGGCTCAAACGATCCATCGAGCGAAATTGTATCCTTCGAAATCCAGACGAACGGCTGCGTTGTGGTGGATTGCTCTGATGGCTCCTCCTATATCCGCGGCCAGGTCCTGCTGCAAACCTTCCAAAATCAGTCCGCCTTGATTCAGATTTGGGGCGACATGTTTGACTGGTCTGCTGCGGCGGGTCCTTTGCCGCTGCCGGTTCCACCGGGCATTGCGGGGGCAGGTTCGTTATTAACCGCCTCTATTGAACAATTGGTGCCGGAAGTGCAGCTCAGCTTCTACCCGGGACCGTCGCAATCATTTAGCCAGGGCATCCTTGTGCCGACCGGAATAACAACTGATCTCGGAATCCAAGGTGGCGGATTTTTCATCTTGCGCCGCACCAACGACAACGCTCTCTTCGCGACTCGCGCGGGCGGTTTCTACGTGGATGGCGCCGGTTATCTGGTCCATTACTCCGGCCTGCGGTTGCAGGGTTATACAAATTCTGCGCTTACCTCCATCGGGGATATGCAAATTGACCCAACCGGCTGGCCATCAAGCAGCAATCCGGCCTTGCTGGCGGAAGACTTCTGCGTTGACCATCAGGGCGTGATAACGGAGGAACTGAACGACGGCACGGCATCTGTCCGCGGCCAGGTTCTTCTCCAGGCTTGTTCCAATCCAAACTTGCTGACGCGGACCAATTTCGACCTTTATCCCCTCGTCGCCAATGGCGCTCTGTGGTTGCCCCTGGCTCCGCCGACCACTGGAAATCTCGGCTGGGTTGATTCAGGGTGCCTCGAGTTGAGTCAATTCGATGCCAATCTTCTCGCAGTGCGCAGCAACTTGAATTTCTTTGTCCAAGGGCCTGTCACCAACACGGGCGTTCCGTCCAATCTGGCTATTTGCGGCAACGGGTTTTTCAGCGTGCGCGATCCCGTGGCCAATATCCTTTACGCGACGCGCTGGGGCGCCTTTCAATTGGACTCCCTGGGGCATCTCGTGACCACCAATGCCTTGCGCCTCCAGGGTTTCACCAACGCTGGCCTCACGAAATTCGGGGACATCACCGTCGACACTGCGGGAGCGCCGGATCCATCGCTCGCCCTGGCCAGTTATTTCATAGATTTCCAGGGCAACATTTGGGTTGATCTGTCGGACGGTTCGGAGTTTTTGCGCGGACAGGTCGTGCTGCAATCGTATCGGAACATTCAAGGATTGTCCCCTGCCGGCAACGGGCTTTACTCGAACCTCGCTGCCGCCATCCCTCTTTTTACAATCGGGGTGTCGGTTCACATCCCGTCGGCAAGTATCCAGAGTGGCGCCGTGGAGCTACTGTCCGGGATGCCGGCCCCGTTGCAGCTTCTGCCTCCAAACGGATTTCGACTTTTCATCTCTAATCTGGGCACGGGCCCCGCACAAGTGGAGTCGTCTTCTGATCTGGCCCATTGGAATGTTATTGGCTCCGTTAATCCGTCGGACTTGAATATCGCCGAGTTCTTCGACACATCGCAGGCAACGCAAAAGTTCTATCGGGTGGTTATTGCATATTAACCCGGAGGAGTGGCGCGGTGTTCACCCGGGTGAATTATACCAACCTGTGGGGAGACAAAAACAAAGTCCTTTTGCTGAACGCCAGCCGGGTTCCTGACTTTTTCATGGTTTATTTGGCTGCGGCGAAGACCGTGCCTTGGGCCAAGGCAGTGTCAACCAAGCTGAACAGACCATACAAGGCAACCGCTAAGATAAGGACTCGTTTTGTTTTCATAATGGATTTTAATTTATGTTTACTATAAAGAGCAAGAGCGGGACGGAGAATTAAAATAATCTTTAATCTTTGGCGGGCAAACCTGACACTTCCTTTGAGATGACAGTCATCAGTTCCAAGACGCGCGCGTTGCTCTGGCACGATCCGGTCCCGCGCGAACTTTGCCTGCGCCGCCTCGTCACCGAACGTCTGGCGGTACGGCCGGCGCCGACGTTGGAGGATTGCATTGTCGCCACTTACTTTTTCGCCTTTCGCACCATGAAATTGGAAAAGGCGGTGGGGGAAATCAGTTACCACGCCACCATTGGTGTCAAGAATCCGCCGCCCGGCTCCTTGCTGGCGCAATGCGCGGCGCGACCGGCTGGAGTGGATGCTTTTGATCGCACCGGCCGCCTGGGTTTGCTGCACGTCGCTTTTCCTCTGAAGATGATGCTTCAGCCGGATGGGCATCTGACTTCGTGCGATATTCTTCATACCGCCGCTGCCGCGGTAATTTTTGATGTCTTTGAAAACCAGGATGCGCGGCTGGTGTCGCTGCAAATTCCAGACCGGGTCCTCCGCACCTTTCCCGGCCCGGCTTACGGCCCGGTGGGGATTCGTCAGCGGACAAATTTCGGCGCGAGCACGCCGGCCTTCGGCACGATTCTCAAACCCACCGCCGGCATCACGCCGCGGGAAGTCGGCGCGCTGGTGGAAGAAGTGGCGCAATGTCCGCTTTTCCTCTTCGTCAAGGAAGACGAGGATCTTTATCCCAAGCTGGATTATTCGCCCGTGGCGGAACGCACCCGTCTGGCCGTGGCAGCCATTAAAAAGGCCAAAGACAAGCGCGAAGGCCGCGGCTTGATTTTCGCGCCCCACATTAGCGGCGCGCCGCATGAGATTTTGGAATCCGTTCACGCCGTGCTGGAGGCCGGGGCAACAGGCGTGATGTTCAGCGAAACCTTTGCCGGTGGAACTGTCCGCATGGTCCGCGAGGCCACGCGCCATTTGCCCGCCCCGCCCGCCATTTATGGACACAACGCCGGCATCGGCGTAAAAACTCGCGCCATTTTTCGGGAAGTGATCGATTTGCTGGCGCGGCTCGATGGCATTGATTTCCGCCAGACTTCGCCCGTCCGGCCCGGTTCGCCCTTCCTCCTGCCCTACGGCCAGGAATGGGAAGCTTCCGAAGAAATTCTGGCGCGGCCCATTCCGGGCATCAACCCGACCGTGATTGTTCGCGCCGGTTCGCTGGATCAGGGCAACATCATTCTCAATCTGGCCGATGCAGCCCGGCGCGGCATTACGGAAAAAGTTCTGTTCCTGGCCGGCTCGGCCATTAATTCAATCAAAAATTCCAAGGGCAAGCCCGATCCGGCCCTGGGCGCACTGGCCATGACGCAGGCGCTGGAAATCTACCAGGCGGGCGAGTTGCGCGGGGTATCTGTCAATAAACATCTTTCCGCCCTGGCCGCCCTGGCCAAAGCCAGAAAACTGAACGCGTTGAGCGAGGCCCTGCGCCAGCGTTATCCGCAACTAAGCAAATGAAAAAGGAATCCCGGCTTCTCCGCATCGGCGTATTGGGCTGCGGCCCCATCTCGCAAATCGCCCACTTCGACGCCTGCCGCAAGGCGCGCAACGCCGAGCTCTACGCCATTTGCGATCTTGCGCCCGATCTGGTCGCAAAAATGGCCGCCGAACATGAACCGACAGTGACGTACCCCAAATTTGATCAGATGCTGGCCGATCCAAAAGTGGAGGCGGTGATCATTGGGGTGGCGGATCAATTTCATGTGCCTTTGGCCCGCCAAGCCATCGCCGCCGGCAAACATGTCATGGTCGAAAAACCTTTGGGCGTGAGCATTGAGGAGTGCGAGGGGTTGCGCTCTGAATTGCAAGGCAGCAAACAAATTTTCCAAATTGGCAACAACCGGCGTTTTGATCCGGGCGTCGCTTTTGCCCGCCGTTTTATCCAGGAAGAAATGGGCCGGATCATGGCTTTGAAGGCGTGGTATTACGATTCCACGTTCCGCTATACCATGACCGATAATCTGCAGTCCATCGTCCGCGCCAGCGCCCAAGCCCGTCGGCCCGAAGGAAATCCAAAA
>Ga0182030_10002848_pt1 | contig 36819 bp, 22 predicted proteins | sample 812S3MmetaG_FD_121299 | JGI IMG/M metagenome (GOLD analysis project Ga0182030, IMG submission 121299) | Permafrost microbial communities from Stordalen Mire, Sweden - 812S3M metaG (Illumina Assembly) | ecosystem: Environmental > Terrestrial > Soil > Wetlands > Permafrost | place: Sweden...
CAGCTCACCGTCGGCTGATGTTGTCAGCCTGCAGAAGGCGCTGGCTGGCAAGCCGGACGACCCGGAGTTGCTGCGCGCCTTCAGCCGTGCCTCGGAGCTGGCGTCTCAACAGGCGTTCGAGAAGCTTTTGCAATCGAATCCAGGCTCGGCCCGGGCACATCAGGTGGCGGCCGAGCGGCAAGCCGCAGGCGGGCACCTGCGCGAAGCCAGGTCAGAATACGCCGCCGCTCTGCGGCTCAACCCCTACACGCCCGACGTTCATCTTGAGCTCGGTAATTTGTTCGGCGCGGACGACAACTGGCCGGCGGCCATCGCGCAGTATCGAGTGGAGTGCGAACTGCAGCCGGCGAATGCGGAGCCGGCCTATAGTCTGGGCTCCGCGTTGCTCAGAGCGGGTGATTCCGCGGGGGCGCTGGAGCAATTTGCCGCGGCCGACAAGCTCCGCCCGGAACAGCCGCGGATCTTGCTCGCCTTGGGGCAGGCGGCGCTTGCCGCGAAGGATCCAACGCGCGCCGAAGCTGCCTGGACCATGTTGATTCGCATCGACAAGGACGGCGAGGAGGCGGCCACCGCGCATGCACGGCTGGCTGCGCTCTACCGCCAGCAGGGAAAGATGAAAGAGGCAGAGCGCGAAAGCGCTGCCTATGAGCAAATGAAAAACCGAGGAGGTCGTTGAGATGAGCGCCATTCCAACATGGTTCGCCGGAGTCGTATCGATCGCGGCTGCCGCTCTGGAGGTGAATTGCCATGAATAGGCGAAGTTTTCTGGGCCGCTCGATTGCGGCAGCCGGTGGGGCGATGCTCGCGAAGAGCGCGGTATGTGCCCAGGGACCTGCGTTGACGACCACACCACAGGTTCGCTACCCGGACTTCGACGCTGTCGCGATGCTGGCCGAGCGCAAACGGCAGCAGTTGAAAACCGTGGATCAGTTCAAGGTCTTCCACGATTTTCAGTTTGTGGACCGCATCACAGAGAGCGGGATCACCTTCGTCAACCACATCGTCGACGACTCTGGCAGCGACTACAAACCCTGTCACTACGATCATGGGACCGGAATCGCCGTGGCCGACGTCGATGGCGACGGCCTGTACGATATCTACTTTCTCAGCCCGACCGGCGGAAACGAGCTATGGAAGAACCTCGGCGGGGGCAAGTTCAAGAACATCACGGCCGAGGCGGGCGTAGGCGTGCCCGGGCGGATTTCCGTCTCCGCCGCCTTTGCCGACATCGACAATGACGGCGCGCCCGACCTGTTCGTGACCACCGTCCGCGGGGGCAATATCCTGTTCCACAACGACGGGCACGGGCACTTCACGGACATCACCCGCGAGTCCGGCATCACCGGCAAAGAGCACTCCTCGGGCGCTTTCTTCTTTGACTACAACCGCGACGGGCTCCTCGACCTGGTGGTCTGCAACGTCGGCAAGTATACCGGCGAGCAAATCGGCGCGCAGGGGCAATACATTGCCTACCCCGATGCGTTCTTTGGCCACATGTTTCCCGAGCGCTACGAGTTCCCGGTGCTCTACAAGAACCTGGGAAACAACAAGTTCCGTGACGTGTCGGCCGAAGTTGGCTTCCGCCCGGTCGGCTGGAGCGGCGATGCGTCCTTCACGGACCTGAACGGGGACGCCTGGCCGCAGGTGTTCGTGCTCAACATGATGGGCGCGAGCCACTTTTACGAGAACCACCAGGGGAAGTTCACCGAAGAAACCAAGCGCTACTTCCCGCAGACGTCATGGGGCGCAATGGGCATCAAGTTCTTCGACTACGACAACGACGGTAAAATGGACCTTTTCATCACCGACATGCATTCCGACATGTGGGAGAACATCGGACCGGCCGACGAGAAGAAGAAGGCGCAGCACCCGGCCAGCGAGGATCTCCTGATGGGTCCGCGAAGCAACTTCATCTTCGGCAACGCCCTCTACCACAATCTCGGCGCCGGCAAGTTCGAGGAAGTCTCCGATCGCATGGGCGTGGAGAACTACTGGCCCTGGGGGGTTAGTGTCGGCGATCTGAATGCCGACGGTTGGGACGACATCTTCATCACCGCCAGTATGAACTTCCCGTACCGCTACGGCATCAATTCTCTGCTGCTCAACAATCGTGGCCAGAAGTTTCTCGACGCCGAATTCATCCTGGGCGTCGAGCCCCGCAAGGGCGGGCAGACCGACACGCCCTGGTTTGAGCTGGACTGTTCGAAGCTTCCCAAGGGCGCGCCGGACTACTTCGCCAAGCCTTGCGCCGGACAAACCGGGAAAATCACGGTCATGTCGGCCCTGGGGAGCCGGTCATCCGTGATCTTCGACCTGGACAATGACGGCGATCTCGATATTGTCACCAACGACTTCAACTCGCGGCCCCAGATTCTCATCAGCAATCTCTCGGAGCGCCGGCAGATCCACTGGCTGAAGATAAAGCTGATCGGCACGGTGTCGAATCGCGACGGCTTGGGCGCAACCGTGCGCTTGACGGCGGGCGGCCGGACTTACATGAAATTCCACGACGGCAAGTCCGGCTACCTGTCGCAGAGTTCCTTGCCGCTCTACTTTGGCCTGGGAGAGGAGGCCCAGGTGGACCGGATCGAGGTCGACTGGCCATCCGGAATCAAGCAGGTGGTGCCCGGACCCATCCGCGCGAACGATCTTTTGCCGATCACGGAGAAGGGATGATGGGGAAGCCGGTGTTTTTAGCGGGTGTGGCGTTCTTGGCGCTGCGCGCTGCGCTTTTGGCCCAGACGGCGAATCCGCCCGAACCGGTCCGTGCGCCGGAGCGGCAGGTCGACATCGGGGCCGGCGAGGCACCGCTCAGCGATACGCAACGCCAAGACCTCGATGGGGCCATTCGGAAGCACAATTACGCAGCGGAAAAGGCGGTGATCGATCAGTCACTGACCGAGCACCCCGACTCGTTCCCATTGCTCGTCATGTGGGGACGGATCGCCTATCTCGAAAAGCAGCTCAAGGACTGCGACGCAGCGCTCGAACGTGCTGACAAGATCAAGCCGCTGTCCGACGCTGACCAACTGACGCTCGCAATTGCACTAGACTTCGTCGGCAAATCGCTTGAGTCTCGTGCCCAACTATCCAAGCTCATCGAGCGCAATCCTTCCAATCCTGATTACCCCTATATGCTGGGGCGCTTGGAACAGCGCGTACGGGATTATAAGCAGGCGAGTCAGGCTTTCACGCGCGTTATCGGTATCGATCCGCGCTATATATACGCTTATGCCGATCTCGCTTTCTGCCTGCAGGGCTTGGGGCAAGATGATGCGGCCCGCAAGGTCATCGAGATTGGAGCGGATGTGAACCGGACAGTACCCCACCCCACTGCCGACCTTCCGATTCTGCTGGGCCAGGCAATTGCGAATAGCGGCGATCAGGCTGCCGCCGAGCCGCATTTCCGCGAGGCAGTAATGCTCGACGCTAATTCGGCGCGGGCGCATTACGAGTTGGGGATGAACCTGGTGCATCTCCAGCGAGATGAAGAGGCGGAGAAAGAGTTGCGGCGGGCCATCGAGTTGGATCCTCAATTCACGCCTGCGTACTTCACCCTCGCTCGGTTGTTGCAGCACATGGGAAGACAGCTGGAATCGGACCAGTTCCGCGCGACCTTCGACAAACTGACGGAGCAGGAGTCGAGGAGAGCCGCGCAGAAGTGATTGCGGGGAAAGTTACCTAGCCGTGGCACATGTGGGTGGGCCCAGAAAGTCGAACAATCCCTTGGCGCCGCGGACGGCCTCATGTACTGGACCGCCTGGTTGAACTGGCTGCGCGAAATCAGTTGTAATAGTACGGTGATGCGATTTTTTTTGCAGAAGTATGCGCGCAAATGTATGACGGAATCTAGGGTGCTTGAGTTTATTTCTCCAAGGTTCGCAAAGTGCCATTCCCCTGTATTCATGCGGCCTTTGTGGGTAATTTTCACCTCGTTTCATGTCCTGCTGCGGTCGTGATTTCAGCTGCGCTGCCCAACCTCGACGGGCTCGATCCTGAAGCGTTGAAGACGCTTCTGATCGCCAGGCATTTGGAGTCACTGGAACAGCGCAGGTCGGACACAGAACATGGACCGCACAGTATCGTCGAATCCGTATCATCCTGCATCGGGCGCAAACACGGTTACGGTAATGGCGATAAATCTGGGACCAAACCGGATGATTGGCGATCTGCAGCCGGGGGGGACGAAGACTACACATGGGCGGATGTGAAGCCATACGAGGCGCGATCGCCCCTACTGGAGTCGGGGCTACTGGGTTCTGTGTATCTTTACTCCGGGTCCATGCAACAAAATTGGTCGTGTCCCGGGAGATTATTGAGTTGTATTATTCGTTATTGTGGCTTTCATCGCTTTCGCCAACTCATTCTTAGGATCGAGGATGAGCGCGCGCGACACTTGTTCCAGCGCCTCACGAGAACGTTGTTCCTTGTAAAGGCACTCTGCCAGCATGAGATGAACATCCGGCGCAGTGTGCGGTATTTGCAGAGCACTCTTCAGAACGCGCTCCCCGTCCGCATACCGCTGTTCCTGAATGAAACACGCAGCGAGCCCCAGCGGCGCGTCCATGACCAGCGGATCGATGCGCTGCGCGGCGGTGAACTGTTCACGGGCGGCAGCGATTTGCCCCTTCTTCAGCAAGACTTTGCCCAGAAGCACCAGGCCGGCAAGAGAGTTTCTGTTGGCCGCCACATAGCTGCGCAATGCGGTTTCAGCGGCGTCAAGCCGCTGCATTTTTACGTCGCACCTGGCCATTTGGAGATAGGCTTCGTCCACGTTTGGATGATCGGCCAGTAGCTTTTCGTAAATCGAAATTGCATCTTCACATTTGTTCTGTTTCATCAAGTCGGCAGCCGCCTTCAATTGGGCCGTAATCTGGTTGCCGGATGCTTGTGATTTATCGTTCTCGGACGACATCCGCTCCAGCCGCAGCGACAGTTCAGCAGCACGGTCCTGGTCTCCCAGCCTGCGATAGACCTTCACAAGGAGCGAGAGAGAAGCCGTGGTGAACCGCGGATCGCTGGAAATCTTATCCAGGTCACTTCGTGCGGCCTCCCATTTCTCCAAAGACATTGCTGCATTTGCGCGTCCAAGGTACGCATCGGCAAAAGACGGGTCATCGGCGATTGCGCCATCATAGAGAGGGAGGCTCTCGCGCGGGTGCCCCGTCGTACGCAGGAACTCCGCGTATAGGTACTTCACAACCGGGAGTGGATGGGGGGAATTACGGGTGAACGCTAGCGCGCGTTCGAAATCCTCCGTCGCGTTTTTGGTTTGTTCCAGCCGGGCCTCTGCTACGCCGCGGCCGGTAAGTGCGAGAGGCTCTTTGGCGTTTATGCTCAATGCCTTGGAAAAGGCTGCAGCGGCCTCCTTGGGCCGAGTGGCAAGATAGAAGGTTCCCAGTCTCTCCCACGCTTGCGCATCGCGTGGCGCTTCCTTTGTGCATTGAACCAGGAGCCGCTCCGCTGACTGCAGGTCGTTCAGGCGACTCGATAAGTCAGCGTATAGCGCAAGGGCAGGAACAGAATGCGGATGTACCTGAAGGACTCGGGCCACAATATCCGCGGCATCCAGAACCTGATTCGATTCCATCAGCAACTGCGCCTCTGTCAGGGCTCCATCGACCGAAATGGGATGGGAGACGCGGTAGTTATGAACATGGATCAACGCCTGGTCGATTCGACCCTCGGCATCGAAGCATCGGGCCTCCTCTAGTTGCGCTTCCGGGCCTCCATTTGCAGTGCCTTCGCACTTTCCCGTAATGGCCGTTTGCGAGTACAAAGGGGCGCTCGCGAGCCCCAACACAAAGGCGCAGCAGAGCATGCGGGTGCGGCAACGCGGGAAACCCCCACTCTGCGCCGTCTCGCTTTCAGCCGGACAGGCAGTGACGGAAATCGAGTTGGTAGGGACGAGCGGAAGTCCCATGGCGATCCAGATCATAGGGCGAACTTGGCATTAACAGCAAATTAGCCGGCACCGGCGGCTCGGGCTAATTTTAATTCTATTTCAGCTTTCTTAAGACAACATTTTATGGCCTGCGAGGCCGGCAAGGCTGAGGAGCCCAATTCCCGTAGGCATCAGACTGGTTGGATCAGGCGTAGCCATATCGGGTTCCTTCAACATCGCGCTACACTAACAGTCACAATGGTACAAAACATCGGGCAGACCAAGGCGATTGGAGCTCAGGTCAAGGCGACAACCAAACCAGGCAAGACACTCAATGAGCACGTCTCCACGTGCGTAGGATTCATGTCGTCGAGCGATCGAAGAGTGCATCAGAGACCAGGCAATAAGAAAGAGATTCGAGAGTTCGAGATACGCTGTCCCAGCGGTATTGCCCAGCACATCGAGCATCCCGCCGCGGACAGGATTCTTCGCATCGAAGGGTCAAGCTCGAAGCAAGCGGCAACAGAGAAGAAGGCGCAGCAATCGACCATGGGACAGGGGGTGGCGCCTTGACATCGAACCCCATGTCGCGCCGCTCCTTCGCGAAGCTGGCCGCGGCAGCTGCTACGAGCCGCCTTCCTGCATCGCGCCTTTTGGAAGCATCACCGGCGATCATTCCCCCTCCGCCCTTCAGCTTCGAAAACGCGATCGGGCCGAGCGGTATATCCTTCGTACTCGACAACTCATGGTCTCCCAGGAGATACCAGGTGGAGACAATGGCGGGCGGCGTGGCGCTGTTCGACTACAACAACGACGGTCTTCTCGACATCTATTTCACGAACGGCGCGCTCTTGCCCACGCTCGACAAGAGTGCTCCGCGATTCCACAACAGACTGTATCGAAACAATGGAAATGGGACCTTTACAGATGTCACCGCGGAGGCGGGCGTTCAGGGCGCATTCTACTCGATTGGCGTAGCGGCGGCGGATTACGACAATGACGGCAATCAGGACATGTTTGTTGCCGGCGCAAACGGGTTTCAGTTGTTTCACAACAACGGGAACGGAACCTTTAGCGATGTAACCGACAAGGCCGGGCTGCGGCGCGTGCATCCCAAGCTGACTAATCTTTTTTCGGTGGCGGCCGGCTGGTTCGATTATGACAACGATGGGCTTCTCGACCTCATTGTGATCAATTACCTCACGTGGTCGCCGGAGACCGACGTCACCTGCATGAACAGCGGCGTGAGTGGGTATTGCACACCAAACAGCTATGAGGGTGCGCCTAACCTTCTCTTTCACAACAACGGAGACGGTACCTTCACCGATGTTTCAGAATCGTCGGGACTCATCAAGCACATTGGCAAAGGCATGGGGGTGGCCTTCGCAGACTACGACGAAGACGGGTTCGTCGATATGTTCGTCTCGAACGACACGCTGCGGAATTATCTATTTCACAACAATGGCGACGGCACGTTCACGGAGGTGGGCGTGCTCAGCGGCGTCTCGTACAACCAGCAGGGCAGGAGCGTTGCCGGGATGGGCGCCGATTTTCGCGATATCGACAACGACGGGCAGCCGGATATCTTCGAGACGGATATGTACGGCGACAGTTTTCTTCTCTTCCGGAATCTGGGCAAGGGCTCCTTCGATGACATCTCTCTATCGTCCCGTATCACCAACGCGTCGATGAAGCTGACTGGTTGGGGAACCGGCATCTTCGATTTCGACAATGACGGATGGAAGGATATCTTCACCTCGAACGGCGCCATACTCGATAACTCAGATCTTCTGTACCATCTACCCTACAAATTGCAGAATAGCCTGTTGCATAACAACCGCAACCTCACCTTTAGCGAGGTCTCAAGCCAGGCGGGTGAGGGGTTCCGCTCTCGTGCGGCGCACCGCGGTGCAGCGTTCGGAGACATTGACAACGACGGCCGCATCGACATCGTGGTTAACTGTCTGACTGACAAACCGGAGCTGCTGATGAACCGCACCGGCGGCGGTCGAAACTGGATACTGCTGGACCTGGTGGGGACCCGAAGCAACCGGGACGGTCTGGGCGCGCGCGTGACTGTGACAAGTGCAAGTGGCATTCAACACAACCACGCCACCACCAGCGTAGGCTACGGATCTTCTAGCGACAAGCGGGTGCATTTTGGCCTTGGCGCGGACATCAAGATCGACAAGATCGACATTATATGGCCGAGTGGAGTTCGCCAGAGCCTTGGGACCACGACAGTGAACCAGATTCTAAAGGTGCTTGAGCCGAGCAGGGCGTAGTCAGCCAGAGTCACCGCTGGCTGCCTGGAAATAGAGCAACACCGCTGTAAAGGCCTCTCTCGATGCTGCTCGTACTCTGCGGGATCGCCTGGCTGGAAGATGGAGAAAAAGGAGTCGCGATTCTTGGCCTGAAAGCAAGGTCAAGAACTCATATCCACCGCGTTTACCCTTCGGCTGTTAACCGAAGGGTTGAAGGTTCGACCTCGTCGATGCCGGGAGTGAGGAGCGTCCGAGGCCATGCTTTCAACCGACCGGAACAAGGGCTGTGACTGGTTCAGCGAGAAGATATTGGCGACATGACATTGACAGGGGCAACTTTGGGAGCAACTTCTCACCATCTAATGCATAGAAGCGATCTTTATCAATAGGATACAGGCATTATTAGGTAGACGCCTCGCCTACCACGTCCATCCATTCCTCTTGAAAGTTTTGAATCCGTCGTCTCCTCCCGCAGCCGGCAAGCTCTGGAATCACAAATCGGCGACCGGAAACACCCCCCAAAAATGCAAACGGCCAGCGCAATGTCCTGAGGCTCCGTGCCCGCTCAACGCGCAGCGCCGTTCTGTTAGCGCGGATTCAGCAGATTCCGCCGCCGTTTGCGCCTTGCTTGTCCCCAGTCCGACACATCAGACCATCAGACATTTTCATGTTGACAGCGGTCGCAATAGCCTCATAAGGTTTGTTGCGGAAGGGATTTGATACCCAAATACTCCCCATTACATTGCAACTGCACCCATGCACCATGCGCATGCTGAACGGCGCCATATTCGACGGCAAGAAGAGGAATAGAGATGACGGAACCGAGAAAACTCTCCCGCAGAACGCTCCTGTCCGCCCTGGCAACCACAACAGCAACCTCCTGCATTCCCCTGGCCGGAGCGGGGATGCTGGCCGCAGGGTCTGCGGCGACGAGCGAGGCGCAGTACACGCGCGTCAACGCATCGGGCGAGGCCCCGACGCCTGCTCCAGTGGCCGTCATCCAACCCGGATACCGCCTGCTCATCGACGCCAGGAGCGGCTCCATCGCGTCGTTCCAGTCCGCCTACGGCGTCGACCGGGACCTGCTGATTCCCAATCACGCAGCGTTGCCGTTGTTCAAAATTGAGCTGGTGAACGAGCTTCGCGAGTTCACTACCGTCACTTCATCCCAGGCCAAGCATATCGCGGTGCACAGAGAGGAATCCAAGAAGGAGCAAACCCTCACGATCGAGTTTTCCGGAATCGCCGACTTGCCCGTCGATGCGCGTGTGACCGTGCGCTGCCCCACGGATGAACCCCTCACCTATTGGAATCTTGAGTTGAAGAACGGCACCGAGTCGTGGGTCGGGCACATCCAGTTTCCGGTCATCGAAGTGCCCTTCGACGATCCCCGCGCAGAGCACGTCAGCAGCATGCTCTGGTCCATCGGCGACGGCGGACTCACCAGCCCGGTCGCGCCTGGCATGAAAGTCGGCGGCTGGTACTCGAGCCGCCACAACACGCCCGAGGTCTGGCGCTACAACAACTATCCAGGGCAATGGGCATCGACCCAGTTGATGGCTTATTACAACGACCTCGGCGGCCTCTACATTGCCTGCGACGACGATTTGGGCGCGCCCAAGTTCATTGACCCTCTGCTTGAAGACGACGGCGTCACCATGGGCCTGGGCCACTTTCCCGCAACCCGCGGGCCGGGCGGGACCAAGCTGCCCTACAACGTGGTGCTCGGCACGTTCCAGGGCGACTGGTACGCGGCCGCGGAGATTTACCGCGACTGAGCCACGAAGCAATCCTTCTGCGACACCAAGCTCGCGGACCGCAAGGACATTCCCAAGTGGGTGATCGACTCGCCCATCGGCATCGCGTTTCCCATGCGCGGCCAGTCCGACTGGGACGGGCCGGCCGAACCGAACCCAGAGTACGCGCCGGCGGCCAATGCGCTACCTTACCTCGAAAAGGTTGCCGCCGGGTTTGACGCGCCGCTCATGCCACTGGTCTTCAACTGGGAGAACGCCGGCCCCTGGGCGCAGCCCGATGCATTTCCTCCCGTGGGCGGAGAAGAGTCGATGCGCGAGCTGATGGTGAAAGCCAAGGAGAAGGGCTGGCATCCCGGCCTCTATGGCGATGGGCTCAATTGGGTCACCATGCAGCGCAATACCAACTACGATGGGATGCCCTACTTCCGCGAGCACAACGGCGAGGCCGCGGTGATCATTGGTTCGGATGGCACCCCGCTGAAAGAACCAGCCTTCACCTGGCGGGCCAGCTTCACCACCTGCGTGGCAACCCAACGCGCCCGCGAGATGGTGATCGAGATGACCCGCAAGATGGCCGAGTTGGGGCCGGGCATGGTGCAGCAGTTCGATCAAGGGCCCGGGCCGAAAGCCTGCTACGCCTCTAATCACGGCCATCCGCCCGTACCCGGCCCGTGGATGATCTCCGACTTCAAGGACCTTCTGCGCGCCGACACGGAAGCTGCGCGCGCCGTGAACCCTGGGGTGGTGATGTCGTGCGAAGCTGCGCCGCCGGAAATCTTCCTCAAGGATTTTCAGATTTGGGATTCGCGCATCCGCCTTTGCCCGCTCTACTCGTTCATCTACCACGAGTACGGCATCGCTCACCAGGGTTTCTACACCAACCGCATCAGCGATGAGACGCTGCGCCTCTCTGTGGCGCGCGCCTTCGTATGCGGGTACATGGTCACCTTCACACTGCGCGACAAAGGACTCATCGCCTACGACTGGGATCAGCCCTGGACCCGCGCCATCCCTGACCAGGTAGCCATCTTCGACTGGGCCAAGAGGGTCAATCAGCTGCGCACCGGCCTGGCGCGCGACTACGTTATCTTCGGCCGCATGCTGCGCCCCTGGAAGGTGAGCAATGTCACCCATCGCGACTTCGGCTGGGGGATGGAGCCCTCCGTGCAATCGGCCACATGGCAGGCGCAGGACTACCGCATCGGCGTTGTGCTGGCCAATTTTGCCGACCTCGGCGAGTCTCCGCGCGTGGAGTTGCAAGGGCAGGGAAGCAAAAAGCTCTCCATTTTCATCGACGGCCAGCAAAGCGAACGCACGGTGGAGCTGCCCGCCGTGATCGATCTCACCATGCTGCCCCGCTCGCTCGCATTGCTTGAGGTCCATTGAAAGCCAGAGGTTTTCTCGACGCGCGCTAGATACCGAAGAACGCCCTGTCCAGCTCGCGCGATGCTTCCTCGCCCAGCGGATGCAGCGCTCCAAGCGCGCGCGCGTTGATGATCGCCTCCGCCGTTGATTCCAGAACCTCCAGCCGGTCAAAGGCCTCCAGAATATCGCCGCCCGTGACCAGCACGCCGTCGTTCGCAAGCAGCAGCGCCGGCTGGCTCGGCGAGAACATCGCCGCCAGTTCGCGGCCGTCGCCGAACTGCATGCCATACGGAGCCAGGCCCACATTGCGCATCACTACATAGCTCTCCGGAATGGTGTGGCTGTCGATCACAGTTCCAGAGACGCTGAAGGCTGTGGCGTTCACCGGGTACGCGTTCACAATCGCATTCACCTCCGGATGCGCACGATAGATGGCGTCGTGAACCGTGACCGCGCGGCTGGGCGTCTTGCCGGCCTCAACGCGGCCGTCTTGGACGAGCACCAGGTCCTGCACTTCCATGGCGCCGCGGTCGACCGAATGCGGCGTGATGAGAAAGCTCGACGCGCTCAGCCGCGCCGAGTAGCTGCCCTGGGTGCTGATGAACAGCCGCTGGCGATAGGCGCGGCGAACAAACTCGCACAACCGTCGCCGCAGATCGTTCTCCTGGCTCGAAGGATACGCCGGCGCAAACTCTTCCCGGCGGATCTGGCGCTGCTTTTCAAGCGCCAGTTCGTCATCGCTCAGGAAGCGAATCTCTTCGCCCAGCAACCGTGCCTTGATGATCGTCTTCGCCGTGAACTCAAGCGTCTCAAAGCGGTGGAATGCCTGCTGAAACGTCGCCCCCGCCGTGACCACGCCGTGATTCTCCAGGATCACGCAGTTATACCCTTGCTCGAAGCTATCGGCCACGCGCCTGCCCAGCGCGGCGCTGCCCGGCAGTTCGTACGGCGCAAAACCCACTTCGCCGCATACGTTGCGCGACTGGTGAAAGAGCCGCGTGTTCGGCACCTCGTGCACCAGGCTGAAGGCCACCAGTGCGGTCGGGTGCGCATGCACCACGCCGCCCAGGTCCGGCCGGCGAACGCGAATCTCCTGATGAATGGGCAACTCCGACGAGGGCTTGCGCGAGCCCTCAACCTCGCCATTGGCCAGCACGCACACAATGTCGTCGCGCCGCAGCGAGCCCTTGTCCACGCGCGCCGGCGTAATCCACACGTTGCCATTGGCCTCGCGGATGGACAGGTTCCCCCCGCTCGTCGTCGTCATGCGGTAGCGATAGATGCGCTCCATCGCCTGCAATAGCTCTTCGCGTGGGTGGAGATAATTTTCGTTCCTGAACATGGCCGTCTCCTCATCTGCACTTGTGCCGCACTACCTGCGGTTCAGTCCGCCGATGCGGTCGCGGACCGGAGCCCCGCGTGCCGCAAGCGGAGTCGAAGCCGAAACCGGCCTGATCGCTCGAATGAACCAGCATCCATGGTACTGCAACCATTCCACTGCGTGGCCAGAACAAAATTGCGCATGGCCCGGGCAGCCCACGTCGGCACGCAAAATGCAGGAATGCAGGGCAGATCGCCCAATTCGGACGAAGCTGGCCGGGAGCCAGGTCTGCGATGCGAACGATAGGACTCCCGTTGGTTGAAATACGCATGCAACAAGCAGCCGCCAATGCTGTGGAAATGAAACCAAAAGGAATGGATGACCGTTTCGGACGATCGGGCCTATAATGCGGCTCTATGCCGCTCACCCTCGCGCTGCTCAACAAGCTCGACAAGGCGCTGCTCGAAAGACAAGCCACCGAAGGCTTCAGGCTGCTCGACCGCGCTGGCGGCGCCATCGACAATCTGGAGCCGCAGGACCCGCACGCAGCTTCATTTCTGCTCAGCCTGGCGCAGTGGGTCGACCTCGGCTACCGCGACCACCACCTGATCGAGACGCTAGTCAAGCGTTTCTCTGCTGTCGACCGCGCCGAGATGAAGCTCAGGGACTTCATTCAGCTGCGCATGGTCGAGGCCTTTCAGTCCTTTGCCTCGGAAGACGCGGACTCAGCCATCGCCATTCTGGAAAGAGTGCTCGCCACCCAGCCCGATCTCACCGACCCGAAGTGGCTCTTCGTCGCCCACTACTGGAAAGGCCGCGCGCACCGGCAGAAGGGCGAATACGAGCTGGCCATGCACCATATCCTCGAAGCGAAAAGGACGGCGCAGGATCTTCACGCACGGCGCCTGGTCGCCGTCGCCGAGATCCATGAGAGCTGGATGCTGTTCCAGCGCGGCCGCCGCAAGGAAGCCTTTCGCCTTCTCGACGCAGCCGAGCAGGAACTCAAGCTGACCGGCCACGACCTCTCGCTCGGCAACATTGCCTCCGCACGCGGCCGGTATGTGCGCCGGTCAGGAGAATATACCAAGGCGCTCGAGCATTTTCAGCAGGCAATTGACCTCTACTCCAAGCACTCGCCCAACCACTCCAACCTGGCCCGCGCACTGGTCAATGCCTCCTATGTCAAGCGGCTCATCGCCATCGACCTGAGCCAAAGCACAAAGGAGGGCCGCGCCCGTGGAGTGCATCATGACCGCTATTTGAAGATCTGCGCTGAAGCGCTCGACCTGCTCCATCGCGCCGGCGAAATCTATGCGCTCAACAGCCATCGCAGCGGACGCGGCTCCGTTCTGGTCAATGCCGGGCACCTGCATCTTGACCGCGACGACATCGATCGCGCCTCGGAGGAAGCCGCCAAGGCATTCGCTCTCGGCCAGGAAAAGCACGACGTCATTCTGATGGCGCGCGCCCGCACGTTGCAGGCCGCCATCAAGAACAAGCAGGTCGAGGAGCAGGTCGGCGAAGCGGAAGACATTGCCAGCTTTGCCAACGCAGCGGCGCAGTTCGCCGATGAGGCCGTCGTCTTCGCGCAGCAAACGCAGAACAAGAGATTGCTGGCCGGCGCCTATATCGCGCGCGGCTCAACCGCAGCCAACGAATTCTTTGCGGAGTGGGAATCCGCCAAGCAATTCGCCAGCCTGGCCGGCGAGCTGCTCAGCCCCGACGATCGCGATCACCTGTCGAAGGAGCTCGCCGTGCTCAAGTCGCGCATCCTCCGCGCCATCGGCATCGACCAAACCCTCCGCTCGTGGTCCGATGGGCTCACCGGCGACAAAACCTTCCAGCAGGTCACCGAGGAGTTCGCCGAAATCGTGATTCCCAAGGTGTGGCTGCGCCAGGAGCGCAACATCACCCGGGTTGCGGCCAAGCTCTCCATCTCGCCCAAAAAGGTGCGCCGCATTCTGCGCAGCGTCAAACTGCTGCGCTGAAGGCCGCTGCGCCACTCCGTGCCGTCCGCGCGTTCACGGGCGCGAAGCGTAGTCCAGCAGGTGGAGGTACGACTGGTACACCTTGCCTGTCGAACGCGTCATGCCGATCTCGCATGTGCGGCTGCTTGAGAAATAGCCGTCGTGCCCTTCAGCCGTCGCCTGAGCCGCTTCAACGCTTGTGGCCGAGGCTGTCAACTCCGGAAACAGAAACCCGCGATCGCCGGCAAACGCGCAGCAGCTTGCGTCGCGCGGCACCAGCACCTGCTCGCTGCATGCGTTTGAGATCCGCACCAGCTTGGGCACAATCGCCATCTTGGCCGCTGAGCAGACCGGATGCAGCGCCACCGAGTGAACCTTGCGCTGGATCACGAGCGTTGGCAGGATCCGGTCATGCGCATACTCGACCGAGTCCACGATGGTGAGCTTGTCGAAGCGCGCCTGATTCTCCGCGCTCAGATGCGGGCGCGCCGTCTTGAGCCCATACGTGCAGGGGCTGGTGTCGACAACGATGGCCAGCCTGCCTCCATCGGACCAGCGGTAGAAGTTCTCAATGGTGCGGCTGACGGTGATGTCGTGCGCTGCTTCAAATCCCTTGGAAGAGAAGGGAACTCCGCAGCAGTTGCCCTTGATGTCCGCCGGCACGTAGAGCTTCACGCCGGCACGGTCGGCGACGTTCAGCAGCGCCTGCATCACCGTCGTCTCCTGCTGTTCGCCGGGCAGCGCGCCCATGATGCGCGAGATGCAGGCTGGGAAGTAGACGGCGTCCGCACCTGCGCTGGGGCGCACCGGTAGAGCGCCGCGCCGCGGCCGCGGCATCTCCGCGCACCATTGCCAGAAGGCCTCATCCATCAGGCCGCGGGAGATATTGTCCAGCATCCGTGTTACACCGCGCATGAAGCCGAGGCCCAGCACGCGTTGTGTTGCGTGGCCGACGCCTAATGCCACGCGCGCGCCAAACTCGGTGAGCCAGATGTTGCGCGCGATGGCAACGGCGATGCCGTTTGCCACTGCGGTGTGGCGGAGCTGGCGAAAACGCTTGACCAGCTTGCCGGTATCAATGCTCACCGGGCAGGCCGTTGCGCACAGCCCGTCCACGGCGCAGGTGTCCAGCGCCATGTAAGGGAAGTCGCGATTGAGCGCGTCGTATGCGGCTGTGCCGGCGTTACTGTCCTTGAGGCGCTGCATCTCGCGCCGCACCACGATCCGCTGCCGCGGCGTGAGCGTCAGATCCCGGCTCGGGCACTTCGGCTCGCAGTAGCCGCACTCGATGCACTTGTCCACTTCGGCTTCCACCGCAGGCATCTTTTTCAGGTCCGCCATGTGCGCCGCCGGATCGGGATTGATGATCACGCCGGGGTTGAGCAGGTTGTCCGGATCGGCCAGCTCCTTGAGCCGCCGCATCACCGCATACCCCTCCGTACCCCACTCCGTTTCGACAAACGGCGCCATGTTGCGCCCCGTCCCGTGTTCGGCCTTCAGCGCGCCGTCGTACTTGTGCACCACCAGGTCGACCACATCGCGAATGAAGTCGCGGTACTGAGCAATCTCGCGCTCGGTGTTGAAGCCCTGGGTGATGACGAAATGAAGATTGCCGTCCTTGGCATGGCCGAAGATGATCGCGTTGGTATACCCATGCCTGGCGAAGAGCCGCGTCAGGTCGACAGCCGCGTCGGCCAGCTTCTCCACCGGGAAGGCCACGTCTTCAATAATGACCGTGGTCCCGCTGGCCCGCACCGCGCCCACGGATGGAAACATGCCCTTGCGGATGTTCCACAGGCTTTCCTGTTCGGCAGGATTGTTGGTGAACATGGCCGGCGCGAGCAGCGCGAGGCCTGCCACCGCTGCCTGCGCCTTGGCAGCATTCTGCTCCACGGCGGTCACATCCGCGGTTTGAAACTCCACCAGCAACGCCGCCGCCGCTTCGGGCAGCGTGCGAATTGCGGGCGGAATGCCCGGCTTGTCTTCGACCGAGCGCAGCGAAGCGCGATCCATCAGCTCCAGTGCCGCGGCGCCCGCATCGCGCAGCGGCTGAATGGCCGCGCAGGCCGCATGCAGATCAGGAAACAGCAGCAGGCCGGTGTACTTCACGGGCAGATCGGGTACCGTATCCAGTACCGCTTCCGCGATGAAGGCGAGCGTGCCCTCCGCGCCGATCAGCAGATGGCTGAAGATTTCTACAGCAGTTGCATAGTCGAGGAACGCATTCAGCGAGTAGCCGGTCGTGTTCTTCATCCGATACTTGGCGCGAATGCGCTCAGCCAGAGCGGGGTTGCCCTCGATCTCCCGCTTCAATGCGAGCAGTCCCTCGGCGAGTGCCGGCTCAGAGGCGCGGAAACGCGCATCCGCATCGGCAGCGGCGGTGTCGATTGTGGTGCCCGAAGGCAGCATGAAGGTCAGCGAACGCAGCGTGTGATAGGCGTTCTGAACCACGCCGCAGCACATGCCGCTGGCGTTGTTGGAGAGAATGCCGCCCATCCGCGCCGCCGTGATCGACGCCGGGTCTGGGCCGATCTTGGTGGCGTACGGCTTGAGAATGTTGTTCGCCTGCTGCCCGATCAACCCCGGCTGCACGCGCACCGCTCGCCCGTTCTGTTCGGCGCTGGCCGTACGCCAAAAGCGGCCCACATCCACCAGGATTCCATCCGTGATGGCCTGGCCGGAAAGGCTCGTTCCGCCGGCGCGAAAGGTCAGCGGAATTCTTTTGGCGCGGCTGAACTCGAACAGCCGCCGCACCTCTTCCTTGCTGATCGGCTGCACCACCACGCGAGGAATCAGCCGGTAGAGGCTGGCGTCGGAGGCAAAGGCAATGCGGTCGATGGGCCGCGTGAGAATGCGCTCGCGATCGAGAATATCCCCGAGTTGCTCGCCGAGCTCCGTTGTGCCGGGCGCGCCGAGGGCGGGGTGGCGCGTCTCCTCCGGTCGAATGGCTGTTGCCATATGGCTCTCCTGACGCGCTCGCCCCGGATTTCAAAAAATGGCTGCCTCGCAGGCGGCAAGCGCACCATCAGGGTACGCGTTGGTTCCCCCAGACGCAGTGACTCACCGCACAACCAGCTGGGTGAAGGGATACACATAGGCCAGCAGGTACACCACCAGTCCGGCCAGCGCGGTCAGACCCAGGCTGTGCCAGAAGACAAAGCGCAGAATCGATCCCTCCTGCCCATATTGCTGGGTTGCGGTGCTGGCCACCACGATGCTCTGCGCGGCAATCATCTTGCCCATCACCCCGCCCGTTGTGTTGGCTGAGGCCATCAGCACGGGCGAAACCCCGATCTGCTGGGCGGTGAGGCCTTGCAGGCTGCCGAACAGGACATTCGATGAGGTATCGGAACCGGTGGTGGCCGTGCCCAGCCAGCCGATGAACGTACCGAAGAACGGATAGAGCGCTCCGGTGCGCGCGAACGCCAGGCCCATGGTCGCGTCCAGCCCACAGTAGCGGCCAATGAAGCCCAGCGCCAGCATGGCCACAATGGTGATCACGGTAAAGCGGATGCTGACCACCGTCTCCACAAAGGTTTCGAACAGCGCCTTCGGTCTCAGGCCCATCAGCAGCCCTGCCAGTACCGCCGCCAGCATGCTTGCCGTGCCCGTTGCCGTGGCCCAGTTCAGCTTGTAGACCGCGGCCTCCGTGGTTGCCCTGGCCACCACCGGAGGAACCCGCCGCACCACGTTGTGCAAGCCCTCCACCGCGAAGCTCACCGTGGTTGCCTTGTCCATGAGCTTTGAGAACTGCGGCAGTCCCCAGCAGAACACCACCAGGCACAGCACCAGCCACGGCAGCCAGGCCTTGAAGCTGTGGCCGGCGGTATGGTCGAACCGCTGCCGTGCTGCGCTTGTTCTGTCTTCTCCTTTGGCGTTGAGCACCCGCTTTGGTTTCCAAAAGCGCAGAAAAACGATCAGCAACGCAATGGTTGAAACGGCTGCAACGATGTCCACCAGCGCCGGGCCAAAGGCGACGGCCATCAAGTACTGCGTTCCTGAGAACGTCACTGCCGACACCAGAATCGCCGGCCAGATCTCCATCATGCTCTTGAATCCGGCATACACCCAGATCAGCCAGAAGGGCACCAGCAGGCAGAAGGGAACCAGGATCAGGGCCGTCATTTTGGTCAGCTGTAAGACATCCATGCCCGTCACCGCCGACAGCGTGACAACGGGAATGCCCAGCGAGCCAAAGGCCACCGGCGCGGTGTTGGCAAGCAGCGAGAGCCCCGCCGCCTGCATCGGCCTGAATCCCAGGCTGATCAGAATCGCGCCGCAGACCGCCACCGGTGTGCCGAACCCCGACATGCCCTCAAAGAACGCGCCCAGCGCGAAGGCGATCAGCAGCAGTTGCAGGCGTCCATCGTCGGTGATATTGGTCAGGCTCTCCTGCAGCGCGGTGAAGCGGCCGGTCTTCACCGTCAGCTGATACAGATAGATCACCGGAAGAATGATCCAGCAGATGGGGAACAGCCCGTAACCGGCGCCATACACGGCAGCGGTCAGCGCCAGGCGCGCCGGCATGTGGAAAACGGCGATGGCAATCGCAAACGCGGCCAACATGCCTAACACCGCGGCCAGGTGCGCCTTCATGCGTGCAATGGCCATGGTGCCCAGCAGCACCACCATGGGCAGTGCCGCCAACAGCGCGGAGAGCCACCAGTGCCCGGCCGGGTCGTAGCCCTGCAGCCAGGTCCCAGTATGCGGGTTGGTCTTCAGCAGATAAACTGCGCCGGCAACAAGAATGAGAATCGCTGCCGCGATCATCGCCCGTGACAGCGCGGAACCCGGAACCTTGTCAACCCGGCGCGCGGAGCCGGCGCCTTCAGCGGGAGTGGAAGAAGCCATCGTGTTCCAACCTCGATCGAGTTTCGGCTTCCGCGCCTCCCAGGCGCAAAGCCCTGTTCAGAGAAGTGGCGCGAGCCGGATTGCCAATGGAGCGTTCTGATCCTATCGGGGACGCATTCGTGCCTGGAATCCGTGCCGCAGGAAGTCAGTGTAGCCGATCGACGGACTGCCGGCGAGAAGGAGCGAGCCAGCTCCCGATCAAGGGTTCTCTCTGGCTCTTCAGCATATTGGACACTCCGCTGACTTTGCGTATTGAGGAAAGTCCATGGCCGAGTCTGACGACGCTTCCTCGTTTTGGGTTTTATCGCCGGCACGTATGCAGGTTGGGAAGGCCGCCCTGCGTATTTCTCGCGGCGGCAACGCGGCGGATCAAAGCAGAACAAACAATAGCGGCAGACCCAGCTCGCGATCACTACGAATCGGAGAGGAAAGAGGCCACAATGAAGTACGAGCTGAAAGCAATTGCCGCGGCAATCTTTGCCATCGGTCTCATCGCATCCTTCGCTTATGCCAGCGACCCGGCATCATCCACCGCAAAACACGCCTTCAGCAAAAAGTCCAAAAAACCTGCTCCGCCCACGGTCGAAGAGCAGATTCAAGCACTGCGCCAGGCGCTGGACAACCAGGCTGCTCAAATTGAGGAACTCAAGACCGGCATGGCCGCAAAGGACGAGCAGGTGAAAAAGGCCGGGCAGGAAGCTGCTGACGCCAAGGCCGCAGCTGTCCGCGCCGAGGCCGCCGCCGCGGCCCAGAACCAGGCCGTCGCCGAGAACGCCGCTGCCGTCAACACCCTGCAAACTGCTGTAACCGGAATCAAAGGAGAGCAGCAATCGTTGACCGTCGCAGTGGCGAACGTGCACACAAGTATTCAAACCCCGCCCAATTCCTCTGAGCCAGGCGCGCCGGCGGTGATCGCTACCGCGCTCTCCAAGACCGAAAATGAAGCGCTCGTGCCGGTTCGGGTATTTCCGGTTGGCGGCGTCAACGGCAGCGAGATTCACCCCGCTTTCGTGGCCGAAGGCGTGGGCTTCATTCCTTATGGATTCATCAAGACAACCGGGGTGGAAGATAGTTCCTCCCCCGACGGGGACGATTTCTCGCTGCCCGGATTCATCGCCGCCAACACCGGTCCCAACGGGGATCCGGAGTTCCATATCAAAGCGCGCAGCACCCGCTTCGGCACCAACTTCTACTGGTTCGACCGCAACAAGAAGTGGACCCTGACCGGCAAGGTCGAAGGGGACTTCGAGGGCAACTTCAACCGCTCGGACAACCGCAACCTGTCCAGCATCCGCTCGAGCAACCCGTCGCTGCGCGTGGCCTGAGCGCGGCTGGACTGCGAGTTCGACGCCGAGAACAGCTTCTCCGCGCTGTTCGGCCAAGACTGGACGACCTTTGCCTCGTCCACGCTGCCCAATATTCTGGAGACCACGGGCCTGGGCATCGGGTTCGGCACGCTCTATGAGCGCGATCCGCAAATGCGCTTTGCCTATACGCACAAGGTAGGCGGCTTTTCCATCATGCCCGAATTCGGCCTCGACCTTCCGGCCTCGGGCCTGCCGCCGAGCGCCGCCAATATCTCCAACCAACTCGGCTATGGAGAGCGCCAGGGGCCTGATTCCAATCGCCCCGAGATTCAGGCGCGGCTGGTCGGCCAGTGGCAGCTGGATACGGCGCCCGGCGTTGCGCCCGCGCAGGTCATCTTCAGCGGGTTCGATGGCAAGCGTACCGCCGATGTTCTCTCTTCCGCGATTCCCACAGCCTACGCGGCCACTTTCGCAAATGGGGTAAGCGCAAGCAGCAAGCAGGATGGCTGGGATGCCGAGTACCAGCTTCCCACGCGCTGGTTCACGCTGGTTGGAAAGTACTACCGGGGCAGCGACCTGCGCTTTTTCTTCGCCGGACAGCCCTACTCCTTCTTCAGTGACGCCGCCGGCCTTACCAACACCGTCACGGTCGCCTCCGACGATGGCGCCTCCGAGGAATTCCCGGCACCAACGGGAACGGCCAGCAGGTGGTTGCTCCGGAGCGTCCGGTGCGCGCTGCGGGCGGCTTTGTGCAACTCGGCGTTCCGCTCTCGCGCATCTTCAACGCCAATCCGTCCGGCCGCAACGCCGGCTGGTCGCTCTATGCCCTTTATGGCGTGGATCAGGCCAAGGCGCGCGATATCGCTCTGGAGCACGCCGACGGCAGCCGGCATGAGAGCACCATGGCCGTGGGCACGCTCAACTACCGGTTCGACAAATGGATATCCTTCTCGTTCGAGCAGTCGCTCTACACTACCCATGCCAATCCGGAACTGCCGGAGCTGCCGCTTTTCAAGGGATATCACTCCCGCGAGTGGAACGACGTCCGCGAAGAGTTTGGCCCGGTGTTCGCCTTCTAACAAGAAACAGAAATGCAAATGGAACAAAACAAAGGATGAGCATCAATAGGCAGTTTCATCCCCTGTGGGTCGGCAACGCCGGTGGGAGACTAGAGCGAAACCAGGGTTACCGTGTCCGGTTAAGTTTTGTGCAAGGTTGCCGCTCCTTGATGGTCGCGTCAACTTGGGGTCCGAGCCTTCGGGATACAGCAGCCCTGGTTTTCGCTCTAGCCAGTTATGTGGTGCGAGAAGGCTGGTCCGGCGCCGACGGAATCGGTGCCAAGGGAATCGAGAGCATGATCTTCACCTCGCTGCGCTACTTCCTGCCCTGATCTGAGAACGTATCATCGCAACCGCAAACGGGCAGCCGCAAGCACGGGCTGCCCGTTTGTCTTTGTTCCCTTGTGGCGGCCGGTTTTCCAACTCCAGCCTTTTTCCGCTGGAACAGGCGGTTCTCAGCCCCCTATCCTGATGCTGAAACCCAATTCATGCATTGAAGGCGCTTACGATGATTTGCCGTCACGGTGAACCGACGTCCAAGGCAGAAGGATGCCGGACCCTCGGCGTTTGCGGAAAACATGAGACCGCGGCGACCGAAAACGTTCTAGGGTTGCTCCAACTCATCTCTGATTCTATTGAGGCTTTTTGTTGAGGAAAAAGCCACTTGGCGGGCATCGCTCCGGGTACATCTACTCTGATTCTGCTTTAGTCGGCAGACGTTGTTTTGGCCGTCTGCATCTCACGCCCATAATGCTGCTTCAGGTTGGCTGGCGTGATCAATTGATGCTTGATAAAAACCGCATTGGGAACCGGAACTCGCTGCGTGAGCATCTCCATGGCGAGTGGGATCAGCTGTTCACCATAGCGCTCGGGAAAATAGGCCACTGAGCCGATCAACCGTGAATTGGGTTTGCGCATCTGCAGACGGCCCTCGATGGATCCATTCTGTCCAACAATCGCGCAATCCTGAAGCCGGCCTACATCCTTGAATGCCTGAAGAGCTCCCAGCGCGCTTGGGTCAAAGATCGCGCTCACCAGGATCCTCGCCGCCTTGGATTTTTTCAAGTGCCGCTTAACAGTTTCATGGCTCGTATCGAAATTCCAGTCACCATTGACTGTCGAAATCCTTGCCTGCGCTGAATTGGGAAGGACTTCATTAATCCCCAGGAGGCTTCCCGTGAGTCGAGCTTCCGGCAAGGATCCGGCTCGCAGCGCGCCGATCAACAGGATCTCATCCACTTCCCCCTTCCAATGCTCCTGAGCCCAGTGCGCCAGGTAACGTCCGGCCGTGAGCCCTGCATGACAATTGTCCACGCCAAAGTAGATCGCGTTGGGATGAGGCATTTCGATTGCAATCATCGGCATCTTCCGGCCGCTCGCCCGCGTGGCGATTACGGCAGCAATCTGCGAGTAGGATTGAAACATCATAACCAGATCGACATTCTCGTCGAGCAGCTTTTCTACATTTTCAAGCGCAGTGTCCGGACTATGCTGGCTGTTCAGAACCACAAGGTCTACTCCCGCCCGCTCTGCGCTTTCTATAAGCCCCCGCGTAACAGCGCGGTAAAAGGAGGTTTCACCCGTCTCTGCCAGATACCCGATCTTATATCTTCGTCCAGGAGAGAACCCCCCGGCTAGCCGATAATTTCGGCCTCCGTCCTTCACAACCATGCCATTCGCCTGTAGCGTAGCCACCAACCGGAAGACGGTCGGTCTGCTCAAGTGCGCAATCTCAGCGAGTTCGAACAAAGGCAAGCTGCCCTCGTGCTGAAGAATGCGCATAAGGCGGCAAGCGCGCCCTACTGATTCAATCTGGTAGGGCGCTGTTCGTTCCGGGCGGCCTTCCAGGTTTGGGCCTTCTGTCATTCTCATATAATTTCATGTGATGAAATTATGCGTCAAGTGCGAAATCTTCCAGGCGTACTTTTGTCGTTGGCAAACGCAGTTGGTAGCTTGCAAAAGCGATTTTTCAGTATTCGCCAGATCGCTTGCGTGTTCGCACAGTGAAATCCTGAGAGTCGGACGCTTTGCTCCTTGACAGTTGTTTTGTCTCGCCTTAAGGTTTCCGCGGTGAAGTAAATCTTCTATTGCAACAGGCGGGAAATCATGCCTGGCTGAAACAGAGATGCAACAACCACTTGATTTGGAGGTTTGACCCATGTTCGAGTCGATTCGGCACCTATACCTTGTCTCAGATAGACAATCGAGATTCGAGGCGTTCCAGAAGCGCTACTTATTCGCCAGCGCATTGCTGGAGTCGGAAATTGTCCGCCAGTTCGGTCGCCATCTTAAAGCGATGTTAGCCTGCATGATACTGCTGTTGGCCCTGACGAATAGCAAAGCACAGAGTGGTGGTGCTACCGGGACGATCGTCGGGACCGTGGTTGATTCGACAGGGGCACTAGTCGCTGGAGCACAGGTCAGCATCACCGAAGCTGATACGAACGTTACGAACACGACTACTACATCTTCATCGGGCAGCTACACGGTTGCTTCACTGAAACCAGGAACCTATCGCGTTGCCGCCGTGGCTGCCGGGTTCGAAACGACCACGACTCTAAACGTCGTATTGACGGTTGGCTCTGAAGCGCGCGTCGATCTAAAGCTCACGCCGGGCTCGGCACTACAGACCGTCAACGTGAATGCTGAGGCAGTAAGCCTTGATACGGAGAATGGAGCCATCGGGCAGGTAGTTACAGGGGAAGAGATCGTTGATCTACCACTGAATGGCCGCAATTTCACCCAACTGCTTCTTCTCAATTCAGGCGCTGTCTCGAGCAGTGGTGAGCAAGGCTCTTTGCGGGCAAACGAAGGCGGCTCGCTCACGATCCAGGGTTCGCGTCCAACCTCCAACCAGTACTTTCTCGATGGCATCAATATCAACGACACCTATTACCAAACCCCGGCTGTCGTTCCATCGATAGACATCTTGCAAGAATTTCAGGAGCAGACGAAGGGCTACTCGGCTGCTTACGGTGGAGGTGCGAACCAGCTGAATATGAGCACCCGGTCCGGGTCAAATCAGGTCCACGGCACAGCCTACGACTTTTTCCGCAACGACGCTCTTGACGCAAAGGGCTACTTTACCCCCGCCGGAAGCAAGAACCCGCCACTGCGTCAAAACCAGTTCGGCTATGTGCTCAGTGGTCCCATCGTCGTCCCCCATCTTTATGACGGTCATAACAAGAGCTTCTTTCTCGCAAATTACGAGGGTCTGAGGTCCAAGACATCCACGAATAATTTCCGGACCGTGCCTACAGTGGCGGAAAAAGGGGGCCAATTCACAGACCCAATCGTGAATCCCTTCACCAAAGTCCCGTATGCCAATAACTATATTGACCCATCCACATTCTCCACGCTCGCGACAAATTCTCTGAGTCACATTCCGGATCCTAATACTTCGGCCCCGCAGGGAAATTACTTCGTTGTCTTCTCTCTGCCTACAGATTCGGATCAGCAGACCTACCGTTTCGACCAGACAATCGGAACACGCGATAACGTATTCGTGCGCTATACGCAGACGGCCTATGCAGCTACTTCGCAAAGTACGGGAGGAGAATTTGCGGAAGGATTGGCGACCTTTGACGAGACCTCCAACAGCGTTGTCGGAAGCTGGACTCACACTTTCACCCCGAACCTGCTCAATCAAGCCCGCTTCGGCTATCTTTCCGAAGGAGCCAATCTTGAAGGGGTGCCGACCACCGCTGCTGCTCTCAATGCATTAGGCCTGCAAAACCTCTACGCCTTTTCTCCCGATCTCCCGTTCCCGGATTTCTCGTTCCGTGGCGACAACCTGAGTGGCTTCGGCGGCGATACAGTGATTCAGCAGTATAACGAGCAACCCTACTCCGTTTCGGACGCGGTTACGTGGAATGTCAAAAGGCATACCGTCAGCTTCGGAATGGATGTGCGCTGGTGGCACACCTACCAAAACAATCCTTCGCCTCCCGAGTTGACCTTTGACGGTTCTGGGTCGGGCGATCCCTTTGCGGACTATCTAACAGGCTATGTGGCGCAAGCAACCGCGCTTGCCCCAACCCCCTACGCCCCAACAATTGCGACCTCCAATTCAGTGGCATACAGCTTCCGATATTTTGCCCCCTGGATCCAGGACGACTGGAAAGTCTCTCAAAAACTCACCATCAATGCCGGTGTTCGCTATGACTTCAACAAGAAACCATTCGAGGATCTGGACCGCGTCTTCTGGATCGATCCCAACATTGCGGGAGGGGGTCTCTACACCGCAAACAAGTCGATTATCGATAGCGGCATCGGAGGTAGTCTGTACGCCTACGGTGGGGAACACTTCCCGGGCCCCGCGCAGGTGCTGAATTTTGCGCCGCGTGTTGGTTTTGCCTACAGGCCGGCTAACAACGACAAGACAGTAGTTCGCGCAGGTTATGGCATCTTCTATGACACGGTCGAGACCAAGGAAGCAGACGACGGCGGAGGCTATCCATTCGCGGAGCAACTGAGCCTTATGGATGTCAGCTCGACAAGCTTGTTCCCGGTCACGCCGTCGTTAGCTCCAGTGACCAGCGCTGACCTTGGTTTTCTCTTCATCCAGACCGCGCGGACACACACGCCCTACATGCAAGACTGGCAAGCATCGGTCGAACGCGAGATCTTTCCGGCATGGAAGGCCGAAGTGGATTATCTTGGGTCCAAGGGCACTCATCTTCTTGGACGGGTGTGGGAAAATGCTCCCACCAAGTGGGACCCTGCAAATCCCACTCCCGTTTCTGCGCGCATTCCCTACCCAAACATTGGCTTGATTCTGGATCACTTCTACGATTTCCATTCCAACTACAACGCGATGCAAGCAAAGCTGGAACACTCCGGAAGCGCCTACAGCGCCATCCTGAGCTACACTTACTCGCATAGCCTGGATGACAAATCGTCGGAAGCGGGCATTAATGGTGACACGTCTGGCAATGGCCCTCAGAACGAGTACAACTTTAACGCGGACTACAGCTCGAGCAGTTTCGATATAACTCACAGCTTCGTAGGCAGTGTTACGGCCATCCTTCCCTTCGGTAAAGGCAGGCATTATCTTGCCAGTAGCTCCAGGGCGCTTGACACTTTAGTTGGCGGCTGGCAAGTCAACGGGATTGTCACTCTGCGAACCGGCTTTCCGTTTTCCGTTGCCGCAACCGATATCAACTTTATCAATCAGTCCTTTGGCCAGCGAGCCGACGTGGTTGGCAATCCGAAAGCAGGAGGGTTCAATAAAGGCGTAAACGAGTGGTTCAATACCTCCTCGTTCGCTCAGCCTGTCGAGGGGAATTATGGCGACTCATCGAGAGATATCCTTCGTGCGCCTGGTGTCGAGAATGTGGACGCCTCTTTCTTCAAGAACATCTCGCTGATCGATCGGCTGAATCTTCAGACTCGCTTTGAAGCATTCAATCTGTTCAATCACACTAACTTCGGGTTCCCAAATGCCTCCGTCCCACAGAGCGCCGCCCTTCCTAACCCCTCCTACGGAACGATCGGCTCCGCAGCGCCAGGGCGGATCATCCAGGTCGCGATGAAGTTTATCTGGTAGAGTAATGCGAGTTCGGGTTGAGGGGCGCGATTTAACCCGCGGCCCCCAACTCCGGTCTCGATCAGATCCGCACCGAACTCAGAGGTGAACGATCTTGGACAACTAGCGGAATGAGGAGTTTCGGTCCTGAGCGAGTCCAGCCGGAAAAGCGCGCTGAACTTTCAGAGCATCTGTAGCGGAACAGGATGAGTGAGAGCACTCGGGTTGTTATGGCGAGCGTTGATTCTGTGTCCTCAGTTCGTTCCAATAGTCCGGATGTTGGAGAAACCGTCATCCCCTGATGTGAGCCGGCAGCCTATGTGCGCAGGATCAGGGTATTCACTCACACGTTTAGGGGCTGCAGGCAACTTCAAGGTGGAGCAATGGACAGGCGAAACTTTCTAACCGGGGCTGCCGCCTTGGTGGCGAGCACTCAACTTGACTGGCGACTGGAAGCGGAAAAGCGAGGCGGCAGGGATGGCTCATGTCAGATCGCGGCTTATTACTTTGGCGACTATCATCAAGATGAACGTAACGTCAAGGCTCATGGGCCAGCTTGGACAGAATGGAACTTGGTCAAATCAGCTACGCCCCGCTTCCCAGGGGACCGTCAACCGCGAATACCGCTTTGGGGATATCAGGATGAATCAGACCCTAGAGTATTCGAGAAAAAGATTGCTGTAGCTTCCGCCAGCAAAATAGACGCTTTCATATTCGACTGGTATTGGTACAAAGATGGACCCTTTTTGGAGTCGGCCTTGACCGACGGTTACCTTCGAGCATCGAATTGCCGAGACCTTAAATTTGCTGTCATGTGGGCGAATCATGACTGGTTCGACATCCAGCCAGCCAAGATGGCGGGTGAACCGACCCTGCAATTCGCAGGAGCTATCGGAGGTGAGCCCTTTGAGGCTATGGTCGATAGACTCCTTGAGTTATTTCAGCATCCGTCCTACTTGCTTGTTGATGGCTGCCCTTACTTTTCCATTTATGAACTGTACAGGTTCGTCCAAGGTTTCGGGGGTGTGGCACAGGCGGCGCATGCACTGGACAAAATGAGGGGAAAGGCGCGCGCTTTGGGATTTCCGAACATCCATGTGAATGCCGTCACATGGGGAGTGAAACTCCTTCCTGGCCAGAGCGAGATCACCAACATGCCGGAACTTCTCGATCGCTTGCAAGTCGATAGCACTACCTCTTATGTCTGGATTCATCACGCGAAGTTTTCGAAGACGTTTACGACGGAATATCGGGACATCCAGAATCAGTACGAGATCTATCGAGCAACGGCCGCGAAAGCATTGGGAAGGGTCTATTTCCCAAATGTCACTGTAGGATGGGACTCGACCCCCCGCACATGTCAGAGCGATAACTATCGATTGGGCGATTATCCATTTACATCGGTCGTCGTCAACAACACACCTGAGGCGTTCAGAGCCGCATTGGAGTCGGCCAGGGCCTTTGCTGTGGCAAACCTGCCGCCCGACAAGAGAATCATCACCCTGAATTCCTGGAATGAGTGGACGGAGGGTAGCTACCTGGAACCCGACACCGTGAACGGTATGGCTTACCTCGATGCCGTGCGGGAAGTGTTCGGACAAACTTAGAGCGGCGGTTTCGGACGTACGGTCCCTTCGTCGCGTGTACGTCGTTTCGCATCCGTGTGGCGTGGATAGTCATGTCGGCGCTGGCAAACCAAAACACCTATAGGCCAATGGAGGAGCGATTGAAACGACGCATCAAAGCCGCTGCCGGTTTTAGCTGCGAACCATGCGAGCTTCTTCTAAGGGTGTCCTTCGGAATTGCGCTTTGCTATGCAATCTTCTGCGCCCGGACCGCTCTTGCTGCGAATTACAGGGTCCAGCAGTGGCAGGTTGTCGAAATTGCACTTACAAGCTCTGTAGCCTATGTGGACCCGTTTCAAGATGTCGATGTTACCGCGACCTTCACGAGACCGGGCAGCGAATCGATAAGGCGTCCAGCGTTCTGGGACGGTGGGGACACATGGAAGGTCAGGTTCGCGCCGCCACAAACCGGCTTGTGGACCATAACTACCAGCGCCACAGACGCCAGCAACAGTGGGCTGCATCATGTAACAAGAACCGTACAATGCGACCCATATTCCGGCAATCTCGATATTTATAAGCACGGCTTCTTGAAGGTCAGCGGCAACGACCGGTATTTGACCTATGCCGACGGAACCCCATTTTTCTATCTGGGAGATACGCACTGGATACTGTCTCATGAGCGATTCGATAGGTCGAACGCGCCTGGGGTGGCCTCGCAGTTTAAATATACGGTCGACAAGCGCGTCAGCCAGGGTTTTACCGTTTTCCAATCGGAGGCTGGCTGGCAAGCGCGTAGCGCGCAGATCCGGATCACTGACGAAGCAAGAGACGATGAAGAAGCTGACGCAGACTTCAAGCACGGCTTTACAAGCGGCGACCTGGCCGGGTTCGCAAATCTCGACCGGAAGTTCAAGTACATTGCTGACCAAGGCTTGGTACATGCCAATGCCGAGATTTGTTGGGCAGGAGATCCAGCCGCATTTCCCATTTTTACTGAGGCGTATATGGCGCGGCTTGCCAAATATTGGGTAGCTCGTTATGGAGCTTATCCAGTGATCTGGACGATTGCCCAGGAAATCGATAAGAACTTCTACGGGGCGTACGACGCCACAACGATCAACAAGTGGTTTGCGGCCGCACAGAGCATTGCGGACAACGACGCCTATCATCACCCTGTTATGCCCCACATGGAGAATACCGATCACACGACAGCCGCGAATTCCTGGTGGTCCGGCAAGCCGTATCATAGCGGCTGGGCCGTACAGTGGCAGGGCGAATTGACCGATATGGGCACTGCCAAAGGGTTCTGGGACGCTTCGCCAACCAAGCCTTCGGTGCTTTACGAAAGTGCGTATGACCATTTCTGGACCGATTCGAGGGGAGCGCTCGGGGCGGCTTACAAATCATTCCAATACGGCATGTACGGGTATGGTTACGGCGCGAACGGCATATGGAACGATATTTATTCCAAGCCCGGCGGACCGGGCGATTTCGGAACCGCATATGAAATGCCGGCCCATTACTTCTGGTGGCGCGACGGGGCCGATCTGCGGACTGGAGATCAGCTTGCATACTTCAAGCATTTCTATACCAGTCTGGAGTGGTGGAAGCTGGTTCCGCGGTTCAACAATCCTGCGTGGGGCTCCTTCGCCGATACGTCCCGGTCGCTCCTCTCTTCCGACGGGGAGGACACGTATGTCGTATTCTTCTTCGGCGCCGGGACATCGACCGGCACCTTGAATCAAATGGAGAACCATTCCACCTATGTGGCCCAATGGTTCAATCCGCGCGACGGGCAGTATGAGAATATCGGCACATTTACGCAGAAAGGCAGCCAATGGGTGATTCCAGACAGGCCGACCGCCGAGGATTGGGTTTTGCTGGTAAGAAGGACCGGCGCCAGCCACTCGATAATCCATCACGCGACAGCACAATAGATTTTATCGTTTTCATGGCCGATGCCCGGTTAGCGGATTCAGCTTCGAAGCGGTCAGCCGATTGAAACAGTGTCGAGTGAAATTTGACACCAAATGACGCCAAATACAAATGATACCCGGTAGGGTGATCACTCGTTTTGTGAGCCTTTTTCACCTCCGGGACGATGGAGTTGCCCTGCTTCCCATGGGGTTGAAACAGTCTGGCTCGGCGCTTGCTGTGCAGATGTGATCTCGCTGAGCCCAACCGCCCGTTTGTATGATTGCAGACTGATAAAATCTACGTCTTTACAGTTTGAAGTTTCCATGCCTCGGAATCTGATGCGGCACGGCCTTGCAGCCGTCGGCCGATTTCTTTTGGCGTCGCTTGTAACGAAATTCCCATTCCGTGACTTTATTCCTATGAATGCACAAGCCTGCGACGCTTCACCTCATGACTTTCCGCTCTTATCGAGTTCTGGCCCTTTTTCTCCTGTTCCTGATGGGGAGATTGGCCGCCGGTGCGCAGGAACCTCTGACGCTTCGGCAAGCCATCAATCAGGCCCTGGGGCAAAGCCCTGAGGCAGCGATTGCGCGCGCCGGCAATCTGGATGCGACGTCGGCGGCCAGCATGGCGCGTACCCGGCTTCTGCCGCAGCTTGGATTTACTGAAGACATCTCGCGCGGCAACGATCCGGTGTATGCGTTTGGAACGCGGCTACGGCAAAGGCAGTTCACGCAAGCTGACTTTGCTCTGAACGCTCTGAACTTCCCTCAGCCGATTGGCAATTTTTCCACACGCTTCTCCGGGCAGTGGGTGGCATTCGATTCGTTCAAAACCCAGAAGGAGATCCGCAGCGCCGATCTGTTCAAGAAGAGCGCCTCCTTCTCTGCCACGGCGGTGGACCAGCAGATTGTGTTCCATGTTGTCGGGGCGTACCAGCAAGTGCTCTATGCGCAACGTGAGATTGACGTCGCTCAGCATGAGCAGGAGACGGCAGCGGCGCTGCTGAGTTCGGTGGACGAGCACGTAAGGGCCGGTCTTGCTGTCGAGTCGGACCGGATGTCGGCTCAGGTAAATGTGGCCGCGCGCAAAGAGGAGCTGATTGCGGCGCAGGGGGACCTTGAACTGGCGTGGGCGTCGTTGCGGGAAGCCATGGGCAACCCGGACTTGAAATCACAAGAGCTGAAGCCGATCGAGCCGCATACGTTTGCGCAGGGCGCTCTCGAAGAAGAGATAGCGACAGCCGTAAAGACGCGTCCGGATCTGAGGGCGTTAGGACAGGCACAATCGGCGCAGGGATCAGCGCTGGGAGCAGCAAAATCGGATTTTGGGCCTCGCGTCAATGCATATGGGAATTGGGAAGAGGACCAGTCTTCTATTGGCGGCTCGGGAGGCAACAACTGGGTGGCCGGAGTGCAGATCAGCGTAGACATTTTGCCTATCGGCAAGCGCGCACAACTGGCACGGGCGACCGCGGCAAAGCAGAAGATCGATGCGCAGGTAGCTGCAACGCAACAGCATTTGCGACTCGAAGTGAGTCAGGCGCACATTCACCGGCAGACTGCCGCACTGCAACTGGAGACGGCGCGTGCCGCGATGGACCAAGCCGCCGAGAGTCTTCGCATCCTGAAGAACCGCTATGGCGCGGGACTTGCAACCATCACCGATCTGCTGCGGGCTGAAGATGCCGAGCGGCAGAGCCAATCCAATTACTGGCACGCCGTGTACGGAAATGCCATCGCGTATAGCGAACTTTTATACACCACCGGGATTCTGATCCCCGATGCTGCGGAGGAACTGCAATGAAGAACTTCTTATGGGCAAGTTTGCTTGCCGCTTCCGCGACGATGATTGCCGGCTGCCATGGCGGCGAATCTGCCGTATCGCCAGGGGCCGTACAAACCATGCAGGCGCGGGTTGTTGAAAGCCAGGAGCAACAGGTGCATGTGAGTCTGCGCTCGACCGGCACTGTTCATGCCAAGGAAACCGCGGTGGTATCGGCTCAGGTCATGGGCCGCATCCAGCAGGTGATGGTGCGCGAAGGAGACAACGTGCGGGCCGGACAGACCCTGGTGGTTCTTGACGATGCGGCGCTTCAGTCTCAACTGGAGCAGGCGCAGGCGGGCGTAAAGGCGGCGCAGAACGCTCAAGCCGCAGCACAGACCAACGCCGCTCTTGCGGCAAGCACGCTGGACCGGTACAAGCAGCTTGAGTCGCAAAAGAGCATAAGCCCCCAGGAGATGGATGAAGTGTCTCGGCGGGCCGAGGGCGCAGCGGCGAGTGTGGATGCAATGCGCGCGCAGACCGATGCGGCGCGGGCGCAGGAGAGCGGGGCGCGCACCATGATGAGCTATACGCGTCTGGTCGCGCCCTTCGCCGGCGTGGTGACGGCGCGGATGGCTGATCCAGGAACGATGGCCGCACCTGGCGTGCCGTTACTCCAGGTGGATCAGGCTGGAGCGCTGCAACTGGACGCCACGGTGGATGAGTCGGCAATTGGCGCGATACATAAGGGGATGAGGGTGCAGGTGGACCTTGATGGTGGGGTCTCGACGACTGTTGCCGGAACCGTGGCTGAGATTGTTCCTGCGGCCGATCCATCGAGTCACAGCTTTCTCGTCAAGATCGACTTGCCTTCCTCAAGTCAGACACGCGCGGGCATGTATGGAGCGGCCGAGTTCGCCAATGGCGCAAGACAGGCGATACTCATTCCGCGTTCCGCTGTCGTCTCACGCGGCTCGCTGAACTGTGTGTATGTTCTCGACGGCCAGGGGATTGCGCAACTTCGATCCATCACTCTGGGCGCGGCACAGGACAATCTCATCGAAGTACTGTCGGGTGTTTCCGCCGGTGAAAAACTTGTTGACGCGCCCTCCGACCGCGAACTGGCCGGCAAGCGCATTGCGACTAGCACAGGAGTCCGGCCATGACGCAAGACCTTGGAATTGCCGGACGGCTTGCACATACATTCATCAACTCCAAGCTGACTGTGCTCTTCATTGCCGCGTCACTGGCCATCGGAATCTTTGCGGTCGCTATCATTCCCCGCGAAGAAGAACCCCAGATTCTTGTTCCAATGCTGGACATCACCACGGCAATGCCCGGCGCATCCCCGGCCGAAGTGGAAGAGCGTGTTACGCTGCCCATCGAGAACCTGGTGCATCAGATCTCAGGCGTCGAATATGTGTACTCGACGTCGGCGCCGGGCCAAAGCCTGGTGATTGTGCGCTTTCTTGTCGGAACGCCGCAGGAAGACGCGCTGATCAAGGTCTATAGCAAGCTTTACTCAAACTTCGATCGCATGCCGCCCGGAGTCTCGCAGCCGCTGATCAAAGCTCGCTCCATCGACGATGTTCCCATCCTGGCCATGACGCTGTGGGGTGAGCACTACAACGGCTATCAGCTGCGCGCCATCGCGGACGAGATGCAACACAACATTGCGCAGATCGGCGATGTATCGGAGACGACAATCATCGGCGGGCTTCCGCGCACCATGCGCGTCGTTCTGAGCACGGAAAAGCTGAGTGCCTACGGGCTCTCGCCGATGGCTATTGTCGGGCATCTGCAAGCCGCAAATGCCAGCGTGCAGGCGGGGAACTTCTCCGATAACAACCAGGAGGTTCGCGTCGATGCCGGCAATCTCTTCAACCGCCGCGAGGACCTGGAAGCAGTCGTGGTAGGCGTGGTTCGCGGGCATCCTGTGTACCTGCGGGACGTAGCCGACAAGATCGTGGATGGTGCCGCGGATCCGTCGGACTATGTGGTCTACGGAACGACGAACGCTGGCGCAGGAGCGCAGGGGGGGGCAGGTCAGTACCCAGCCGTCACCATCACCGTGGCCAAGCGCAAGGGGACCAACGCCACCGATATCTCGAATGCCGTGCTCAAGCGCGTGCATGAGATGCAGGGCGTGACTATTCCAAGTGACGTGACGGTGACCACCACGCGCAATTATGGAGAGACGGCAAAGGACAAGTCAGATGAGTTGCTTGAGCATCTGCTCTTGGCAACATTGTCCGTGACATTGCTTGTCGCGCTCTTCCTCGGTTGGCGTGAATCGGGCGTGGTGCTGCTGGCCATTCCAGTTACGTTGGCGCTCACCATGTCGGTGTTTTACTTTCTGGGTTACACCATCAACCGCGTCACGCTCTTCGCGTTGATCTTCTCGATCGGCATTCTCGTGGATGACGCTATTGTCGTGGTCGAAAACATGGTGCGGCACTTCAGGCTGCCGGAAAATCATGGGCGGCCGATGAGTGTAGTTGCAGTGGAAGCGGTGGCCGAGGTTGGCAATCCGACCATTTTGGCAACCTTCGCCGTGATCGGCGCGGTACTGCCAATGGCCTTCGTCCGCGGCTTGATGGGACCGTACATGCGGCCCATTCCTGTGGGTGCATCGGCAGCCATGCTCTTCTCGCTGCTAGTTGCCTTCGTGGTCTCGCCGTGGGCTGCTCTCCGGCTCGTTGGTCGGCATCTGGAAGGGGCCAAAATACTCGAACCGGAGACGGAGAATTGGCGGACCAGAATCTATCGCCGCATCATGACTCCTCTGGTCCAATCTACGAGGAATCGCGTTCTGTTCTTCATGGGAGTGTTGGTGCTGTTTCTGGTCTCAGTGGCGCTTGTGCCGCTCGGACTCGTGAAAGTAAAGATGCTGCCGTTCGACAACAAGAGCGAGTTGCAGGTGGTCATCAACATGCCCGATGGCACACCGCTGGAACAGACCGCGCGAGTCGCTCAGGCATTGGGCGAAGAACTTGCTCGGCAGCCGGACGTGCTGAACTACCAGACCTACACCGGAACGTCTGGCCCGTATAACTTCAACGGGCTGGTACGCCACTACTACATGCGCCGCCAGCCGAATCAGGCCGACATTCAAGTGAATCTGCTGCCTGCCAAGCAACGCAGCGTGCAGAGCCATGCGATTGCAAAACGGCTTCGTCCGCTGCTTGACGCGGTCGGCAACGCGTATGGCGCACGCATTCAAGTCAGCGAGGTTCCACCGGGGCCGCCGGTAGTGCAGACCTTGGTGGCCGAGGTTTACGGGCCAGACCTGGCTGGTCAGACTCAGGTTGCACAGCAGATCAAGACCATCTTTCAGCAAACTCCGGGAGTGGTTGACACCGACTGGTATGTCGAAGATCCGGAACCGAGACTTGTGATGCGTGTGGATGAAGTCAAGGCTGCTGAGCACGGCATCGCGGTCTCCGACGTTGCCCATGCGCTGGCGCTTGCGATCTCTGGAACCGAAGTCGGCCTCGTCCACGACCAAGCCGCGCGGGAGCCTGTGCCCGCGATCGCGGAGCTTGACCGCGCGGACCGCTCTTCAGAGCAGGGGTTGGAGAGCATCCGCTTGCCCGGCGCCGACGGTGGCATGGTTTCACTGCGCGAGTTGGTGATCGTTGAGCACCAGACAATCGAGGCGAGCATCTATCACAAGAATCTGCGCCGCGTGGTGTATGTCACTGGAGACGTGGCTGGGGCGGTGGAAAGCCCGGTCTACGCCATTCTGAAGATGAACAAGGACCTCGACCACCTCACCCTTCCGGCCGGATATACGCTAGCCCGCTACAATGCGTCGATGCCGGAGTCTACGGACCACTACTCGATGAAGTGGGACGGCGAGTGGCACATCACGATCGAGGTCTTCCGCGACATGGGCCTTGCATTCGCCGCGGTGCTGGTTCTGATTTACGTACTTGTGGTGGGCTGGTTCCGCTCCTTCATCGTGCCGCTGATCATCATGGCGCCGATTCCGCTGACGCTGGTGGGCATCATGCCGGCTCATGCGATGCTGGGCGCATTCTTTACGGCGACCTCGATGATCGGCTTCATTGCCGGCGCCGGCATCATCGTACGCAACTCGATCATCCTCGTTGACTTCATCGAGCTTCGCATTCGCCAGGGAATGCCTTTGGCCGAGGCAGTGATCGATGCAGGCGCAACTCGGTTCCGTCCGATGCTGTTGACGGCAGCAGCGGTTGTGGTCGGCGCAAGCGTGATTCTTACAGACCCGATCTTTCAGGGGCTTGC
>Ga0182030_10002849_pt1 | contig 36814 bp, 32 predicted proteins | sample 812S3MmetaG_FD_121299 | JGI IMG/M metagenome (GOLD analysis project Ga0182030, IMG submission 121299) | Permafrost microbial communities from Stordalen Mire, Sweden - 812S3M metaG (Illumina Assembly) | ecosystem: Environmental > Terrestrial > Soil > Wetlands > Permafrost | place: Sweden...
CCGCGAAAGCGGACGCGCCGGAGACGTTTGGGAGCCACCTGAAGGGTGTAACTCAAGCGGAGTGAAAGTAGCACTTGGGAAGGATCCGGCACCGCCGGATCCTTCGTCTTTTGGGCAATGGACAGCATAATGCCGGAGAAAGCAGCCCCGGCGCAAAGTTCTTTCTCAAGCCATCGGGCGATTAGTACAACGGTCGCAATTGTGCCATCGATTGCCGCCCTGTTCACAGTTCTACTTGGCTTGTTATCAGCACGCGAAAGCGCCGATTAAAAGTACAGCATGTTTGCACCGGATTCTGCGCTGACTTTTGCACTAAAGTCGAGAGCCAGACCGGCAAGCAATAGACGCAGGCATTAGGACCGTTCCGGCAAAACCTTCTGAATTTTCTTGACAGGCCACTTTGACATCCCCATACTTGCTCATTATTTCTTCATACCTCGTCAGGCGAGTAGGGTATGGCGTAGTCCTGTACATTTTTATGCTCATAGTGCAGGAAGGAAGCGGCGCGTTGGCCTTCATCTTCAACGTGAGTCTAGCGTCCGGGGCAGAGATATTCGCCCTTGGACACAACATGTGCCGGAATATTCCGGTCGTTCCCGGGGAACAGATCTAACGGTCTGAATTCGCCCGTGCAGCATTAAAAAAGGGTAAACAATGAATCCAGAAGATAAGTTACTCAAAGAAGAAGCTGCTGCGGAGCAAAAAACATCACCGACGCGCCGCGATTTTGTGAAGACGGCGGCCGTGGCAGCAGCCTCGCTAGCGGCCGGCAGCCTGATCTCGTCGCGGCGGTCAATCACTGCCTCTGCCGCATCTCCCCGCCTGATCAAGGTCGGATGGGTCAGCCCGAAAACCGGGCCGATAGCAGGCTTTGCGGCAGCAGACGATTTTGTGCTCGCCGGCGTTCGCAAGGCAATTGGTGACAGGGTTGTTGTGAATGGCGTCAGTCATCCGATCGAATTCATCGTGAAAGACAGCCGGTCGGACCCGAATCGTGCCGCCGAGGTTGCCTCTTCTCTGATCAAGTCCGATAACGTTGATCTCATCATAGCTGCCATGGCGCCGGAAACGACCAACCCGGTGGCCGACCAGGCCGAGCTAAACGGCGTGCCCTGTATCACCTCAGGCACTCCCTGGCAGGCGTATTTCTTCGGTCGCGGCGGCAAGCCTGACAAGGGCTTTGACTGGACTTACCATTTCTGCTGGGGCATTGAAGACTGCATCACATCTTACCTCGGTATGTGGAATGCCATTCCTACGAACAGAGTTGTGGGCGCTCTCTGGGGTAACGACGGCGATGGTAATGCGTTTGCCGATCCAGAGCGCGGACTCAAGCCGGCCATACTGAAGAATGGATTCAAACTGATCGATCCCGGGCGTTTCGATATTATGACGAATGACTTTACCGCCCAGATCAGCACATTCAAGAAGGCGCAGGTTGAAATCCTGACGGGAAATCTTCCACCCTCGGCCTTTGCCACTTTCTTAAGTCAAGCCGCACAGCAGGGATTCAAGCCCAAGATCGATACCATGGGCAAAGCACTGCTTTTCCCCACAACACTCGACTCCCTGGGCGAACTCGGTCACAATCTGACCTGCGAACTGTGGTGGAACACACATTTTCCATTCAGGTCCAGCCTCACTGGTCAGCTTCCAGCCGAGCTCGCTGCCCAATGGGAAGCACAAACAGGAAAGCAGTTTACCCAACCGATTGGCTTCCAACATTCCCTCTTCGAGGTTACGGTAGACGTTCTTCGCCGCACCAAGAAAATCGACTCTCCCGAATCGATTCTGGAAGCTATCCGCACCACAAATTTGGACACGATTATGAGTCGCATTAAGTTCGGCCAGCCGGTGAAGAATGTTTGCCGCACCCCGTTAGTCGGCGGGCAGTGGGTTCGAACTCGCGGGAAGAAGTTCATGTACGAATGTCTGGTTGTGAACAACGACAACAATAAACTGATTTCGGCACAGGCGCCAATGAAGCCAATCGTTTACTAGTGATAATGTAAGCAGCACCCGTTCCAGGAAAATGGCCGATGACTTGCTGCCCTCACCCTAGGTGAAGCAGATGTCATCGGCCATTTAGGAGTTCTTGGTATTGAATTTGATGCACGGCAGCATAAGCACTTTGCCCAAGATTGGGGACGTAGACTATGACGGTTGCTGACGGATTGTCGCCAATCCGAAAAGCAACCCGCCTCACCATGACGAGCTTCATTCTGATGCAACAACAGCTCAGCAAATCCCATTTTTTATCGATCAGTTCCCAGCGGCTATGGGTTGGCAAGAACGGGGTTCTAACGCTCGCGCAAGCTCCCCCACCGAATAACCCGCTCCAATGACGCTTGTCGCGTATGGCTCTGTTGCGCTGGCCCCCAAGTCTCATAAACAGAAGGACTTTAGATTAAGCTTGACAGCCTAAAGGGAACGGTACTACCGTTCCAACCATCCTTGAAGTTTGAGTGTCGCGGGGCGCAAGCTGCCCATAACGCGGATGACGCGGTCGGCAAAACTTCAAGCGTGCCTGCCAGTGCCCAGTAGAGGAATTCAGAAGCGAAGAAAGAGCAAATTTGGAGAGGGGAAACATATGACGGTAGCAACGAAAACGACTCAAGAGCTACTGAGCGCGCGCAAGGAGCGGCTCAGAAAAGCCATTGCCTTGGAAAAATCCGACAAGACGTGTTGCATATTAATGGCAGATGCTTTCTGTGCCAGACACATGGGCGTGAAGATGTCTGATTTCTGTAGAACCATGAAGGCAGCCAACCAGACCATGGTCGATTCTGCAAAAGCATTGGGCGATTTTGAAGGCATGAACGCTGCATTCGGCCCGGCATGTGTATTTCCCCTGATCTTTATGACCCATGTGGACCTTCCTGGAGTGGAATTGCCCGAAGACGCTCTCTGGCAGCTTCACGAACGGGAGGTGATGACCATTGCGGATTATGACACCATCCTGAATAAGGGTTGGCTGCCCTTTATGGCAGACTTCCTTAAAAATCGCCTGAAGTTTCCATTGGAAGAAACTTTCGCGGAGCTAGCCGAAACACCTCAGTTGGTGAAGAATTTTGAAGATGCCGGCTACCTGGTCTACTCTCCCATCGTCGCCACGGCCGTGCCTGAACTCCTCGGCGGCGGACGCTCGATGCCCAAGTTCAATCACGATTTGTACAAGATACCAGACAAGGTCGAGGCCGTTTTAGACGTAATCCAAAAAGAAATGCTGGAGATATTGCGCCAGCAGATTCGGGCCACCGGCTCTACCGTCGTATTTCTCTCCCCGGCTCGCGGCGCCAGCGAGTTTTATTCCCCGAAGCTTTGGGAACGCTTCGTCTGGAAGTATTTGAAGGAAACCGCCGATGTAATCATCGAAGAAGGCGCGGCCATGGACTTCCACATTGACTCCAATTGGGAGCGTGATCTTGACTTCTTCAAAGCCATGCCCAAGGGAAAATGCGTATTCCAGACTGATGGCGTCACCAACATTTACAAGATTAAAGAAAAACTCGGCGATCGCATGTGCATTATGGGCGATGTGGGAGCCGTCATGCTCTCGCTCGGCACACCCGATGATGTATACAACTACAGTAAGAAACTGATCAGGGACATGGGCCCAGGATTTATCCTGTCGACCGGTTGTTCCGCACCGCCCAACGCCAAGGTTGAAAATGTAAAGGCGATGATCGCGGCCGCACAAAACAATTAGCTTGCTTTCATGCTTGAGGCTTTTTTCGAGTAAGTACTTTTAGGCAAGGCGTGAAGATATCGAAGCTATAAAAAGTGTGGTTGGCCTGGTCGCACATCCAGCCACGGATATCGAGATCGCTCCACGTGTGGCAATGGATCGCGCCGGGAGCAGCAACTGACGTTAGAGCAGTTTGTGAATGAATTGTCGTCAATAATCCAGTATTAGGAGGGCGGAATGCCCAGTTCGGAAGAAATCAAGAATGCGTTTACTGAGCTGAATGAAGACCTCGCTTTGCAGTTGGTAAAGGATGCACTGGCCGCGAAGATGCCGGCGATTGAGATTCTGAAGGCTTGCCAGGACGGTATGACCGAAGTCGGCAAGCGTTTTGAATGCCAGGACTATTTTGTTTCCGACCTGATGATGTCAGGCGAAATTTTCAAGCAGATCGGAGCGCTTCTGGAGCCGGGCCTCAAGGCTGGCGGCTCACACACAACCGGCAAGGTCGTCTTCGGTACGGTGAAGGGAGATATTCACGATATTGGCAAGGACATTGTCGTCAATATGCTGAAGTCGGCGAACTTTGAGGTCATTGATCTTGGCGTGGACGTGTCGGCCGATGCGTTCGTCAACGCGCTCAAGGAAAGTGGTGCGACCGTGGTAGGGATGTCAGGCTTGCTGACGTTGGCGTTTGATTCGATGAAGGCGACGGTAGCGGCGCTGAAGGCCGCTGGTATGCGCGACCGGGTAAAAGTGATGATCGGCGGCGGCCCGGTGGACGCCAGCGTGTGTGCGTTTGTGGGTGCCGATGCCTGGGGTGCCGACGCGCAGTATGCTGTCACGCTGGCAAAAGGCTGGTTGCCGCCGGCAAGTGCGTAGCGAATTGCAATGATGAGTTCAATCGTAGGGAGGCGGTGGGTTAGTGGCCCCCTCCTCCCTATTTGCCTCCTTCGCTACATTCTTGGTTCATGCGCCTTTAGGCAGTACACCGGTCTTCTGCGGCGAGATTCACGAGGCAGAACGACTCAGCGGGCCTGGCGCGCACGGTGCAGGCCGGTCGGGACTCAGCCGTTGCTCAGACGGCAATTGTGACCGTCTCTCAGTCGCAACAGGAAGTCGATTTTATCGCCTTCGGTGGAATTTCCTGCTTCGAGATTTGTCCGCCCTTGAGGCCAAATCAAACCGTTTGTTTGCCTGAGTGAGCCCCAATGAGCCCGATTTAGCGAACTCATAGATCCACTGTAATATCTGTGAGATATAGGGAAAGTTTGGAGGCGCGGGCCAGAATCGAACTGGCGAATAAAGGTTTTGCAGTTTAGGCTGTTAACTCTAAATAGTTGATTTTATTGGGTATTTCCGTCGGAGGATCGCCCGTAAGTCATTGATCTTTTCCTCAATTAGACGCTTATTGGCAGCCAAACGACAGCCCAAATTGAAGATGTCTTTCACCAAGTCGTGCATGGCTAGGCGACCAACTGGTAGTGCATGGATGGAGAGCGCGCGAATTTCCGACCCGCTAGTCCCGAACTCTGAAAATCAAAACTCTAAGTGCTTTGCTTGGTGTCGCTTAGGGACGACAAAGCCGTTCTTCCTCTCATCCTGTTGTACCGAAGTTGTACCGACCCTTTATTGCCCAACAGTTTATAGGGAACCGCCTGCATCGACCAGTCCGATCCTAGCTTCGACTTCTTTGATCAGGGCAGCGCAAGCAGATTCGCGGCTGCTTCCCCCGTAATTTCGCGTTCCAAAACCTCAAATTAATATTTGCCATACTCCCGAGTAGCATCTGCCCATACCTCAATAAGGCTTGGGCTGCAACCTTCAAGGTCGCCAATCGTCGGCATCATGACAAAGCCGCCACCTTTGCCAACTGTTTCGCATATTCTGTGCGTGTGCTCACGGATTTCGTTGGGTGTGCCTCCAACGAGCAAGCCGTTCGGCATCCCTCCGACAATGCACATCACGTCACCAAGAACTTCTTTAGCCTTGATGAGATTCGTGTTCTGGAAGACTCCAATCGTCTTTCCTTTGGGTAGTTCGGCGAGATATTGCAGGCGTTGGTCCCACATACCCTCCCAGAGGACGAACGGTATAATACCAGCGTCAATTAGCGCCAGAATACACCGTTTGAGTTGGGGCCAGTAGAAGCGCTCGAAATTCTGCAGTGACATGAATCCATCGGAACCGCGATGCAGCGGTAGGAAGGCGTAAGGATTGTGGCGCACACGGCAGGCTGCGACAGCGTGCTCAATTTGGACTGGGATAATCTTTTCTTCCGCTTCGAGAAGCTTATCAGGGTAGCGCCGCATGTCCTTGAAGATGCCGCGCATACCTCGCAACGTGTCGGCCATGAAGTCAAAGGGCGCAGATACATTGGGGCCAGCAAAAAACAGCATCGGGGGGAAGCCCAGCGCGGCCATGCGCTGGATCGAAGATACCTGACGCTGTATCCATTCGTATTGCAGCTGCCCTGCTCTGAGGAGCGCCTGAAAAGCCGACATCACCGGCGGCAGGCTAAGAACCGCTACTCCCTGCATCATTCCGTAGGCTCCGAAAAGAGAGAGCCCGAGCGGTGGTAACATGCCGAGTCCCTGGAGTTCGCCGAAGACGCGCGGCAGGTAGTGGCGGATTCCCCAATCAGCGGGATCGAGAAGGAAAGCGTCGTAATCCTCGGCCTTCATGTATTCAGCTTCGTGATATTGGAAGGAGCTGTCTGCGTCCAGACCGTATCCGGGCCATTTTGTCATGCGGTCGCCAAGCGCTCGGCTCGGTTCCGGAGTGCCGAAAACTCCATCGCAGAGATCCGGCTGAAATCGAAGCGCCGCCTTCTCAAGCGCAAGTTGCGCCTTATCAGGGTGCTCATAGAGTTCTAGCTTCGAAAGGCCTTCCAGTTGCGGCAAAAGATTTCCGAAAGGCATAAGAATAGGGACGCGGTCAGGCTGCCCTAGTTGGGTCGCAATGGAAACACGCTGAGCGCGCTCCCCACACAATAACTCAGGGCTTTTAGCTGGAGTTCCTGTAGCGATTGGTGCATTTGTCATGACAATCACCGTGGTCTGATATCCAGGAATTTTGAATGCTGGTTGAATGGCCTCAAAGAGGCTAACATCTCGCAAGTGGTGGGGTGAAATATTTTGATTGTCGCGTATTGCAACTTTTCAGGTATCGCTTGGCGATAGGGAAGGGGAACTCGCCGGCGAGGATGTTGAGGTACTCAGGTGAAAACAGCGGCAGGAATTCGTCCCCACGTCGCAGCAATCATCAGGCAGCCACTGGTTTCTACCGCGTGAAGTGTACGCAATAATCGGCCCGCGGAAGCTCTCTAGCCGCTCGGAACTTCTTCAACTTCGGAATCTCTTTGCCTCCGCAGGTAATCGTGGAAGGCGCTCACAAACAGCTGCAAGGTAGGCGAGAGATTTTCTTTCCGGTAAGCCAGCAGCAGTTCCAGCGTCGGTTGAGTTTTCATCTCTAGGGGGCGCGCCACAATTCCCTTGGGGAGAATGTAGGTGACATGTTCAGGAACCAGTGCGAACCCAGCGCCCGCTGCTACCGCATTCACCGTTGCTAGCAGATTGTCCACCTGGACTGAAGTCTTGAACTTGACGTCGTTCTGTTTAGCAATCTCATCGATAATCCGGTTGGGAGCTGGCGATAAGGGACTGGGACGGACAAGCGGCAATGATGTCAGCTTCGTCACCGGAATCTTTTTCAGTTTCGCCAGTGGATGGCTTGCCTGCAGAATTGCAACCGTCTGAAGAGAAGCCGCTGGTTCCGTCTCGATGTCATGCTCATCAACCGGCCCGGCTATAAACCCCACATCAATGCTCTGATTGCGTAAGGCGGCAAGTTGCTCGGGGCTCTGCAGCGATCGCAGATAGATCTGCACGCTTGAATAATTCTTCTGCAATTCGTGCATAAAGCTCGCGAATCTGCCTTCCGCACCGGGTGGAAACCCAACTGTCAGGCTTCCGCTTTCAGTTCGCCCGGCTTTGCGGGCGAGTTCAATAGCCTCGTCCGCCTGAGCCAGTATTTTTTTTGATTCCTTTAGGAATACCTGTCCAGCAGAGCTAAGTTGCAGATGATGCTTCTTGCGCCAAAACAGCGGGGTACCGATGATCTCCTCGAGTCGCCGGATTTGCTGGCTCAAGGAGGGCTGAACCGTGTTCAGCCGTTCGGCTGCTCGGGTGAAGTTCAATGTCTCAGCAACCGCGACGAAGTATCTCAGATATCGTAATTCCAATGACGCAGACATGAGGCCAGCCCAGCGAAAATCTTGCAGGACGGGTGTCCTGAAGCGTGCTAAGTATACCTTAGAAAGCAAAACCGCCTGGCACATAATCCTATCTCGAAGCTTGCGATTCGATAGCCAGAAGCTTCATCGCCCAAAGGTAGGAAATTGCAGCAAACAAAGTATTTCACTCATGCTCCCCTTTTGGCGCAACATCATATCGCATTCATCGCCGGACAAGTCTGTGCCGGAACCTTGAGAGCTCGCGGCAAGCTTCACAACCGCGCCTATGAAGACACTCAGAAGGAGTGATACATGCCTATCAAACTGATGGCGGCATCGCGGAGACGTCCGGGATTGACCCGGGCAGAATACTTCCGATATATCGAGTACTACCACGGCACTATCGCCAGACAGGAGCGTTTCAAGATTGACTCCTACATACAAAATCACGTCATTGATGGTGCATTCGGTCTTCTCTCCGACCCAACGCACCAGCAGGTTTCCGACCGTGATTGCGTAGTCGAACTCACTTTCAATACTTTCCCTGAGATGATCGAGACCCTTGAGCCTGCCACTCCTTCGGCTGCTTCGCAGGACGGCAGGTTCTTCGCTGATGAACCAAACAACGTAATCGTAATGGCGGAAGAAGAAGAGATCCCGGTGCCGAACCCCCTGACCACATTCAATCCAGGATTAGGAATCGTGAAATGCGTTGGCGCGTTGAAGGTACTTCAATACATTATGCGCGATGAGGAAGTATTTTGTGAAGACTATTACCAGTACTGGCGCGAGGCTCACGAAGCAGCGATGGAGAAGTCACCCTATGCCCGCGAGCAGATGCGGCGGTGCGTCATGAACAAGCGCTCTCGCATTAACGACAATGACGGCGCCGCCCGCAAGCACTTCAAGATGATTGATCCGCCCGTATACGATCTTGTTGTCAGCATGTGGTTCGACACGATCGAGCAGGTGGGAGCGTTCCGGCAATACAACGAAGTGCTGCAGGCCCATCCCAGGAAGTTCGCAAACTGGTCCAAGTCATTTTTTCTTTACGTGCGCCAGGTCCCGATTGTCCGGGATACACCCAAGAACTGACCAAAGTTTTCAGTAAGGAGATCCCATGTCCCAAGTCGGAACTAAAATCGAAATGAAGCCTGAGGTGAAGGCCCAATTGAGCTTCAAGGATTGGTATGCCTCGACGAAGAAGAAAGCTGAACGGCCTCCGCTGACTCCGGAAGAGCAGGCGCGGCCCTTTGCCAAGTACTATCGCGACCCGGTCCCACCCGATCCAGAGCATCTCGCGAAGATGGACAATCCGTGTGACCCATCGAAAGCAATCTTTCCCGAGCAGATGAACGACCTGTTGAACCCCGGTTATCTCGATGTTGAGATCGGCTGGTGCAACCTGCCGAACGGCGCAGGATTCATCGCAAACTGCTATCAGCACAAGGGAGTAACTGCGGAAATGATCGACTGGTGGTTTGCGTGGCACACCCTGGAAGATCTGCGTTACCGGATCTGGTATCCGCCGCAGCACGGTGGCATCATGATCAGCCCTGAAGCCCGCAAGCGCATGCTCGATCCGAGCATTCCAATTCGCGAGAAGAATTGGGGCGTCACGCACCATGTTACCGAGAATTGCGACTGCGGCATGGAGAACATCGACATCACCTTCTTGTCACCGAAAAATTTCGGCTTCGACATGTCATGCTGGAAGCAGCCATTTGTCTCAACCTTTGCGGGTGGCTTCGGGTGGGCGTGCACAGTGAATAAGACCGATGAGTCGATCACTGCACCGGCGCTGATGTGTCACATCTTCCGCGACATCCCAGGCGGTATCGAGCATCGCACCCGGTTTTGGTTGGGCTATCGTATGTCGAACGGTAAGCCCGAGCTGAGCTTGCCGCCCGGAATCGCTGTGCCTGCCGTAGCAGTACAGGGTCTGGCAAGGCACAACGTTAAAGAGTTTAAGAACTTCGGTGCATTCCTTCCCGAGATCTACAGTGAACTCGGCGGGAGGTTCGAGGTCTAGTCAATTGGCCCCGTTGCTTCCCATCAGGAGCCGGCAGCTTCGGCCGCAGGCAACGCCAAGTGAACGTGTCAGCCCGAATCCTCTTACTGTACGGCTTTCGGCTTATGCGTCCGGAGAAAACAACATGAGTACTTCGAATCAAAACTCTGGGCAGGCTGCGACCCTTGCGCTGGTGCCGCAGCAGGGAACACCCGCCTATCCGCGCTTTCGTTGGTTCATGCTGGTTACAGTGACCTTCGGATACTTCGCTGCCGGAGTCTTTCTCATCATCTTCGCCCCGATACTTGGAGTTGTCGCTCAGGACTTCGGCATCTCGATCGGCGAAGCTACCTTGTTATTGATTACCACATTCGCATTCTCCAACGCCGTCGCCACCATCGGCTCCGGTATGCTAATTGACCGGTTTGGTGTGCGTCCCTGCATCATCGCAGGAGGCGTGCTGACTGTTCTTGCTGCCCTGTCCGTCCCGGTGCTGGGCGGCAGTCTCGCCGGGATGGTTGCCATGCGCGTCCTGCTTGGCTTGGGGTTCGGACCGGTTTCGGCTTGCGTTTCGGCGGTGGCCGCTCGGTGGTTTCCTCCGCCCGAGCGCGGCTTGGTGGCTGGAGTTCAGGGATCGGGCATTGCCTTGGGAATTGCGTTGACCTTTGGCGCGATGCCTGCGGCCTCGCAGGCCTACCATGGCAACTGGCGCGCGGGAATGTCTTGGTTCGCCATCGTTGCCATCGTCGGTCTGGTTCTTTGCCTGCTCACGCTCTTGGGCAAAGAGCCGGAAGTCCCGTGGGAACGCAAACTGCTGACTCTGCTGGAGACTTCAAACTGGCCTTGCGGCAACCGGCATTTTATCTGGGTACTGCCTCCATGCTGGGCTTTGCTTGGATCATGAACGCCTTTAATAGTTTGACACCTGCCTACCTGGCGGTCGACTCTCCCCAGGGCCTCGGGCTTGGTCCCGTGCTGGCCGGCAAGCAGATGATGGGCGTTCAGTTGGGCATGATCTTGGGTTCGGTTGCGGCGGGTGTGCTCATTGGCAAGGTATTCAAGGGGAACGTAAGGCCCGTCTTGGTGACCGGATTCTTATTCGCCGCCATCTTCATGCTCTCGATCAAGTTTCCTTTCGTATACGACAACGCCGGCGTTATGGCTCTCAGTCTCTTCCTTGCCGGCTTTTTTGAATCATTTATTGCTCCCGGCGTGGCGACCTTCATTGCTTTGCAGTATCCCCACGACATCGTGGGCAGGGTGTTCGCGCTATCGTTTGGCACTTGCCTCTTTGGCGGAGCCATCGGCGTCGGGGTCGGGGGAGCCATACTGCACTACACCAACAGCTTTCACTGGCCCATTATTGTGGTCAGTCTCGTCGCCCTGCTCGGACTCATAGCAGCGGCATTCCTCAAACCGCCCGCGGCTTTTGCTGGCCGGCATAAATTCTGAGCCGCGGAAGCGCGGCAGGCCTTTCTAAGGAGAGAACGATGAAGATCTTTGGCGTGCACGCTGGAAGAAAAATGGGGAACAGCGAAATTCTATTACGCGAGGCATTCATGGCGGCCGAAGAACTCGGTGCCGAGACGATGATGGTAAACCTTCACGACGTTCATATCATTCCTTGCACTGGCTGCGAAAGCTGCACCATGAAGGTCACCCGCGGCGGCAGGCCGGACTGTGTCTACAAGGGCAAGGATGACATGGATCTCGTCATGGATCATTGGCTGAAGGCCGATGGCATTATCGTCAGCGTGCCTAGCTTCATGATGCAGCCCCAGGGAATCTACACTGTCTTTGTCAACCGGTTTCTTCCGTATGAAGTTGCCTTCTTGCTGGAAGCGAAGATCATCGACAAGCCCCCACAACGCGTGGCCGGACTGATTACCTGCGGCGGTTCCACCCAGAACTGGATGGGGCTTTCGCTGCCTTCTCTTCAGATATCCATGTTCACTCAGTCCATCAAGGTGGTTGATCAGATGATGGCAACCAGGGTCGCTCGCCCCGGTCACGTCGTGCTTAAGCCGGATTTATTGGCCCGCGCCCGGCAGATTGGGAAAAACGTAGTGAAAGCCATTCAGACTCCTTACGATCAGGTCACGTGGCTCGGCGATCCCGAAGACGGCTGGTGTCCGGTCTGTCATTCCAACCTGATGATGCAGGGTAAACCTCACTGGGACGGCGTCTCCTTCGAGATCGAATGTGCCATGTGCGGCGCTGGTGGAACGCTGAAAGCAGAGAATGGCAAGACCACCTTTGTCTTGGCGGAGAACGGGCTGGTCCATTGCCGCATTTATTCCGACGGCCGCAAGAATCACTTCTACGAGATCATGGAGACCCAAAAGCAGGCTTTCGAGAATCTGGGCAAGATCAAGGCCGGGTCGGAGAAGTACCGGAACCATGCGGTTCGTGAGATAAAGTCACCGAGTGCAGCCGCCGAAGGCGAATAAGCGCTCGCGCTCCGAGCACTCCATGCTGCACCATCTCTGCACCTTCCGGTCTTTTCCGGAAGGTGTAGAGATACGAACTCGCATTCCCCAACTTCTATCCCGACAGTTCACTGCAAGTCGTCGGTTCTTGGTATAGCCCTGAACTTGAGTATCTGATGAGACAAAGTATTTCACTTTTCGCCTTGTCTCCAGATACTCTTTCCTTCAATGCAACACTGTGCCAAACACTATGTTTGGGACGCATTGTAAGACTCGTCGTTCGACTTAGGAGGAAGCTCATGATGAAATTCACGCTGGCCAGTCGTCATAAGGAAGATGGAACCCGGGAACGCTATTTTTACGAGTGGAGCATCATGCACGTCGCGCTCATGATCACCGGTCCTCATGCCTGCCAGGTGTTCAAGCGCTACGTTCAGCACTTTGCCATCGCCGGCGTCAGCAACGACGAGCTTGTGTACCCGCTCTCCGACGAGGGCTGGGAGAGTTTCGCCGAGCATTGGGTTGATAGCTACGAAGATATGGCTAAGTCTGTGCACTCCCCGGACTACGTTCATCGTATGCAGCCGCATCGCTTTGGTTCTTCCAAGTTCATCACCTCGCTGTCGAACTTCGAGGTTATCCACCAGCAGGACGGATTCCGTTCCGGCGGAGTGAAGCTGGTGCATTTCCTTAAGAAGCAGCCCGGAGTGGATAAGGAGCGATTCAATCAGTGGCTGCGCGCTAAGCGCGCCCCTGCGATTGTTGCCGCGGTCTGCAAGCCAGGACTGGTTCGCAAGTATGTGCAGGACATGCCTGTCCCCATTGATCCGGCTGTCTTCAAGGGAACTCTCTTTGAAGCGGGTTCGATTGGTCTTTACGCCGGTCTGGAAGAGTTCTGGTTCGAATCGGTCGAAGACCTTGTCCGCCTGCGTCGGCAAGGCGAGATCTTCGATGGCATCACGAGCAATGAGCAGGGCTATGTCGATGCGGCAGGCTCGATCTCGATGGTCGTCAACGAGCGCGTAGTCTGGGACTTCGTTACCCCTGGCGAGACCACGCCTCGGCCCGCCGTGCTGGACCCAGAGACTTTGGAGGCATACATCGACCGCCAGGGTTATGGTGACTTTGACAAACCAAAGCTCATGCGCGGACATGCGTTAAGTGCGGACTGACGGCGGAAGCAGCAGCGCGTCGGTGAGTCGCCTGCCGGTGACCCGACGCAAGCCAAGCATTGGAGCAATATGAAGGAACTGGTCAGCGGTGATGAAGCGGTAGCGATGGCGGCCCTCGATGCCGGCGTTTGGTTGGGAACGGGCTATCCCGGCACGCCTTCCACTGAGATTCTCGAACGCTTTCAAGAATTGGGCGGCCGTGCGCAGTGGGCGCCCAATGAGAAGGTCGCGTTGGAAGTCGGCGTCGGTGTGGCATTTTCCGGTGCTTGAGCCATCGTCACGATGAAGCATGTCGGCCTCAACGTAGCTGCTGATCCGCTGTTTGCGGCCGCTTACACCCCCGTCAACGGCGCCCTGATCGTGATCTCAGCCGATGATCCGGGAATGGCCTCAAGCCAAAACGAACAGGATAACCGGCGTTACGCCGTCGCTGCCGGCCTCCCTATGGTCGAGCCATCGGATTCGCAGGAGGCTTACGACTTCTTCTTGCAGGCCATCGCGCTGTCAGAGACCTGGCGCGTACCCGTCTTGTACCGCCTGACGACGCGGGTCTGCCACTCCAAGACCTTAGTACAACGTTGCCCGACCCCGCCCAGCACCGCGCGCCCCGGAAAGTACGAGCGCAATCCCTTTGAGCGCTCGATGATTCCGGCGCACGCTCGCCCGGCACATCGCCGCCTGCGAGAGAAGTTGAAACAGATTGCCGCCTTGGGCGAAAGCTCGGTTTTTAATAAGATAGTTACCGGGGTGAACGACCTGGGCATTATCACCTCCGGCATCGCCTACCAACATGTGCGCGAAGCCGCGCCGGATGCCAGTGTTCTGAAGCTTGGCCTTACCCACCCGCTTCCGGTGGAACTCATTCGCGGCTTCGCCTCCAGTGTCGCGCGCTGCATCGTCGTCGAGGAAGGCGATCCCTACCTAGTGGAAGGTGCGCGTACGGCCGGCGTAATGGTGGAGGACAAGCTGGAGCAGTACCGCTTTGGCGAATTGAACGTCGCGCGCGTCCGCCGCATTCTCGCGCGCGACTGCTCGGAGGAGCCGAAGCCTGCCGCCGGCAAGCCTCCCGCGCTTTGTCCCGGCTGCGGTCATCGCACCGCCTTCACAGCCTTGCACAACGTAAACGCGATTGTCGCCGGCGATATTGGTTGCTACGGACTTGGTGTCCTGCCGCCGTTTGAGGCCGTCGATACCTCGCTCTGCATGGGTGCATCCTTCGGAGTCGGTCTCGGCCTGCGCCATTCGCTGCCGCCCGAAGATGCCAAGCGCGTCGTCGGTGTGATCGGCGACAGCACCTTCATGCACAGCGGCCTCACCGGTCTGGCGGAGATGATCTACAACCCGCCGAGCACCGGTTTTGTCATGGTCATCCTGGATAACCGCATCACTGCTATGACTGGTTTCCAGGAGCATCCCGGCACCGGCCGAACGCTCGATCACACCCATACTAACCGCATCGTGATTGAAGATGTGGTGCGGGCCATGGGAGTGAAGAGCGTGCATGTTCTCGATCACACGGAAGACCCCAAGGCGTTCGAAGAGTTGCTCCGGGCTTCGATGGAGAAGCCGGAGCTCACCGTAATCGTGGCACGCCGCACCTGCCTTCTGGTCACGCGCCTTATCAAGGAATGGGAGGAGTGCGAACTGCAATGAGTGTGCCGAAAATTACCAATATCGTCGTCGCCGGTCTCGGCGGTCAGGGCGTCTTGACCACCACCGACATCGTAGCCGAGGTGGCTGCCCGCGCCGGCCTGGACGTAAAGAAGAGCGAGATCCACGGCATGAGTCAGCGCGGCGGATCGGTGTCTAGCGACGTTCGCTTCGGCGAACATGTGTTTAGTCCAATGGTGCCGGATGGAGAGGCCGACTTTCTGGTTATGCTCGCCGCCGACCAGGTGGAAGTGAACGCGACGGCACTTAGTCCTACCGGGGTGTTGATTGATGTGTCCCAGGTGGATGAGAGCAAGCTGAGCAACAGGAAGAGCATCAACGTGGCGCTCCTCGGGGCCCTGAGCCAGCATCTCAAGTTCACCGACGAGGAGTGGATCGCGGCCATCAAGCGCAATCTTCCCAAAACACTTCACGACACGAACGTTGAAGCTTTCCTTGCAGGCAAGAACAAAGTGACAGCGATCTAGGGAAGGTTTGCACGAAACCAAAGGAGAGTCAGCTATGTCCGTTCCTTTTTATGCAAAAAGCCCTGACAACAAGGGATATATAAAAAACATGAAGGTGGTTGGGTATCACGATCTTAACGGTGTCATGGCCTTCCAAATGGCGCTATACAAGACGCCTGAGGGCCGGTATTACATTTACTGTGGTTCATTTAAAGGGCCAGGCTGGAACATACTTGATGTCACTGACCCAACCAAGCCGCAACACGTCAAGTTTTTTACGTGTTGCGACCCCGAAGAATACAAGAAACAGTGTACCCCGAAGATCCAAATTGCGGACGGTTTGATGATCGCCGCTCTGGGCGGCGGTATTCCCTTCCTCCACGGCTGTAAGGCTGAGGACAAGAGTATCGGTGGTCTTCGCATCTATGATCTGAAAGAAAATCCCGAAGACCCCAAATTGCTAGCTCATTGGGAGACTGGCGTGAAGGACGGTATGGGGGTCCACCGTTTCATGTACAACGGCGGGCGCTATGTCCACCTTTCCTCTGACTGCCAGGGCTACATTGGCCAGATCTATCGCATTCTGGACATCATCGATCCTACCCATCCGGTGGAAGTTGGACGCTGGTGGATGCCTGAGCAGTTCGCCGACGGAATGGAAGATGGCACCTACCCTGTGGGCCACGCTGCCGAAAAAGATTGGCCCCAGCTTCATGGCCCCCCGTATGTCATGGATGGTAAGGCATATTGCGCCTATTTTGCCGGGGGCGCCATTATCCTAGACGTGTCTGATGTGACGCGGCCCAAAAAATTGGGGCAACTCATGATGCAGCCACCCTTTAGCGGCAAGCTTGCTGGTGCGCGATGCCACACATACCTGCCTCTCACCGGGCGCAACTTTGCTGTCTTGACCCACGAAGGAGAGCGTTTCCCATTTTTTAGCAAGAAGGTCATTGAGAAGAGTGCTCACCCTGGTGCTCAACCCATGAACAACCTTCACATGATCGACGTTTCCAATCCCGCCGACCAAGTGCTGGTAGCCGAGTTTCCCTACCCAGAGGTGCCTGCGGGCTTCCCATACAAGAACTTCAACACCGCTGGACTGAATGGCACCCAGGGCCCCTTTGGCCCTCACAACCTTCATGAACCCATGGGCAAACCATGGCTGGAGGATAACCCAAATAGGATCTACTGCTGTTACTTCCATGCAGGGATGCGCGTTTATGACGTGTCCGATCCATACTACATCAAGGAAATTGCCTACTTCATCCCCCCAAATCCGGAGAAGCCTCTCTTTGACGTGCAGATGCCGAGTCCCTTGCTGGGCATCGCCGAGGACTGCGTTGTGGATGACCGGGGATACATCTATATGGATACCTTCCACGACGGTATGTATATCCTTCGGTTGGAAGATGAGCTATAGCTCTGCATCAAAACGGTCAGTCCTAATTGAGCGATAAGACATTCACAACGTCGAGGAGTTCACGAACCTAGCTGGATGCTCTGGCGACGCCAATGAACAGTCGAAGTACGGTCCCGGAGATGACGGACAAGTGCATTGCCCGCGAATTTTTCCGAGGTGAGCTACCTGCAATAGTCGACCCGCGCAAGTTCTCTAGCTGCTGGGGACTCCTTGAACTCTGAGTTTCCCTGCTCCGCGGGTAATCGCGGAGACAGGGCACAAGTTCTGAAGCCGCGCATGGCTTGATTTACAACTTCCTGATCAGTCATACCTGCCGCACCTCTCAACTGTTTCGAACATTGCCCTGACATTTTCGTGCCTCGAATTCGAGGGCATGGTGCAACCATTGCTGAAGATGTACCCCCCTGTCTTTGCCATCGCCAGAATCAACTTCCTGCTGTACTCCTCGACCTCGGAGGCGCTCGCCACCGTCAGCAGGGATGCGGGCACATCACCGGAGAGGACCATATGATCCTTCAGGATATCTCTCGCCTTGAAAAGATCTGTTGCGCCATCTGTCTCAATGATGCACTTATGCTTCGGAAGCTGGAGAAAATACTCGAGAGCCCGGCCCCAGTCAGTGTCGAGATGAAAGATCGGCGTGATTCCCCGCTCGATCAGCTTCAACGCACCGTCCTTGATGAACGGCCACGAATACGTCTCGAAATTTTTCTTGTTCAGGATTGTAGTCCCGCACCTGCACCCTACTACAAAGACCCGCGGCACGCCAGAGCCCTTGCAACTCTTGACCGCCATCTCGATGCTCTCTTTTTGCATCGCCCACATTACCTCGACCAGTTCATCCTTCAACCGGTACATGTCCTTATTAAACTCAACCATCGAACGCGTCATCGACAACAATTCGAAGGGAGGCGCGTAAGTGCCACCGTAGTGGAAAGCCTGGCCTCGTTTGTGTGCTGCCGCGACGTCGCGTTTGTGCAGTTTGTTGCGGCGAGACTCCCAAAGAAGAAAATGGATCAGCCCCTTGTTGGGACGAATTCGCTTAGTGACTGCGATCATGTACTTCTGCAGACCCTGGGTCTTAATGGCCCGCAGTTCCTCCTGTGTTGCAAGCACCCCCTCGAGAATCTGGTATGGAGCGTCTTCGGGCAACTCATCGCCGGGCAGCGCGACCTTCTGGAACCAGCGCTGCCGGAGTGTCGGGCCGTAGCCCAGGTCCGCGAACGAAGAGCGGTAAAGATCCCAAATGGGATAAGCAGCCTTCAGTTTGTCCATGCACAGTTGCGCCAGATCAAAGTCGTTAATGAAGCGCGCCTGCGTGATTCCCGCGAAGCTGGCGGCATAGCCATAAACGAACGGTCCGCAGACAAGGCGGTCAACCGGCTTGAAGGCGATTGTCGCCTGGAGTCGCTCTTCGGAAGACATCGCTGATTGCCTCGCGGCGTTCGCTGCTTCCACCACCATTGTCTTCTGATAACTCATCTCAATCCTCTCCGTTTCGTCAGAAATATGCTTCGGGGCAGCCACATAATAGGCTAACTAAGACTTTGTGACGCTCTTGTAAACCGCGCGATTACCCCGGCAATCCGGGTGCGTCATAAGGCTTGCGGTTTTGGAGGTCTTATTGTGCACAGGAGTAATCCCACCACCGCCGCTCCCGAGATGATATTGATTGGCACGGTGTAATTGCCCGTGAGTTTAAGAGCAATCGAATTTACGAACAGGCCGACCGACCCTCCGAAGGCGCCGAAACCTAGCCATATACCATTCATTCGCCCTACGATGTGGTGATCGTACACCTCGTTGATCTGACTCATAAGAAGCGGGAACAGCATTCCTATGCCCGCGCCCGAGATTACGAGAAAGAGAAGGAACAACGGGCGAGTGTTGTAGATGGGGCCGAATTGGAGGGCGCAATACGCCAGTGAAAGCAAGAAGGCTATCGCGAGAACGCTGCGCGCCTTGCCCCCAAAGACTTTGTCGAGCAGCAAGCCTCCAACAATCGGTCCGACAATTGCCCCGATTTGGACTACCCCCATCAGTTGCCCGGCAACCAGAGGCCCCAATCCCAGCCCCACAGGCTTCGGCTCGGCAAAATAGGAGGGTGAGAGGCTGAAGGCGGACTGCATGATCCAGTTCACTGCAAAGGTTGCGAGCACGCCAACCCATGTGAATGGGGAGCGCATAGCGGCTCGAAAAGCCGCCGCAATCGTGCTCTTGTCCGACGTTATGTTCACCTTGGGTGCACAAGATTTTGCAATCTTGAAGACAACAAGACTGTAGACGAGCGCCAACCAGCCAAATCCCGACAACAGGGTAACCGTCAGCTGCCAGTTCCCGGAACTCCGGAAAAGAGCTGGGGCGGCAAGCACTCCAATGATCGCCCCTAAAGGGTTCATCGCTCCCGGTATTCCGAGGGCTAGTCCTCTTTGCTGCGGAGGGAACCATCGCAAAACGAGGGGAGCCATGCCTGCCAGCGCAAAGCCAACAGCGCAGCCCTGCAGTGCCCGGATCACGGCGACGATTGCATAGGAGTGCCCGAGCCAGATCGTCGCCGCAGTCGGAACCGAGGAGAGAAGCGCGCTGATGACTATGACGGTTGTAACTCCGTATCGATCGCACATGGGACCCGCAATAAAAAATGAAAGTGCGGCGAAGAGCATGAAAACCGTCATCAGATTGACGGCTTGTGCTAGGCTGACGCCGAGGTTCTTCCCAATCTCCCCCAGCAAAGGGCCGTATGACATCACTGAGACCTGGAACGCAATTACCGCCAGGCAAGAGGTGGCAAGCACAGCCCAGCGAAATTTCGGATACTGAATGGCGTCGACGTGCGTCGCTGCCGGGCCTTTCACCGTGTCAACATCAACGGTCATGACGGTTCTCTCCTGACTGAAGTGGCCACTCTGCTTGGCCTCGATTCGGCATCGCAGAAACGTGGTCCGGAACGCTATACAGCTTTAAACGGGTGCGGCGGCACATCATAGGGCGTCAGTTCGTCAGCGCTGAATGGGTGATAGGAACTCGGCCCATCCGGCGGCGGACATCCTGGCATGAGCTTGGACACCACCGACAGGTTACCCGTAATCGGCTGCTTGACCCATCCTTCATCAAATGGAGTGCGGAAGTTCACATACCAGCGGAAGTTCTGGAACTTCCACTCCCCGTCCTCATTGACAAAATCTATGAAGTACTTTCCCTGCTGCCACATTGCGATCAGCATCGGCTCCGCGGTCATCTCCGTATCATGCCCCACAAAGTCCGGCTGCGTGTTGCACCCGAGCGTGTGCCACATGCCCCACGCCAGACGCCCCTCAGGGTGCACTTCGATCAACGGTGTCGTGAGCATGTGCAGTCCCAGCGCACCCTTCATCGTATATAGAGGTTTCAGAACCTTGAGAAAAACATCCACTACCTTCTCACGGCCAATGAACTTGCCGAGATTATCCATCTCGACGCTGACATGCTCGTTGTGTGCGAACATATCGACGATGCTGTCGTAATCATGTGCCTGCAGGTAGTAGATGTAGCGCGCCTGCAGATTTGCGATCTTCCACGCGGCTTCAACCAGCGCCATTTTTCTTTCGAGGAGGGCGACTTTCCCCACCAGCTCACTCAGCACGAGAGCGTTTTCTCCAGCAGCCACAGCGTTCGGCATAGGATTTCCTTTGGAAAGTTGAAGAGCGCCGCGTTGAACCGCAACGCCCGTCTTCGTTGAATCGTTTTATGCTCCCACGGTCTCGCGCTCCTGCAATTTGGAGGACGCGTCGACTGCAGGCTGCGGCAGCAGGAAACATGCAAGCGCGGGAAGCAGAATCATCGCACCGAGCATGTTCCACAGGAACATGAAGGCAAGCAGGATTCCCATGTCCGCCTGAAATTTAATTGGCGAAAAAGCCCAGGTAATAACACCGAACGCAAGGGTTATCCCCGTGAATACCACCACGCGCCCCGTAAAGCACAGGGTTGCATAGTAAGCACTTGAGAGCGACTCGCCATTGCGCAGGTGACTCAGCGTGACGCTCAGCATGTACAGCGCGTAATCCACGCCAATGCCTACGCCGAGCGCAATCACCGGAAGGGTTGCAACCTTCACACCCATGCCAAGCTTCGCCATCAGCGCTTCGCAAAGCACCGACGTGAGCATGAGTGGAAGAACTGCGACGAGCACGGCGCGCCAGGAGCGGAAGGTTATGAAGCAAAGAAGAATCACCGCACCGTATACCCAATACAGCATCTCGTGGCTGGCCTTCGCTACAACAATATTCGAGGCCGCATCGATGCCGGAGGTGCCTGCGCCGAGAATGAACTTTGCATTTTCCGTCTGATTCGCCGCCGAGAACTCCTCCACCGTTTTCACGACTCTGTTCAGCGTGTCGGCTTTATGGTCTTTCAGGAACACCGATATTGTCAGGAGATTGCATGGATCGTTGTAGAGCCCACGCGGCGCCTTGGATGTGATCGTGTTGATCATGTCCTGGTTGCGCGGAAGGTCATACCATTTCATGCTGCCTTCGCTGTAGCCTCCGAAGACGCGGCGGTTCAGCAGTGCAATCGAGTTCGTGGACTCAACGCCTTCGACCTGTTGCAGTCTCCATTCAAGAGCATCCACGCGCTGTACCGTGTCAAACAGACTGCACGCGCCGTCTGGCGTCTCGACCATGATGGCCAACACGTCGCTGCTGGCACCGTAATTGGCGTTGAGATAGGCGTTATCACGGTTGTATCGTGAACTCTTGCGCAGTTCCGGCGCTCCTGGATCAAGGTCGCCGATCTTCAGGTCACGACGCCCGATGAAGCCGAGCGCAGCAAGAATCACCGCAGCGACGATTGCAACGGTCGCCCACTTCTTCTTGGTAAACAGATCAAGGAATTGCCATACTGGATTTTTGGCACCCCCGGTCTTCTCGGCAAGTTCCGTTTTAAGACTGCGTTCGGCTGCCTTCGCGCTCACTCCCACATAACTCAGCAGGATCGGGACGAGGATCAGGTTCGTGATGATGAGGATGGCAACGCCAATGCTGGCCGCCAGCGCCAGTTCCTGGATTACTTTAATTTGGATAAAGGCGAGAACCGCAAATCCGACTGCATCAGCCAGTAACGCCGTTAGCCCGGCGAGGAACAACCTTCGAAACGTGTACCGCGCCGCGACAATGTTGATTGTTCCGCGCCCGACATCCTGAAGGATGCCATTCATCTTCTGAGAACCATGACTCATGCCGATGGCGAAGATGAGGAATGGTACGAGAATAGAGTACGGATTCAGTTCGAAATGAAGGAACGCGAGTATTCCAAGCTGCCAAACCACCGCAATCAGCGAACATACAACCACGACCGACGTGGCGCGCCAGCAGCGGGTGTAATAGAGCAGGAACCCTCCGCTGATGATAATTGCAGTCGCGAAAAACAGCAGAAACCAGTGTAGGCCACCGATCAAATCGCCAAGTACTTTGGCGAAGCCGGTGATATGAATCGTAGTGTCCTGCGTGTTGTATTTTGCCCGGATCGCCTCCAACTCTTCGGAGAGCTTGCCGTAATCGAGTGGCTTGCCGGTCTCCGGGTCGTTGGACAGAAGCGGGACATAAACGATGCTTGACTTGTAGTTTGCCGCCACCAGTTGGCCGATTTCGCCGGAACGCTCCACATTGCGTTTGACCTGGTCAAGCGCAGCCGGAGAGCCATCATAAGCGTCCGGCATTACCGGGCCGGACTCAAAGCCCTCTTCGGTCACGCCGCGCCATTGCGTCGATGGCGTCCAGAGCGATTGCATGCCCACACGATCCACGCCCGGAAGCACGAAGATTTCGTCGTTGATCTTCTGCAGCGTTTCGAGGTAGTCCTTATCGTAGATCGTACCCTTGTTGGCTTCGACCGTGATTCGAACGACGTTGCCGAAACTGCTGAGGTCAGTCTTGTGCTTCAGGTAATTCGCAATATAGGGATGCTTTGTGGGAATCGTCTTTTCAAAGCTCGCGTTCAGCCTGGTCTTTGACGAGCCATATCCAAGCACCAGCGTGATCAGCAGGCAGACCAGCATCACGATGCCACGGTGGTTGAACAGCGCCTGCTCGATCCACCAACCCGAATGGCAGTCAAACTCTTCAAGACTCCTTACTACCGGCTGATTGTCAATTGTGCCCGCCGCCTTCATTTCGAACCTCCGTTACCGGACCCTGGGCCTGCCGCACTGAGCGGTACCGGAATCGCACCGGCATAGCCAACTGTCATCAGCATCCCGCCGCCGGCATCCGTGATACCGGAAATCGGCGGCAATCCCATCGCGGGCAGCGGGTGAATCGTCTGTCCCCGGTCGGTGCTCGCCATCAATTGCCCTGCCTGATTCGCGAAGATCAGGCTGCCATCGCCGAGCACGGTCGCCGCACTGAAAGAAACAGGGATGGGCACATCGATCTTCTTAAAGCTCTTTCCCTGGTCAGTGGACAGATACGCATTTCCGCGCATGCCGCAAAGAATTACCTCGCCGGAGGGCAATGCGATGAGTTCAAAATAGGTGCCTTTGTAGGGAGTCTCGACCTGCGTGAACTTCATGCCATCGTCGGTTGAGCGCAGAAAGAGACCTTGCTCGCCAGCCAAATAAATCGTCTTTCCAACACCAGCGATCGCGTAGATGTGCATGCCACGCGGATTTTCAACGTGCTCCATCCACGGCTTCCAGTTCTTGCCCGCGTCATCAGTGCGGAAGATCAAGCCGTAGGCGCCAACTACATAACCTGTCGTCTCGTTTTCGAAATAGAGACTGAGGAACGGTTTGTCGGGCCCATCAGTCACCAGTCGCTGTGCGTCCGCAAGTAACTTCTGTGCGCCGTCTTTCTTCGCCCCAGAACTATCCACGAGGCTTTGGGCACTTTCCACCGCTAATTTAGCGAGTGTGATTCCATCCAACTGACGCGTCCAGCTTTCGCCGCCATCGTCGGTGTGCAGCACGACGCCGCTATGTCCAACCGCCCAGCCAACCTTTGGTGAAACAAACCTGACGGCATTAAGCGAGACGCTCGTGGGAACCAAGGCCTGGCGCCAGTTGCGGCCTCCATCATCGGAAAATACGATGATGCCGCGTTCGCCGACGGCAACAATCCTATTCCCTGCCTTTGTCACGTCAAGAAGCACCGAGTGTGCCGCCGCACGCGACTGGATCGCAGGGCGACCCAGAACATCAACAACTGCCAGCGAGTTTCCGCCGGCATTCTGTTTCATCATCTGCCCCGAGGGTTGATCATGTTCCTGAGCGAAGAGCGACCACGACATCAGTCCTGCAAACAGTACTAAGAAAAATAAACGGCAAGATCTTCGCATGTATTTCTCCAGCGGAAAGACGGGGCGGTTTGAATGACCGCCCCGTTTTGACTACCGAATACCTTCTGAGGCAAGCGCTTCTGGAGTGAAGACGCGCTCCTGCCACATTGGTGTGATTTTGTACTGCTCCTGCTTTTGGTTAAACATATTTGCGGAATACCATGTGCTCGAAGTCAGGTCATAGAAACCGAAGTTAAGGTCGGCCACCGCCGGTATGTCAGGCATGACCATGGGCAGAGCCCACAAGGTTTTCCATAGTTGTCCCTTGGCATCCCATCGGTCGCCAAGTACGGCCTGCCATTCATCCTCGTCGATGTAGTAGCGGCTTCTTGCAGCCTGGTGACGGTGTCCCGGTCTCAGTGTCGCTTCCACAACCCATACTCTATGCAATTCCCAGCGCACGTAGTCGGGGTTGAGGTGGTGCGGCATCATAACCGTCGCGTCTTTTGTGGGCTGCATGATCTTGTTATCGTTGTATGGAATGTACATCTCCTGCTTGCCAAGCAACTTCCAGTCGAAGCGGTCCATCCGGCCGCTGAAGACTTCAAGTTCGTCAAAACTCATCACACCGGCCGTCGCAGGAGTCGGAGTGTCGCAGCAGGGATTGGGCAGTTTACGGACACGGCGCTGCCCCGTGAGGTAAACCCATGACTGCGTCTTGTCATCATCGGCGTACTCGCGGCCCACAACCGCCTCGCCCGCACGAATTGGCGGACCGGAGTTGATGAGGCGGATGTCCCAGTAATCGCCATTCCACTTCGCTGGATCGGCGTTCTTGTTGTAGTAAGGCATCATTTGCTCGGCCTGCCCATCGGTGCTCAGAACCAGTTTGCCATCCGCGGTGCCAAGGTACTGATTAACGTCAAAGTGCCAAGCTGCTCCGCGCCAGCGGAGTTGATGGTTCCACATCACTTCGGCGCCATTATGCGGAATTGGGAATGGAATACCTCCGTAGGCCCCTTCCGGCGTCGGCCCGGAAGGCAGCTGCACCAGCTTCGCGCGCGTAGCGTTCTTGAAGGTGTTTTCATACACCCACTCCGGAGCCGCAGCCGTGCGATGCGTCGTATAAACGTCCACCCGGTAGGTGTTCGGATATTTCTTCAACATCGCCTTTGTGCCGTCGGTCAGCTTGCCGGCGTACTGATCCATGTTCTTGGCGGTAATCGAGAAGAGTGGCTTCTCGTTGGCAAACGGATCACCACGACGACCACCCTCCTTGTAACCCGGCATTCGAGTGGTATCGCCACCTGTCCAGGCGGGAATCGTGCCATCCTTGTTGCCGGCTTTTTCGCCTCCAAGAGGTGTCAGCGTGGTCTTCGTCTTCAACGCCTGAGCTTCCTGCGCTGAGACTTGCGCAATGCCTGTCCCGGTGATCGCCAGCAGGGCGATCAGGGTACAGACGAGGAATAGCATTTTATAGGTGCGCATTCAATTTCTCCTAGTGAGCGGCTCTTACACCGAAGGTGCGGCGTACTGAAAAGGCAACAAAGTCGCGGTCAGCCATATCCTGCTTCATGGCATAGTGATTGTTCGCGTCGAGGAATCCGGCGGCTGTACCGTAATATCCGTTGAACGACAGGCCGAAGCGCCAGACATCCCGGAATGCTAACGCGATGCCCAGGGTGTAGTCTCCGCCCTTATCCGGACCGAAACTGTTGTAGACCGCCGATTTGCCCATTGGGAAGAATGAGAAGCCGACCGGGAACGATAGATCCGCGCCTGGCTTCCACTGGCGGTAAACCGGCTCATAGGCAGTTCGGAAGCCGACCGCATTCTTGGTTGTGTTTGGATCGAGATTCTTTTGGGGATTACTGGTGATCGAGATCAATTCGTTCCACGCCAGTTCACCGGCCCACGATGCTTCCTTCGCTATGAAATTTGGAGGAACGCTTGCGATGAACGAAATCTGTCCATTGATCGCGTCACCCATCGCATACTGCGGATGGTGGTTGTTGTCCGCCCGTATAAACGGAGTAATCGTAGAGCCATCGGCGGTCAGGTCCTGATGGACGCGGCCCGAGACTTCGGCAGCCCAGTTAAAGCTGTGATACGTCTTGGTGGCGCTGGCGCCAAAGGCTTTTACGTTCTCCGGGTACACCCAGTTGAAAGTGCCTATCTCATAGGTGCTAGGGGTGACCACCGGGGGGCCAAGGATGAACGGAGAAAGATAAAGCTGCCCGGCTTTTTCATGGAATTGGATCGCGTAAAAGCCCAAGTCCACTCCGTGTGGGGCCTGGACCTTTACCTGGCCACCGAATTGTCCCCAAGTCTTCGGAGCCAAATCCGCCGTGTGAACGAACGCTGTCGGCAGCCCATGCGGCCCAACCATTGGGTTGAAACCGGTGACTAACCGCTCGGCGCCTGCACCCAGAATGTCAACAACAGAGAAATAGCTGCCTACCGCCGGGAATCGAGTTTCCGACCAGCCCAGCTGGTAGTAGCCACCGAGTGAAACTTTGGAGTTGATTTGGAGGTCCATCGAGATCTGCGGCACCGGCCGGATGATCTCCTTGAACTGGCTGCTGGGAACGGCAAGCAGCTTGGTCAAATCGATCGGAGACATTCCGCCTGCGATCCCCTGGCCGCCAAAGAAGAGGCTCTCGCCATACTGTTGCGCAAATTGACCGCCGCGGAACGAGATGCTGGATTCTTTGCCGAAACTGTATTTCCCAAACGCGAAGGCATCCAGGAGCTCGATGTGGGCCATTTCAATATCGCGCGTGCCCTCCGTGAACTGGTTGTAGTTAACCGTGTAGGCGTTGACCGTATCGGGAGAGTTGTTATCGTTGGTTCCATGGTAAACCTGATCGCCCCAGGCGGCTGCGCTCACGCGTATGCCGTAGTGCGATTTGTAGGTCAGATCGATCTCCGACAGGACGTCGAGGCGGTCTGAGATCAAACCACCCTTGAAGTCGCGGTCGCCATCGTCCTGGTTCCCGTTCAGCGGATTCACGGCAGGATTAATAAGCGTATTGGAACGGCTTTGCACTCGAAATGCGTTGCTGTACTTGGTGGTTGTGTCCCAGGCGAGACGGAACGGTCTCGAAGAAGCTTGCGGACGGGTCGCGGGCTCTCCTTCTTGCGCCAGCAGCGAATTCTGCTGCACCGGTTCGGAGGCCTGTTGCTGGTTGTCAGTCTTAACCTCTTGCGCATTGGCGGATACTGCCAAAACACCAAATGTCACCGAGATCATGGTCAAAGCGAGAATCAAACTACAGTACAGATGCCTCGTACTTTTTTTCCTTTGCACGGGATCTCTCCACTCTTTAAACATTGGCGTTGCACCTTCGACATTCAACCCGCAGAAGACTCGCAAGAAAAAAATCAATTGGGCGAGCACCCTCTCGCCCGGTGAATACGGCGACGCACGAATGTCAAGCGTACTGAATGTCCGAGACAGCTTAGCCTCAGGCAGCTAGGAAGGGAAATACTTTATTCCAACCATTCTGCATCCTCCTCGCTATAGCTTCGTGACGGGTAACAGTCGGTCCGCGGCCCGCTTTTCCCGGTGACTGCGCGATGAAGAATGCAGGGAATTGAGCGGCTCTCCACTGCCGCGATAGTGCCTGTGAAGTTGTTTCTGCTACCGGCATGCCTTCGTTGTCGGGTGGGAGGCGACGACATGAGTTACGCCGTGGCAAAACCGGTGGGTCCTTCGGCCCCCATGGCACTTCTGAACTGTGCTCCACGCAAGTAGCTGCGAGGTAGGTAATTAGGTGAAAAAAAGTATTTTGCTGCGGCTCCGGGCGGGAGCATGATTGCTTGTCCTATTGTCGGGCATGTGTTCGGCCTCGGAATTGTGCTCAATTGAAAACAGATGGCTGGTGTCGGGGTACACAGGGAATCGAGAAAGCTAGGAGAAGCAGATGAAGATTCTAGGCATAAGCGTTGGCAGGAAGATGAGTAATACTGAAATCCTCGTAAAAGAGGCGTTGATGGGAGCGGAAGAAATGGGCGCAGAAGTTGAACTCGTGCGACTCCATGACTTGACCATTAAGCCCTGTAGTGGATGCAACGCCTGCGTCATCGATTTGTTTGAAAAGGCTGGAGCAGGAGAATGTGTCATCAAAGATGACGACTTTGCCTTCATCGACGAAAAGATAATGGAGTGCGATGGATTGATCCTTGGTTCGCCGATTTATGAAAAAAGCCCGAGTGGCATATTAAAGGTATTGAACGACAGGATGGGCCCATCCCACGACGTAGCGTTCAGGATGATCGCTAAGAAAATCCGCCACGAAAATGGAGTAACGAAGGGTAAAGGGCCTGATGAAAGGGCATTCAAGCCAAGAGCTGCATCACTCATCGCCGTCGGTGGCAGCGAGTGGGATACGCTGGCGCTTCCGATGATGCATCTTTTTGTTCAGCCGTTACAGATAGAGGTAGTGGACAAACTGCTCGTCAACTGGGTAGCATTGCCCGCAGCAGTTGTTTTTAGAGAGGATGCGCTTAAGAGAGCCCGGGAGTCGGGACGTCATGTGGCCGAAACCATGATGAAGCCGCTCTCTGAGGCAAAATATATTGGCGAGCCGGGACTCTGTCCAATTTGTCATTCCAAACTTATCGAGATCAGAGAAGGCAATAACAATTTTCCGGCAATATGCGGGATTTGTGGCGTGCGCGGAAAACTAAACGTAATCGATAACAAGGTGACATTCGAGGTTGCCGAAGAGGAGAAGGCGCTATCGCATGTTCTTCTCTCAGGGAAGTTCGCACACGCAGACGAATTAAATAAAATTTCATTGAAGCCGAATCCTAAAATCCATGAACTACCAGAAAGGCTAAAGAAGTATCAATCGTACCTGTCGTACTCGAAACCTGCCAGGGTAAGTACATAGCCTCTCAGCCTGCCATAAGAGACTGACAACCACGCAGGATTTGCGTGGTTGTCTTTTTGAAGATCGGCCTGGTTGGGAACTCACCGCTGATTATTTACCTCCACCCATGTACTTCCGCAGGAAATTCCCACCAGAAAGTCTATGCGCAGATAGGACATCCTGCGCTTTCTCGGCAGTAGGATGTCGGCACGCGCAAGCTACTTCACCGCCGATGTCAAACGGTTCTTACTTCGCCGTTGCGGCATGCGGCTCGAGCTCCCACGGTTCGTAGCCTTGGCGATCAATTGCGGCTTCAAGACTTGCAGCATTCAAAATCGCGGGGCGAGGACTCAGCTCCCCGGGTGTCACAAAATCCCACACCACACGTTCCTTTACCACCATCGCAATAGAACCATCTGCGTCTATTAAGCCGGCCTCACTGGAACGGATCGCGTCTAAAGCACGCGGATCGGTGCGCAGGCGAGCGACGTCCTCCACGCTGTCAAACCAGAACTCCTCGATTCCGGCGTACTGTCCGATCGAACCGAACTCAAAAAGGGTTCCCTTGAATATCGCAGGATCTACGTCAATCAGAGCATTCTGTACATACTTCCGAACAAGACCCGTTTCGCAAACTGATTTTAAGAGCTTGGGCGCGCGGACGTTACGGAAGCCCTCATTGAAGGCATTCTGCGTTACCTCAGGATCCCGCTTAAGGAAATGGACGAGTTTCACCCCTCCAGAGCGGAAATCTTTACGCTCATAAATTGTCTCGAAGTTTGAAACAGAGGTGATGAAGCGGTGAGAGCCGAACTTGTGAGGCTGCATCCGCGCAACGTAGTCTGGGTTATGAACCGAAGCGATGACGTCCTGGTAAGTCTCCACCCAGTGTTCTGCAAAACTCTCCCACTGCTCTTTTGCGAATCGGTATACGAGCACGCCTTCGGTCACGCCCTCGATGATGAAATGCTGTGCATAACGCTTGAATAATTGCATGACTGAGGGGGACGTGAGCATCAATGAGACGTGAATAATGCTCCATTCATAAAAAAAACGCGCCCTGCTACCTTCATCCATATGCCGGCTGGCTAACGTAAACTTCAACATTTTTCTCTCCTCAAAGATCGGAAACAAGCCTTGCATCTGTGATGACCTCTATGCACTGAGCTTATGTCACTCAACCGGCCAGAACCCTCTTCTGGTCCACGTAGCGAATTTCCTTTCCCTCTCTAACCACCTTAAGGAGAGAAAATGGATTCATCTCCGGAGTTTTCACCACGCTGAACAAGCGATACAGCTCTGGCAGAAAGTCTCCCCAGTAGTTCACCTCTTCGTTTGCGTGCTTGGCCCAGATCTGACCGCGTTTCAGTTCCAGCGGCTCCGCCTGCACGGGTACAGCCGACGACCGCCCACGCACGCCGGAATCCGTCGCCTTCCATTGGTGAATGCGATAGGCCACAACTGGATTGTCGGGCTTGTAATCCTTCTTGAAGAGAGCAATCGCGGCAACGATGACGCAGTGGTCATACACTATAAGGTCAGCAATGTCTTGCCGAAGTGTTGCCACATCATCGTACCGGATGTGCGGCTCGATCAATGTACCGTCAGACCAGCGCTGCGGTGCAACGTGTATGGCACCTAGCGCTCTTCCGTCCTCCGGAGGAATCGCCCAATAAAAGGCCTTGTGTTCGATGGGATGCCAGAGTGCGAAGCCTTTTTCCATGTTGCTCCAGAACCAGTCGATCATGCGCGGCGTTACCCCGTCTAGTTCCCAGTCAATATGAGTCCAATACTTTTCGTCTTGCTTTATCTCCATGGTTCCTTCCTCCAATGTGTTAGTGCTAGCTCGCTGCTACCTCGGCTTTGCCTGCAAAGAATGCTTCAATGTTCACGGCGTGAAGTGTTTCGGGAAGATTTCGCTTGATGGCGGCAATCCACTCTTCATCGGTAAACTTGAGGTGCCGGCTCAGGGTGCCGAGCAGCGCAACGTTAATGCTTTTCTTGTTGCGCAGTTTGTTCTCGTCCACCTGGGACACATTGATCAGCACGCCGGTAGGGCTCAGCGCCGCCGCGTTCACTTCCACTTGGTCGGCAGCGAGCACAACCAGAAAGTCGGCTTCTCCGTCCGGCACCATTGGACTGAAGACATGATCGCCGAAGCGAACATCGCTTGACACCGACCCGCCGCGCTGGCTCATTCCGTGGATCTCGCTTTTCTTCACATCCAGTCCAGCGCCGAACGCCAGGTCTGCAATAATGTCGGAGGCCTTGAGGACTCCCTGCCCACCTAACCCTGCAATCACGATGTTAGTTATTTTATTCATTGCACGTCTCGTATTCCTTTATGGACTTAGCCGCAAGTAAACAGGCGCGGCGGTTGATAATGACTGAGAGCTCGGGTTTTTCAAGAGACTTCTTGACGAGTGCCTCGTACCCGGATGGATCAAGCGTTGCATCTACGATATGTACGTTGCGCACACCCATGGCCTTGATCAAGTCTTCCAGCACGACTTTTCCGGTTTTGTGATGATCAAGCGACCTTCCTGTGCCTGGGTGCTCCTGCATACCGGTCATGGCGGTCGTGCCATTATCGAGCAGGAGGACCACGTGCCCCGTCGGTGGAGGGTTATAGACCATTTCGGCGATGCCAGTCATCCCGCTATGGATGAATGTGCTGTCACCAATTACACTTACCACTCGCTTGGCGTCAGCTTCAGGAAGCGCATGCCGCAGGCCTAACCCAACCCCGATCGATGCCCCCATGCAAACCGAGGTGTCCACCGCCTCGAATGGCGACAAAACTCCTAGTCCGTAGCAGCCGATGTCACCGCTGACTATGCAATTGAGATTCTTGAGCGCGGTGAAGACAATCCGGTGCGGGCATCCGGGGCAGAGCGCAGGAGGCTTTCCGGGGACCGGCGCTGCTTCTGCGGAGCAATCACCACTTAGAATCCGTTGGACACGCTTCACGTTAAGCTCGCCGAATCGATACATCGAGGGTTTGTCCTCGACCTTGATGCCCGCGGCCGAAATCGATTCGAACAGGTAGGGGTCTCCCTCTTCGACGACTATGCAGCGCTCTACGGTTCCCACAAATCTGCGAATGGCCTCAACAGGCAACGGGTTCGTCATTCCGAGTTTGAGAACGCTGGCCTCCGGAGCAGCTTCGCGGACATGTTGATAAGAGATGCCCGAAGTGATGATGCCTAACGACGGTGATCTGGAGATCAATTGCGTGGGCCCTGAATTCTCGTTCCATTGTGCGATCTTCGCGATCTTTTCTCGTAATTTCCTGTGGGCTTGTCGGGCGTATGCAGGAATCATCACGCGTCCAGAGACATTGCGTACGTACTCCGGAACACGCGGGGACGGAAGGCTAACACCCGCGCGATTCATGATCGTCTTCGAGTGACATACGCGGGTTGTCATACGCAGTAGCACCGGTACGTGCCAACATTCCGCGATCTCGATGGCACGCAGCGTGAACTCGTAGGCCTCTTGAGAATCCGAGGGCTCAAGCATCGGAATGCCCGCCGCAACGGCATATCTGCGATTGTCCTGCTCATTCTGGCTGGAAGCCATTCCAGGGTCGTCGGCCGAGAGAATCACGAGAGCGCCAGGTACGTCCATGTAGGCGACGGTGAACAGCGGATCGGCGGCCACGTTCAGGCCCACATGCTTCATTGTTACAAGGGCCCGGCCACCGGCAAGTGCTGTGCCAATTCCGACCTCCAGGGCAACCTTTTCATTCGGCGCCCACTGAGCAGGCCCTCCAAGACGCTCAAGCTCTTCTAAAACCTCAGTGGACGGTGTGCCCGGATAGCCGGTCCCCAACGTAATTCCCGCATCGAGTGCAGCCGCGGCAACGGTCTCGTCACCGCTCAATAATTGCGCCATCTTATTCTCCATCTCACAATTTCCTTCGGTTTGCCATGCATCATTCGTCAAACTGTTAATACAGGTGATGTCAGCGGTCGTGGTTGTAACTTCTTTGGCTGTTCGTGTCCATCGAGCACCTGGAACACCCCCTCAGAGAGCGCCCGCAGTTCATCGTCGCCTGGGTAGACACTGATGGGCGCGATCCAAGCTATGTATTCGCTGAGCGGCCTCACGACTCTTTCCGAGTGGGCCATTCCGCCCGTCAGCAGTACGGCATCCACCTTTTCGCGGATTCGGCGTGCATTGCCGATCAACAAGATATGTGCGATACCGAGGTTCAAAGCTTCTTCAGCGGCGGTCAACGCAATCTCGTCGTCCGCGACTACCACGGCCACGCGCTTAGGTCCTGCCGATTGCGCACGCTGACGCAACTCGACAAAGCTGTTGATCACGTGTGACTCCGACAAGCTCTTCGCTCCCGCTGCCCTGTTGCTCATTTCGCCCAACGTTCCTAGACGCGACCTGCTACGGGCTCGTAGGCTCGGCTTTCTTAAGTTGCTCTCCGGTTTATGGCGTGGCCAGCTATCCGCTCAGCCTCATACCTTAACTGCTATCTGGTGTTCCTGCTGCTGGGACAGAAGCCTCCTCATCTTGTTGCCGTCATAGCAACTATGGATTTTCAAAGGCTTCGGGTTTCCTTAAACCGCAGCAGGTCAATCCCTGGGCACTATGACGTTCATTTCGTATCCCTGCGAGGCTCCTCCCGCTAAAAGTAAGCGACACAGCTCCCAAAAGTGAAATACTTTGTTTGCACGACAGCACAACCTTTGCGGCACCGACAGTGTTTGTTCGTCACGCACACGCAGTCGAGTCGGTTCTGCTTTATACTTCACAGCCGACGCCTATTTTCATATTCGTTTGGGGGCCTAGCCCGCGGCACTCAGCCGAGGGTAAATAAGGACGCTCATGAATCTTCGTTATCTCATCTATTTCGTCGCGGTGGCCGAGGAGCTGAACTTCACGCATGCTGCCGAACGATTGCACACCGTCCAACCCTCGCTGAGCCGGCAGATCCACTGCCTTGAGGAAATCGTTGGCACGCCCTTATTTCATCGGGAGAAGCACAAACTTCAGCTCACAGAAGCAGGTCGAATCTTCCTTGAAGAAGCGCGTTCCATTCTGCGTCAGATGGACCATGCGATTATGCTGGCCCGTCAGGGAGCGCGAGCCGAAGCTGGACACGTATCGATAGGCTATATCTCAGGAACGGAAAGCCGCATCTTCTCCAAGCTACTGCCTGCAATTAAAATTAAATATCCCGAAATACGGCTCTCCTACCATGCGATGACAGAAATGGAGCTAATTGCCGCACTGGAACAACAGGAGGTCGACGTCGCGTTTCTTCCAGGTCCGATCTCGAATGCCGAACTTCAATCCGAAGTGGTGTTGCGTCAAAAAGTAATCGCCGTTTTGCCGGCCAGCAGTCCTTTAGCGAAGCTGAAACGCGTTCCACTTGCACGCCTCGCCGAAGTTCCCTGGGTTGCACCGTCTCCCACAGCTAACCCGCGGTATTTGCAATTCATAGCCGAAATGTGCCGGGCGGGTAAAGTACATTTCACAGTCGGCGCTGAGCACGATAACGTCCTATCAGCTCTGCACGCTGTCAGCTTAGGGATAGGCTTCTGTATCGTTCCGGACTATCAAAAGGCGATTCTTCCGGGCAGTGTTGTAGCACGGACTCTTGATTTTGATCCGCAACCATTTTTTGAACTTTCGGTCGTCTATCGCAAGAACGACAGGCTCCCAGCTCTGGCATTTTTCTTAAACTTCGTCCGCGAATCCATGGCGGCTTAGTATGTTTAGGACAACTTCTCGAAAGCATTCTCTGGATTCTGTGAACCCGACCCGTGCGGCGTTTCCTTCCGGACCAGTATCCCTCAACACTCACCTGCTGGCGGCGCCTAAACCTGATCCTCTCTCTCCCCATATCGCGGCGCTGGGCGGCGAGAGGGAACATTCAATCGTGCCCCTAGCATTCTTCACGTTTTCCTTCGACTTTCTGTTCTCGTCTCGCACCGCCGGTACAGCAGTGTCGTGTGGAAACAAGATGTTTGAACGGCGGCGTCCAGCCCACTGATCGCCTGCCCGCCGGGCGGCCGCGGCGGCGGAAAGCGATTTTTATCTTTTTCTTCCTACTCTTCCTCTTCTTATTCTCTCCCAACCATTAGGAACAGGAAAGAGGTTCCAAACCGGATCCGTCCGGTTGCGCGAGGAGCGCGAATCGAAATGGTGGGAGGGTTTCTATCGTGAGGACGTGGTCGGCGAATCAGGCCAGATTGTACGCAAGCGCAAGAGCGTCAATCTTGGCCTGCTTTCCGCCGTCCCCACGAAACGAATCGCTCTGCGCCAGCTCGCCGCGATCCTCGCCGATATCAACGACGCCAACTACCGTCCGCGCTCGACCGTAACCTTTCGCGGATTCGTGAAGAAATACCGGGAGCTGAAGATGCCGACCAAGAAGGGAACCACGCAGCGCGGATATGAGGTAAACCTGCGCAAGCACTTCCTGCCTGCCTTCGGCGATATGCAGCTCTCAGAGATCGACACGGAAACGGTGCAGGCGTTCCTCAACCTCAAAGTAGCGGAAGGCTACGCCTTCGACACCCTCAAGAACCTGAAGTGGGGCTTGAGTTCTGTCTTCAGCGCAGCCGTCAAGTACGGCTACGTCAAGTCCAATCCCATCCGCTCTGCCGAACTTCCTCCGGAGGGAATCCGCGAAGAAGCAAAGCTGCCCAGCGCAGCCGAGCTCGAACTTTTGATTGCCAGCCTTCCCGAGCCGCTCTCGACAGCGGTATGGCTTGTTGCCGTGACCTGCATTCGGCCGGAGGAGCTGGCATTCAAGTGGAGCGATCTCGATGTCGGGAAGCGGCAGTTGTGGATTATCCGCGCGGTCAACCGCGGGAAGCTTCACACCCCCAAGTACCATCGTTCGAACCGTCCCATTCAACTCACCGAGGCGGATGTCGAACGGTTGCTGGCGATGAAGCAGCGGATGAAAGCTGGGGACGATGACTGGATGTTTCCGCACAGCCGCAAGACCGGCCCCATGGTTCACGAACAGATCATGGGCCGCTTGGTGCAACCGGTGGCGCGTAAGCTCGGCCTGCCGCACATCACCTGGAGACTACTCCGTCACTGGGGGACGACGCTGATGGTCGAAAGTCACGTTCCGCTCAAGGCAGCGCAACAGCGCCTTGGTCATTCCCGTCCCGACATTCTGCTCAAGTACTACACCCACGTCCTCGACGAATCGGCCGAGTTTGCCGCCACCACGCTCAGCTCAAAATTGAGCGGAAAAGCGGCAAAAGAAGCCGATCCGAAGACGAATTCGCCGGCAATTGGCAGCCAAACGGCAGCCCGCAAGAAGCAGTGGGTGATGTAAGTGATTGAAAGTATGGAGGCGCGGGCCAGAATCGAACTGGCGAATAAAGGTTTTGCAGACCTCTGCCTTACCACTTGGCTACCGCGCCCCTGTTGTGGACCTTTTAGATTAGGAGTGCTGGGGGATCAGCCTCCTTCACGGCAAACCCTCGCACGCTGGCGAGGGCTTTGGAATCTCTGGAGCGGGAGACGGGATTTGAACCCGCGACTTCGACCTTGGCAAGGTCGCACTCTACCACTGAGTTACTCCCGCTCGACTGTTTAATCTTAGACAAAGCACTATGCTCTGTCA
>Ga0182030_10002850_pt1 | contig 36812 bp, 35 predicted proteins | sample 812S3MmetaG_FD_121299 | JGI IMG/M metagenome (GOLD analysis project Ga0182030, IMG submission 121299) | Permafrost microbial communities from Stordalen Mire, Sweden - 812S3M metaG (Illumina Assembly) | ecosystem: Environmental > Terrestrial > Soil > Wetlands > Permafrost | place: Sweden...
CCGCGACATTGGCGTCATCGACCCGCCACCACTTCGACGGCCTGCGTCGTCCTCGGTTTAGGGACCCGGCGAGCCACTCATCGACTCCAAGACGCCAAGTACACTTCAGTGCAATTAGAGCAGTGCGTGTGCCCAAGTAAATAGAACACCCGGCGGGACCGAATTGGCTGTTGGCGTTCAATTGAATGGAGGGAGGAACATCATGGAACGTCAGTTCTCCCACATCAGCGCTATGGGGAAACTGCGGATGGTGGACGTCACCAGCAAGCGCATGACGCGACGATCGGCGATCGCTCGGTGCGTCGTTGTTACTTCGGTGGATATCGGCGGGCTCGAACCTCGAGATGACGAAATCGACCCCGTTCTTTGTGCACGCATCGCGGGCGTTTCTGCCGCGAAGAAAACGTCTGAGCTCATCCCTCTTTGTCACACACTCAATCTGAACGATGTTGACGTCGAATTGGCTCGACAAGAACGAGGTATCGAAGTGACGGCGACGGTCACGGCCACCCAGCGCACTGGTGTCGAGATGGAAGCACTGAGCGCGTGCGCTTTCGCGGCACTCAGTATTTTGGACTCCGTGCAAAACATCGATCCGATTGCGTGGATCGATGGACTTGAAGTGTTGAAAAAAGAGGGAGGAAAGTCCGGTAACTGGGGACGTCTCGTGGAGGACGCTAACGAGAGGCCGCCTCGCTAGCGTTCGAATTCAACGTCTCCTCCAGCGCGCTCTGGAGGTATTAATGAGCGACTATTAAGGTGACTATTCGTGGAGCACGTCGCCATTCATAACTCTTCCAAAGGAGAGCTTTGCCAGGAGTGCACATGACGACCAACGACGGCGACGTTCCAACGCCCGTCTTCGTGTCGGTGCGACCGCATGCTCGTGAGACCGGGACCGGTGATTCCAATAAGCGAGAACCACTCGTCATGTCCGAGAGCGGTCCGTTGGTCGACCGCTACGGACGCATCCACAACGACCTTCGCATTTCGGTCACCGACCGTTGCAACCTCCGCTGCGTGTACTGCATGCCCGAAGTGGGCATGACGTTTCAACCCCGTTCCGCACTCTTGACGTTTGATGAAATGATCCGAGTCGCGCGAGTCGCGCACGAACTTGGCGTCACCGCCATACGCCTGACCGGTGGCGAGCCACTCGTTCGAAAGAATCTATCCTCGCTCGTCCGACGACTATCGGCGCTCGGTTTCAATGATCTGGCCCTCACCACGAACGCGATGTTGCTCACGCCAATGATGCCGTCGCTCAAGGATGCCGGACTTACACGGGTCAACATCAGTTGCGACTCCTTGAAACCTGAGCGATTCAGTTCGATTCGTCGCCGCGGGGACCTCCAGACGGTCCTCGAGGCAATGGACGCGGTCGAGACGGCAGGACTCACGCCGCTCAAGTTGAATGTGGTGATTCTGCGGGGACAAAACGACGACGAGATATTGGACTTTGCCGCGTTCGCCCGCCAGACGGGTCGCGTCGTTCGATTCATCGAATTCATGCCCCTGGACGCACAGGGAAAGTGGGACAATTCCCAACTCGTGTCGGGAAAAGAGATCTTCGAACTCATTTCGGCACGATGGCCGCTGGAGGCCATCGGTAACCACGACTCGGCACCCGCGGAACGATTCGCGTTCGTCGATGGTCACGGAGAAATCGGTCTTATCTCGAGTGTCACGCAACCGTTCTGCGGCACGTGCAATCGGCTGCGACTCACAGCCGATGGAGCCATACGAAACTGCTTGTTCTCCGACGACGAACATTCGATACGAGATCTATTGCGCGAAGGAGCGGACGACGAAGTGATCGCGCTCGCTCTTCGAAGGGCCGTGTGGGAAAAATACCCCGGTCACGCGATTAACGAGCCCGGGTTTTTGAGCCCCACTCGATCGATGTCCATGATTGGCGGATGAGTCGTCGCGTTGCGCGAATCTTCTTGAGCGCGCTCGACATCGAATTCATAACTCGGCGACGCTCGGGCTTCGGATCTGGCCTGACTAGTCTTTCACCATGGCAACGTACCGCACCGCCCAAGCGGCGGAGTTGCTCGGCGTGAGCACTGACACAGTACGGCGCTGGGCCGAATCGGGACGCTTGAAGTCGACCGTCGCCAAAGACGGCCGTCGCTTATTCGACGGAGAGGACATTGCCGATGCCGCAATCAGCTCGTCGGCGAGCGCGAAGCCCACGAGTCCGCGCGCGCAGTCATCGCGCAATCGTTTCGTCGGCATCGTCACCAAGGTCGTGAAGGACAAAGTTGTCGCTCAGATCGAGATTCAAGCCGGTCCCCACCGATTCGTCTCGCTCATCACCCGCGAAGCCGCTGACGAACTCGAGCTCGCCCCCGGTGTCGTCGTCGACGCCGTGATCAAGGCCACGAGCGTCAGTGTCGAGATTCCCGAAAGGTTTTAGGATCCATTTGCTCGTGACGGTGAGAGACCGGGCCGATCAGTACGTCTTGCTGGGTTGCGTGCCTATCCACTGACGTCATTTGACGCCTCCCACAGTGATAGCGCGGCACGGTCAAGCACAATCCGACACCGTGCGCCAACTTCGACGTCGATCGCAACTCGACTCCGCGCCAGCACTTCCACGCCGTCGCCGATGTTGACGAAGACGTCGTAGGCGGAACCCATATCGGCCACGTCGACGACTGTGCCCGATAGCGCAACTTCTCCATCCACGGGAACGTCATTGAGCATCGAAGACACGTTCACTCGCTCGGGCGCGATACTCCACCACACCATCGTGCCCACTCCGATCTCGGTGTCAAGAACTCGCAACAGCTCGCCGCCAACGTCAATCGTGCTCGGCGAGCGCACGGTACCAATGTTCATATTCTCCAGACCGAGCAACTTCGCGACCTCGGCCGACACCGGTCGAGAAAAGACGGATCGACTGGTACCCGATTGCAATACTTTGCCTTCGGCGAGAACGATCAGTTCATCGGACAAGAACGCCGCCTCTTCGGGGTCGTGCGTGACGAGGACGGTGGCCAGACCGGTCTCTTGTTGGAGGCGGCGAAGCTCGCGACGGAGTTCCAGTCGTACCGGCACGTCGAGGGCCGAAAACGGTTCGTCGAGTAACAGCACTTTGGGCGAGGAGCAGAGCACCTGCGCCAGACCGACACGTTGGCGTTGCCCCCCAGAAAGATCTGCGGGGAGTCGGTCTTCGAGCCCTTGCAGGCGCAAGTGTTCGATCCAGTAAGCGCTCAGTTCGGGCGTGGCGCCGGCGAACATCATGTGCCGCCACACCGACATTCGCGGGTACAGCGAGAAGCCCTGGGCGACGTAGCCCACGCCACGACGCTCGACGGGCACGTACTGCACCATCTCGTCGCCATACCAAACTGGTCCCGGGCTCGCGCCGTTGAGTCCAGCGAGACAGCGCAAGAGTGCGGTCTTCCCCGAACCCGATGGTCCGAGAATCCCTAGGTGTGCGGTCGGCGCTTCGTGGTTGAGGGTGAGATGAAATGTTCCAAGATGGTGATCGACCTCAAATCGAATGGGCCGCGAGATCACCATCTCGGGCTCGCGGGACTGAGTCGTACTCGTGCGTCGAGTCGCGGTTTTGGGGATTCGAGCGCGGCTGAGCAAGACGACGACGACCGCGACTCCAAGTGCCAGCGCCGTCGGGGCCAACGTCGTGGGCAATCCCCGCCCACTGAATTGGTTTTCCGTGTAGATCGGCAAAGACGCGGGATTGTACGCCAGGATTACGACAGCGCCATACTCGCCGAAGGCGCGAAGCCACGTCAGCAGCATTCCCGCACGGATTCCGTGTCCCGCCGTGGGCACCGCGACGCGCAAGAAACGCGACGAATCGGCGTGTCCGAGCGTCGCGGCGACGTCGAGCATTCCTTCGTTGAGCGTGGCGAAGGACGCCCGGGCCGCGACGATCAGAAACGGCGATGATACGAAGGACATCGCGATGACGACACCAACCAACGAATCCGTCAGATGCTCGCCGAAGAGCTGGCCCAAAAAGGTATACGGACCGATGAGATAGACCAGCACGATGCCACTCATAAGCGGAGGTAACGCCAAGGGAATCTGCACGATCGTGCCCACGATCGTCGAGATTGGTCCCGAAGAACGCGCCAGCACGTACGCCAGCGGCACGCCGAGAACCGTGACAATCGCTAATGAGATTGTGGCGCAACTCACCGAAACCCATAGCGCCGGGAAGAGGCCGGGCGCGTGGAAGCCACGCTGTGGTGACGTGACGAGCCGAACGACGAAAGCGGCGAGCGGATATCCGAGGTAGACAACGAGCAGTGTGCCCAGCCAGAAGAGAGGACTCTTCGGTGCCCTCGACAACGTCACGATGAAGGAGTCTCCGTCGCGATTGTGGTCGCCGTGGTTTTCGCGGTTGCCGACGTCGGCGACACTGCCGGCGACACGAGGGGCGTCACGCCGTACTTCTTCAGAATCGCTCGACCGCCCCGACTCAACATGAATCTCACGAACGCTTTTGCAGCAGCTTCGTGGGGCGCCCGGTTGAGGATTGTCACCGTGTACTGGGCGAACAGTTCCGTCCCTTGGAGAGGAACCGTCTTAAGGTGAGCCGCCGCCGCTTCGACACCATAAAAGAATCCAGCATCGATTTGGCCAGATTGGACATCACCGACGAGCGCCGACTCTTCGAAGACGTTCGACGTCAACGTGGCGAGAGTGTGCAGCGCGGGATCATTGTGCGTCAACGCGACGCCTTCGAGTGCGTCGACGGCGAGCACGCCCTTGGGGTCGGTGGCGGGATCGGTGCGCCCGAGTAAAAAACCCGGCAGGTCGACGACGTCGTACCACGGCTTCGTCCGAAGGTCTTTCGAGAATTTTGACTTCGGGTAGTAACCCAGCACGAGCGGTGATTCTCCAAATTCGATGTAGGACGATACCCAGTTACCGTGGCTCGCGCCCTCAAGGGAATCGTTCACGGTCGGCGAGGCACTAATGAAGACGTCTCCCACCAAGGTCTTTCCCGAAATCTCACTCGCGAGAGCAGAGGAGCCTGCCGAATAGCCGCTGACGGCGTAGCCCGTCGCTTCATGGAATGCCGGACCCAGGTGTTGCTCCATGAGATCGAGAAATGATCCGGCGTAGAGAACATCAACGGTGCCCGACGCTTTCTTTTGATTTGCCGCGCTCGAGGACTCACTCACGAGTGGAACGACGAGACTCACACCAACCAACGACACGACGAAGAGTCGCCCATAGACATGGTGGCCAAAGATGACTCGGGAAAGTACTTTCATGTGCGACATGTTCGGGTCTCCGTATATGTTGCATTTACAGTACTAGCGCGACCCAAGTGGCGTAAATAGTGCTGGGTGGCTCGAATTATGCCGTAAGTGCGCTACTGAAATTCTCTTGGCGCGGAGCCGGTTCAACCACCGTCGAATCGACTCCGCTCTTCGCAACGAGAACGACTCAGGACGATCTCGTGTCGACAATAGGATGTGGCGAATGTCGTCGGCGCCAACCTCTGACTGGATTTCGATCACGGAGAACCCGCTGTCGTCTGACGAACTTTCCAACTGGGTAATTCGTCCCAACTGTGGGGCCGTCGTGACGTTCTCAGGCATCGTCCGGGATCATTCGAGTTCCCGAGAGAACGTGATCGCCCTGGAGTACGAAACCGACGCCGCACTCGCGGAGCAACGTCTCCGCGACGTCATCGAAGAGGCGCGCGCTCGCTGGCCCGCGCTTGAGAGGGTCGCCATCCACCACCGTATTGGCCGGGTCGAACTCTCGGTGGCGACGGTGGTGGTCGCGGTATCGGCGCCACATCGCGACGCGGCATTCGCGGCTGCCAAGTTCTGTATCGACGCGTTGAAAGCGAGCGTGCCAATGTGGAAACGAGAACTGTGGGAGGGCGGATCGTCCTGGAGTGACGATGCCTCGCCAATCCGCAATGCTCGCGACCAATGAAGATCCACCCACACCCATTGAATTCAGTCAAGGCCGAAGAGTGATCTCGTACGAAGAAGCCCGCCAATTCGTCCTCCGGGATCTGCACCCGCTCGCGCCCGTGGAAATTGAAATCAGCGACGCGCTCGGATTGGTGACGGCGGACACTGTAACTGCGCGCGAGCCGTCGCCGCGCTTCGCGAACTCCGCGATGGACGGCTTCGCCCTTCGGGCCGAGGACACGACCGAAGGAGCCATCAATCTCGAAATCGTGGACACCATTTTTGCTGGAGACCGAGCCAACTCGACGGTGAACTCGGGAGAGGCGGCTCGCATCATGACGGGCGCGCCACTGCCCGACGGCGCCGACAGCGTCTGCATGAGAGAAGAAGCAACGGTCGATGCCGACGGCAGGACCGTCCTTATCCAAAGGACGGTCCAGTTCGGGGAGTTCGTGCGCCTCGTCGGCGATGACGTCACCGTGGGTGAAGAACTCATCGGCATCGGTCACGTGATGGGGCCGGCGTTACTGGGCGTGCTCGCGAGTCAAGGTATTGAGACAGTCTTGGCGCACCCGCGACCACGCGTGGGAGTGCTGTCCACGGGGAACGAACTCTCCGATTCGAGGGACGACCTCGAAACCGGGAGGATTCGCGACGCCAACCGCCCTTCTCTTCTCGCCTCACTCGCCCGGTCCGGATTCACCCCGGTTGACCTCGGCATCGCCGGTGACACGCCCAACGCCATCAAAGACGTCCTTGAACTCGGCATGCGCTCATGCGACGCAGTCATCTCGACTGGAGGCGTCAGTGTCGGCGACGCCGACTTCGTCAAATCGGTGCTCGCGGATCTCGTTGGTGATGGTGCGCGGTCGATGCAGGTGGCCATCAGACCCGGGAAACCCTTCGCGTTCGCCGTCGACCCGTCTTCGGGCACGCCTTTTTTTGGCCTCGCGGGTAATCCAGTGTCGACCCTCGTAGGTTTCGAACTTTTCGTACGTCCGGCACTTCGTCTTCTATCCGGACGAACTGACTTAGACCGTCCGACCGCGACGATGATTCTCGATTGTCCCCTCCCCCGGCGACGCGACGGCAAACTCAATCTCATTCACGTGAGCGCTCGATTGGCAACCGACGGGCGACTTCACGTCACGAGCGTCACACGACAAGGCTCGCACCTGCTCAACGCCATCGCGGGGGCCAACGCCATCGCCATGGTTCCCGACGGTGATGGCCTTGAGTCCGGACAAGAAGTCACCGCGATGATCATTGACACCGAGCGATTGAACGGTTCGTGACGTGGCAAAACTGATTCTTCTCGGTCCCGCTCACGACGCGGCCGGGACGCGTGAAGACCATTTCGATGGCGCGACACTTGACGCTGTTCTCAAAGAGGCCGTCGCGAGATACGGAGTAGATTTCGGCGCACTCCTCGAAACCTGCCAGGTCTGGCTCAACGGCGAGCCCGCCGCGCCGTTGACCCACCTCGAATCTCACGACGAAATTGTCGTGCTCCCGCCGGTCTCGGGAGGATGAGGCGACGCCTCTCCTTGGAGTAAATCGAGCGCGTGTGGCAGAACATCCAGAATCGATTCAAGACACTCAATCGCACCCTTGGGTGAACCGGGACAGTTCACGATCACGCTTCGAGCGACGGTACCGGCTCTCGCACGCGAAAGACGACCGAGTGGATTGACGAGTCGCATGGCTTCGCTCAGTCCCGGTGCTTCACGGTCGATAACTCGCAACGTGGCCTCGGGAGTGAGATCTCGTGGCGAAAATCCAGTTCCCCCGGAGGTGACGATGACTCCCGCGAATCCTTCGACGAGTGAGCGAAGAGCGTCCTCCACCGACGCCACACCATCACTCACGATCCTTAGTTCGACAACGTCGAACCCGGCTTCAGCGAGTCGGGCCCGCAGGAGTGGTCCCGCCGCGTCCACACGTGTTCCCGCCGCCGTCGAATCAGAGACGATCAGGATCTTGGCCGCGAGTTCCATTCCACCGAGCGTAGGGGAAGGTGATTTGACGTGACGACTCTCGATGAGATTCCGACTGACGTATTGAGACCAAGCGCGGACGGCGAAAACGCAGGCACTAGCCGCCCGCCATCGCCCCAATCACGAAGAACGGCTCGTCCCCTCCGACCACGGCTTCGGGCAGCGGCGCCTCGGGATCGTCGTGGGAGATGTCTTCTTCGCAGGCGAAGAATCGGACGAAGGGGCGACGCTTCTTGGTCGTCGGGTCGCGAATCGTTCCCAGTAGTACTGGATAGCGATTTTCTAACGCGTCGATGACCGAACGCTGGCTGATAACACCAGCCACCTCGAGCTCGATCTCGCGATTCTCATTGACGAGGGTCTTCAGATGCGCCGGGAGGACGACTCGAATCATGCCAACGTCTGGACCTCGACCGACAGAACTGCAGGCAGGTCGCGAACGATCGCTTCCCAACTGTCGCCCTCATCGTTCGACGCGTAGACCTGGCCGCCCGTTGTGCCGAAGTAGAGACCGCAACTCTCCAATGTGTCCACGCTCATCGCGTCACGCAACACGTCGACGTAACAGTTGCTTTGCGGGAGACCTTTCGTGAGCGGTTCCCACTCATTGCCACCGCTTCGACTGCGGTACACCCGTAGCTGCCCGTCGAGTGGGTAATGCTCGGAGTCACTCTTGATCGGCACCACGTACACCGTCTCGGGTTCGTGAGCGTGCACATCAATGGCGAATCCAAAGTCCGTCGGCAGGTTGCCACTGACCTCAACCCACGAATCTCCCGCGTTGTCCGTTCGCATCACGTCCCAGTGTTTTTGCATGAACAGCGTGTCGGGCTTCGAAGGATGCATTGTGATGTGGTGAACGCAGTGCCCGACTTCGGCGTCCTCATCGGGTATGCCCTCGGAGTGCAAGCCCTTGTTGATAGGACGCCAACTCTTGCCCCCGTCATCGGTGCGAAAAGCTCCTGCCGAAGAAATAGCCACGAATATACGATCCGGGTCTTTCGGACTCACGATGATCGAGTGCAGACACATCCCGCCCGCGCCGGGCTGCCACGACGAACCGGAGTCTTGATTACGCAAGCCGGACAGTTCGCTCCAACTCACACCACCGTCGGTCGTTTGGAAGAGTGCGGCGTCTTCGACACCGGCCAAAACCGTGTCGGGGTCCGTCAACGACGGTTCGAGGTGCCACACCCTCTCGAACTCCCACGGGTGCGGCGTGCCGTCATACCATTGGTGCGTGCCGGGCACACCGTCGTAATTGAACTGATTGCCAACGGGCTCCCACGTCTCGCCACCGTCATTCGAACGCTGGATCAGTTGCCCGAACCAACTCGTTGCCTGGGACGCGTAAATACGATCGGGATCGACGGGCGAACCCTTGAGGTGGTACATCTCCCAGCCCCCAAAGAAGGGACCGCTCACGTCCCAGTTCTTGCGCAGCCCATCCGAGCGCAATATGAACGCACCTTTTCTGGTTCCTACCAACACTCGCACGCCACTCATGACCGCTCTCCTTCTGCCTCGCGCGAAAGAACCTCTATTCGTCAAACAGTACTGCGTACAACGAACTTCAGCACATAAATTCTTCCTCACAGACTGCGTCTTTCTACCGCATTGCCACCAATCGAGATTGAGTGGAGGACCGAAGGAACGGTGTGGCGCCCACAGCACGATCGGTCCGTTGCGTCGGCTCGTTCGCTGCGTCGTCGCGACGTCATTCACGTGACGTTCGTCTCTTCGTGATTCCCACGCTCGATCACCACCACTTCGTGAGGGCCGACGATGCGGTGAGCATTTCAATGCTCCATCCTTCAGAGAAGGGAGTCAGTGCCTCGCTGCCTCCCGGATCATTTCATTCCTTTGAAAGGGACCCGATTGACAGCGAGACCGGTTCAGAATACTCGCTCACTCGTCGAACGTCATCATTGACTTTGCACCGCTCACAATAAGTAGACCTTCGTCTTCGGAAGTGTCGAGACAATCCACCAACACCGCGTTGTTCATCAGTTCGTAAGGTTCGTCGTTGCAAAATCAAGTCAATCTGACGACGACCTCTTCAATCACTCACTGGAGGCGTGACTCCGCGTCGAAATATGAACGCAGTTACTTTCGTCCCGGTCATTTTGCGAAAGCGCAGGAGTAGCGTTGGCAGTCGTGACTACGTCTCTCACGCTGAAGCGTCGACCACTACGTGCGCTCGTGTCGGCGATGCGACCCACCCAGTGGGTCAAAAATGGACTTCTCGCTATCGCTCCGGCGGCGGCGCACCAGTTGACGCACGCGGATGTCTTCCTACGCACCGCTACCGCATTCTTCGCCTTTTGCTTCATGGCTTCGGGTATCTATCTGATCAACGATCTGCGCGACGCGGACTCGGACCGCCTTCATCCCACGAAGCGATTGCGGGCCATCGCCTCTGGTGAACTGTCCGCGAGGGCGGCGCTGACGAGCGCCGTCGTACTCATCGTCATCGCCTTCGCGATTCCCTTTGCGCTTTCGCGCTCATCGGGATTACTACTCATTCTCGGTCTATACCTCGTGATCTCCCTCAGTTATTCACTGTGGCTGAAGAACATGGCGATCATCGAATTGGGCGTGGTGGCGAGTGGCTTCTTTCTACGCGCCTACGCCGGCGCCGTCACGTCGCACATCGTCGTCTCGACGTGGTTCCTCGTCGTCATCTCCTTCGGGGCGCTCTTCTTGGTGGTAGGAAAACGCACCAGCGAATTGAAGCAAGTGGGCGTGAGCGCGACGCGCCCGGTGCTCGCCGAATACACGCTCGAGTTCCTGCGCTCCGCGCTCACCCTCAGCGCCACTGTCGTCGTCACGGGTTACTGCCTATGGGCGTTCGACACGTCAATTACCGGTCTCTCTTCGACGTACAACGACTTCGTGCCGATACGTCTGACGGTCGTCCCGGTCGTCTTCGCCGTACTCTTCATACTGCGATCTGCGGACGCCGGCGCCGCCGCCGCGCCCGAAGAGTTGCTCTTGCACAACCGCACGGTCCAGGCGCTCGCCGTGCTCTGGCTCCTTCTCTTGGCCTGGGGCGTCTACGGATGAGCCGCGTCACCCTCTCTGGTTGGGGACGCACGTCGCGCAGCGTTGCCACCGTGAAGGACGTGGCCAGTGAATTCGAGATTGCTGGCGTGCTCTCGTCCTCGCGAGCCAACATCGCACGAGGGCTCGGACGCAGCTACGGCGACGCTGCCCAGCTCAGCGGCGGCACGGTGCTCCGCAGTCACATCAGTGAGGTGGGGACAATCGACGATCAAGGAGTGGTGACGGTTGGCGCGGGTGCGTCACTCGATGAACTACTCACCGTCTGCGTTCCCCAAGGATGGTTCCTTCCGGTGACGCCCGGCACCCGACAAGTGACGGTTGGCGGTGCCATCGCCGCCGACGTGCACGGGAAGAACCATCACGTCGACGGCTCATTCGGCCGACACGTCCGAGAGATGCGCCTCGTCACACCGGTCGGTGTAGCAACGATCTCCCCCGAAAAGGACGGCGAACTGTTCTGGGCGACCATGGGTGGCATGGGGCTCACCGGGGTCGTCACCAGCGTGACCCTCGCACTGCTCAAGATCGAAACCGATCAGGTACTCGTCGACACTCATCGGTTCTCAAATCTCGACGAGGTCATGAATGAAATGACCAGTGGCGACGAGAACTATCGCTACTCCGTCGCATGGGTTGACTGCATGACGCGCGGCGCGAACTTGGGGCGCGCGGTTCTGACCCGCGGCGAACACGCCCGAGCGATCGACGTCGATGACGCATCGCTGCACGCGCCCGCACCGGCGAAGATCAAGGTTCCCTTCGACGCACCGAACGGTCTTCTCAACCCCTTCACGGTCAGGGCCTTCAACGAAGCCTGGTTCCGATCGTCGCCGAAGATGCAGCTCGCCAAACCGGAATCGATCACGACATTTTTCCATCCGCTGGACGGTATTCGCGATTGGAACCGCCTCTATGGCCGCCGCGGATTCGTGCAGTACCAGTTCTGCGTGCCCGAGTCGTCGAGTGAAACGGTGCGTCTGGCGATCGAGCACCTTTCGTCGTCGCGCGTGGCCAGTTTTCTCGCCGTTTTGAAGCGCTTCGGAGCCTCTAGTCCTGGTCCGATCTCGTTCCCGATGCCGGGTTGGACATTGGCACTCGACCTCCCGGTCGGCCCCGCGTCATTGCCGAGACTGCTCGATGATCTCGACGAGATTGTTTTGTCATCTGGTGGACGGATCTATCTCGCGAAGGACGCGCGTATGAGTCCAGAGAAGATGAGGTCGATGTATCCCCGTCTCGACGAATTTCTCGCAATCAAGGATCGAGTCGATCCCGAGCACGTAATGACGAGCGACCTCGCGCGCCGCCTCAATCTCGTGAGCGCGTGACGTGGAGAACGCCTTCGGTCAACCCCAGAGCGTGATCGTGTTCGCCGGGAGTTCGGACATCGCGCGCGCGCTCACCAAGCGACTCTGCGCGGCGCGCGCCCACACCGTCGTGTTGGCCGGACGCAACGAACAACTTCTCGACGAGGCGCGATCCGAAGCGCTCTCCTACGGGGCGCGCCAGGTCAACGCCGTGATCTTTGACGCGCGAGACCCTTCGAACGCTGAACGCGTCGTGAACGAATCGTTCGAAAAAGTGAATGGGACCGTTGACCTGGTGGTGATCGCGGTCGGTCAACTGGGCGATCAGGAGCAGTTCGAGAATGACGCCACCTTGGTGGGCGACATGATGAGCGTCAACTTCACGTGGCCCGTCGCCGCACTCGCTCAGATACGCAACCTCATGGTTCGACAAGGCAGCGGTCGCATCGTGGTCCTCTCGTCGGTCGCCGCCGTGCGCGTACGACGCGCCAAGTATCTCTACGGTGGGGCAAAAGCCGGCCTCGACCGACTCTGTGTTGGACTCGCCGACTCATTGGAGGGAACGGGCGTCTCATTGCAACTGGTGCGACCGGGCCACGTCCGCTCGAAGATGACGATCGGCGCCAAGGAACCGCCGTTCGCTACTGACGTCGACGACGTCGCCGACGACGTCATGAAGGGGCTCGCCGAGCGAACGCCGATCATCTGGAGTCCGCCGATACTCCGCTACCTCTTCTTCGTGTTGCGACATTTGCCCGCGCCGCTGTGGCGCAAGGTGACCGATGAAGTCGATCGCTAGTTCCGGTTGTGGGCGCGGCGTCTCTGCGCGAGCGCTCATCGCTTCGTGGAGTCGGCGCCCCCCGAACACGACAGTGAGAGGCATCGACGCGACGACCGAGTGCCGCCAATGAGGGATGATGGTCGCCAGTGAGAATTCTCGTCGCCGAAGATGACCGCACTCTTCGAGAGGTACTTGAACGCGGCCTGCGCGAGGCCGGTTACGTGGTCGACGTGGTCGCTGACGGTGAGGCGGCGACCACCATGCTCAAGGACAACGAGTACGAAGTGGCGATCTTGGATTGGCGTATGCCCAAGCGCAGCGGCATCGAAACGCTCGCCCTGGTTCGAAAGAGTGGCGTCACCACACCGATACTGATCTTGACCGCTCGCGACGCGCCACTCGATCGAGTGGAGGGACTCAACGCCGGCGCGGATGATTATTTGGTCAAACCATTTGATTTCGGCGAACTGGTCGCTCGGCTGCAGGCACTGCAGCGACGTCCGGCGCTGCGCTTCAACGAAGAGATTCGATGTGGTGACCTACAGTTCGACTCGGCGACTCGAGAACTGCGCGCGGCCGGCAAAGACGTCGAGCTCACGTCGACCGAGCGGCTACTCATCGAGTTACTGCTGCGGCGAAGTCCGGCCGCTGTCTCTCGACGAACGATCGCCAATCAGGTGTGGAGCGACCAGGCCGATGCGGTCGGTTCCAACACGATCGAAGTGCATATCGCGCGAATCCGCTCCAAGATCGCGGGCTGCGACGCAAAAATTGAGACCATCCGTGGTTTTGGATATCGAGTGGTCGCGGCGTGACGACCGAGCGCTCCGATCGGATTCGCGCGGGCAAAGTCGCCGTCTACGCCACCTTGATCGGCATGGGCAGCTACGTCCTCATCGCTCTCATCTTCAACTTCTCATTGATCGATCACATGACGTCGCTGGTTGACACGCGTTTGGACCAACACTTGGTCTTGGCCGTCAAGAGCGGAGGGCGACCAGAGGGTTCGATCACCGGGGCGACGACCGAAAAGTCCGGCGATCTCGACGACGATGACGTCCCAATCTTCGTGTGGAAGGTGACGTCGAGCGGCGCGAGCACGCCAATTACCGGCGGCGCGCCTCGACTCCCCACCAAGCAATGGGTCACCGGCGACAGTTCGTTGCGGCTCGGCCCTTCGACGTTCGAAGTCCACGTGGTCTCGTTTCGATCCGGTTGGCTCGTGGCCGGTGAGAGTCTGGCTGACGTCGAGCGAGTCCGTGATTCGTTGATCAACGCCGAACTGATCTTCGGTGCCGTGTTGCTCGTCTTGATGTACGGCGCCTCATTCGTCGTGGGTATTCGTGCACTTTCGCCGATTGCGCGCGCGCAACGTCGCCAAAGAGAGTTCACGGCGGACGCGTCCCACGAGTTGAGGACGCCACTCAGTGTCATCGAAGCCGAGGTGTCCATCGCCCTTAGCAAGGACCGGGACGCGCCGTCGTACCGGTCCGCACTCGAACGAATCGGCGGCGAGGGCCGGCGCCTACAGCGAATCGTCGAGGACCTCTTGTGGCTCGCGCGTTTCGATGGAGAGCGTACGCAGAACTCTGAGGAGTTCGTTGATCTCGGGGCCATTGCGTTCGCGTGTTCGGAGCGGTTCCAACCGGTTGCCGAGACGTCGCATCTTCGACTCATCTTCATGAACCTGGGTGATGGGGACCCCGTCGTGCGAGCACCGGGCGAATCCATCGATCGTCTCGTCGGAGTCCTGATCGACAACGCGTGCAAGTTTGCCGGCCCCGGAGGTCAGGTGGAAGTGATCGTCGCCACGCACGGTAATACGGTGACGTTCGAAATAGACGACAGCGGACCGGGCATCGACCCCGAAGAACGCGCCCTCATCTTCGACCGCTTTCACCGCACCTCCTCGCCCGGCGGCGGAACCGGTCTCGGCCTCGCCATCGCGGACTCCATCATCCGTACGACCCATGCACACTGCACCATCGGTACTGCGTCAATTGGCGGCGCGAAGATTGAGGTCACCTGGCGCCTCGCCGTCGCAAAAACCACTGATCACGCCACAGGCGAGGACCGATTCGACGCGTGATTCGCTGCAGTTTCGCGTCCAACCAGATCTCCGACACCACCGTCGAATCATCCGTCCGAGTTCAAACGTAAGAATTCATGAAGAGCCGAAGGACCTTAATGAGGCCGTAAGGTTCGCTCCTTAGCCTGGAGGACATGACGAGCAATCATTTGGGCACCTGCGCGTTCAAAAACTCCCACTCCAAGGTGATCGTCGCCGTCGTTGAACCTCTCAAGGTCTTCACGCGATGACCATTCACGATCAGCCAATCTTCGAACATCGCCCGAGCCCAACGAACCGACACAGGGTCAACGCCGTCCGACGTTTCGGCACTGAGGCGAACGCGCGACTCACGAGTTCGACCGCGCTCGTGCTGCTCGTGCTGTTGGCGATTGAGGGATTCACCGTGTTGCGCGTCCGTTCCCTCCTCACGCTGCACGTCTTCATCGGCATGCTGCTCGTACCGCCGGTCCTCGTGAAACTCGCCAGCACCATATGGCGTTTTGGGAAGTACTACACGGGATCACGCGACTATCGCGAGAAGGGGCCGCCACCGTTGGTGCTGCGACTACTCGGGCCCTTCGTCGCGACCTTGACAATCATTCTGTTCGCGTCGGGCATCCTGCTCCTCTTCGTACCGTTGACCTGGCGCGGAGACCTCTTGCTCCTGCACCAAGCGAGTTTCGTACTTTGGTTCGCTTGTATGACCATTCACGTGCTCGGTCACGTCAAGGAGACAGCACAGTTGTCGACCAGAGACTGGGTGCGACGAACCAGGGTCACGGTCGCGGGCTCGCGGTGGCGACGACTCGCGATCACGACCAGTCTGGCCTGCGGCGTGGTCCTCGCCTTTGTGACGATCCCCTCCGTGGGACCCTGGCTGAGCGCGCACTGATCGCCCGTGTCACAGTCAACCGTCAACCGATACCGCCCTCCGCGCCACGGTGCGCAGCGTCCCCGTCGCATTTTTTCACCGCGCTCCCGGCGTCGGATGTTGCTCCGACGAATAAGGGCCGTCATCTTGCTCATCTTGATGGCGTTCCTCGTGTGGCTGACGTTCTCTCTCGGTGGCGCGCTCTTGAATCCGGCGCTGGGCAGTTCGCTGAGCTCACGATTTGCCGAGTGGGCCCGCGGTCACGGCGGGTCCAGCATCGTCAATTGGACCGAAAACGAGTGGTACAAACATCATCCACCGCCGGTCGGCGGCACGCTGCCGCCGGGCTCGATCCGCACGCCGGCGTCGTCGGGTCCGACGAACGTCACCTCGAACGCTTATCTTCCAGCCCCCAAGGCCATGGTTCCCTTCGCGTCACCGGCAATCGCCGGCGAGGGCGAGTGGTCACCGGTCGGTCGGCGCGTCAACGGCGTGCCGGCGATTTACGAAACCACGCTCCGACCCGACGCCGTGCACACCAGTTACGTGGTGGGCGTCGCGTGGATGGACACGAAGCTCCTGCACGCGTCGCTCTATTCGGGCAGCTCCATTCCTGGCGGTGGCCCCTTTCCCTTGTCCGCTCCGATAAAGACGCCGGCGTCGCGTACCCTCGTGGCCGCCTTCAACGCCGGCTTCTTGATGGACAACGCCAACGGCGGCTACTACACGGCCGGCCGGATGGAGATACCGCTTCGAAAGGGCGCGGCGTCGTTCGTGGTGTACCGAAACGGTTCGGCCAACATCGTGTCGTGGGGCTATGGTGCCACGCTGAACCACTCGATCGTGTCGGTTCGCCAGAACCTCGATCTACTCGTGAACAACGGACACCCCGTCGCGGGTCTCGAAGCCAACGACACGACCAAATGGGGCTACACGCTGGGTAACGCCGTCTACGTCTGGCGTTCGGGATTGGGTATCACGGCCGACGGCGCGCTCGTCTACGTGGGCGGGCCCGGACTCAACATCACCGATCTCGCGAATCTCCTGGTTCGCGCGGGAGCCGTTCGCGCAATGGAACTCGACATCAACACCGACTGGGTCAACTTCTCGAGCTACAAGCCCTCGACGTCCGCGGGAATCGCGACGGCGGCGAACGGCCGGGAACTCCTGCCGGCGATGACGGGCACGCCCGCTCGGTACTTCGAATCGTGGTGGGCTCGCGACTTCATCACGATGTCCGCCGTCACGACCACCAAGAACGCGAAGGGCTGAGCCGTGACACCGTCACATCTTCTTCGTAGAGACCTACGACCAACGTGGTTGAAATCTGAGCAGACTCCTACACAATTCATAGGGTGCCTCTTATGGTGACACCGTATCGTCCGTCCATGACCGATGTCACCACGCGACCGAACCAGGAAAGCACCGCGTTCGAAACGAGGCCCCGTCCCTCACGTGCCCCTCGCCGCGTCGCACGTGCGCCGCGACCGCGACTCGCCAACGCCCTCGCACTGATTGCCGGCGTCGGCCTCGGTATCTCGGTCGGTCTCGCGTTCATCGGTCAGTCGATCGCGTCGTTCGAACCCGCCGGTGGGTGGTTCACCTTTGCCGGACGGTTGACCGGACTGAGCGGCACGTACTTATTGATCATCATGGTCCTCCTCGTCACGCGCCTCCCGTGGCTCGAAGAGACGGTGGGCCAGGTCCGACTCGTCCACTGGCACCGGACGCTCGGGGGATGGCCCATCGCGATCATCGCACTGCACGTGGTGTTCATCACTCTTGGTTATGCCGAGGCCTCCCACGTGAGTGTTCTCAGTGAATTCTGGACGTTCCTCATGCACTACCCGGACATGCTCACCGCAACCGTCGCCTTCGTGCTCTTGGTCGTGGCCGGCGTCTCGTCGATACCGGCAGTACGTCGCCTGATGAAATACCAAACGTGGTGGGCGGTTCACCTCTATCTCTACCTCGCACTCGTCCTGGCCTTCGCGCACGAAATAAAGACCGGCGTGATGTTCATCGGTCATCCCCTGACGCTGGACTTCTGGATCGCGCTCTCGGCCGGCGCCCTGGGAGCCGTGCTGGCCATACGATTCCTTCGGCCCCTCGCCAGGAACCTACGCCACCAATTACGCATCACGAGTGTGCGCGAAGAGGCCCCCGGGGTCTTCTCGCTCGTGATCAAGGGTCGCAACATGCAGCGCTTCGAGGTGGCCGGCGGACAGTTCTTCCAGTGGCGCTTCATGGCCCGAGGACTGTGGTGGCACTCGCACCCGTACTCGCTATCAGCGATGCCGCGTCCCCCATTCATTCGAGTGACGGTCAAGCGACTCGGAATGCAGAGTCTGGCCGCCACGAGGCTCAAGCCGGGTACGCGCGTCTTCGTCGAGGGGCCCTACGGCGTCTTCACCCGCCACGCCCGTCGAGATGGTCGCGTCGTGCTCATCGGAGCGGGCGTGGGCATCTCCCCGATTCGCGCCCTACTCGAAGACCTCCCCGAGCGAACCGACGTCACCGTCATCCTTCGCGCCTCGAAGGTCGAGGATCTCGTGCATCGTCAGGAGATGACACAACTCGTGAGCGAACGCGGTGGTCAGCTGCACGAGATCGTCGGATCGCGTAAAAAAGTCCACCTGGATGGCAATACGCTGCGAAAGCTCGTCGGCAACGTGAGCAACACGGACATTTACGTCTGTGGTCCGGCCGGCTTCAGCACCAACATCACCGAGTCGCTCACGCGACTCGGTGCGCGACACGATCGAATCCATCAAGAGGCGTTCGCCTTTTAGGCAATTGGAGCAATGGACATGACAACACGATCAGGACGGACACTGTGAAACGCGCGCACGTCGTGATCGTGGGCACCGTCGTGGGACTCGCCGGGCTCTTGAGTTTCAACTCCACCGCGGTGAATCTGTCGCTCGGCTCACTGTCGGCGGTCACGGTACCCTCGCGTTCGACGACCACGACCACACCGACCACGACCACCACGGGCGTCCCTCATTCGGGCGGATCGACTCCCCCACCTACGACGACCAGAGTGGTACCGACCACCACGACGAGCGCCGCTCCGTCCGTCGCGCGCAGCGCCACCGGTACCGCCACCAACTACAGCTACGGGGTCCTCTCGGTCAAGGTCACCGTGTCGGGCACCAAGATCACGAACGTCTCGATCGGGTCGATCGATGACGGGGGCAACCCTCGCTCGGCCTACATCGACCAGTCCTCGATCCCGATCTTGGAACAGCAGGCCATGAGCGCCCAGAGCGCGAGCATCCAGGGCGTCTCCGGAGCGAGCTATACGACTGCCGGTTTCGAGCAGTCACTACAGTCGGCGCTGTCGAAGTTGGGACTGTGACGAGCGAGGCGGCGAAGGAACCCGGGACACGACGGATCCTCCATCATGACGAGCAGGTGATGGGCACGATCGTGACGTTCGATCTCTATGACGAGGACGAACCGACCAAGGATGTGATCGCGCTTCTTCGCGAGGCCATTGACGTTCTGCACCAGGCCGACGATGACTTCAGCACGTACCAGTACGACAGCCCACTTTCTCGGCTCCGGCGAGGCGACGTCACCGTCGAGCAATGCCCCTCCGACGTCGGGCGTGTGTTGGAACTGTGCGAAGTGGCGAGGAACGTCACCGACGGTTGGTTCGACCCCTGGTCGCTGGCCGGCGGCGTGGACCCCACGGGCTACGTCAAAGGTTGGGCCGCGCAACGTTCCCTCGACGTGCTTCGTCGAAGTGGGATCCGAGGCGCGCTCGTCAACGCCGCCGGCGACACGGCCAGTTTTGGTGGACCGAAGGCCGGATCGCTCTTCCGAATCGGCATCATCGATCCGGCGCACACACAACACCTGGCGTGCGTCGTCGAAAGTCCGGGAGCGGTTGCCACGTCGGGTACCTACGAACGCGGCGACCACCTCTTCGACCCTCGCACGAGACGACCGACGTCACGCGCGGCGTCGGCCACCGTGACGGGCCCCGAACTCGGTTTGGCGGACGCCTTGGCGACGGCCCTCGCCGTCGCCGGCATCCAGGCGCTCTCACTCGTTGAATCGCTCGATGACTTCGAAGCCCTCATCATCGAGGACGACGGCAGCTTCCACACCACGACTCGTTTTCCCGCAGTACGCACGAGTTCGAAGACTTCGAGCTGACCCACCGACGCTGGAGGGCCGACGTCGAGCCCTCAACGTGGCGACTCGACGACGAGTTGCGTCAGTTTTTAGATTATGACTCGTGGTCTTGCAAGTAGTCATCGAGCTGGGTGAGGAAATGCTGGAGGTCGAGCGGTTTCGTCAGGTAGTCGCGTGCGCCGGCGTCGCGGAATCGCTGGATCTGCTCGTTCGAGGCGTCAGCCGAGAGCATGACGACCGGGATAGCCGCGGTACGCACGTCGCCGCGAAGCAGTTCAAGCACTCCATAGCCCGAGAGATCAGGCATATGGACGTCCAGCAGTATCAAATCGGGACCATGTCGGAGTGCTAAATCGACCCCGAGCCTTCCTTCCAACGTCGTGATCAAACGAACGTTCGGTCGATGGGCCAATAGGCGTTCCAATAAGCGCACGTTGCCGACGTTGTCCTCGATGTACAACACGGTCGCCGACACGTCGGCATTGGACACCGATCGCCCCGCGGTGTCCGCTTCGGCCTTCGCAAAATCCGTCGCTATCGTCGCGAGAGGTAATTCGAGCCAAAACGTCGAGCCGATGCCCAGTTCACTTTCCACCCCGAGTGAACCGCCAATCGCCTCCATCAATCCCTTGGAGAGGGCCAGTCCCAATCCGGTCCCTTCGATGCCCTTGGATTCAGCGTCGAGTCGGTCAAAGGGGGCGAAGAGGCGCTCGTGCAGTTGTGGTGCCACTCCCGGGCCGGTATCGGTCACGAGCAGTCGCAACCGGCCCGCATCCTCAACACAGGTCAACGTCACCGACCCGCCCGGGTGGTTGTACTTGATGGCGTTCGACAAGAGATTGACCAACACTTGCTTCAGGTGTTGCGGATCGGCCCGGACGTGGCGGGCCCCGTCACATCGATCGACCATCTCGATACCGGCCGCGACAGCGTCACTGGCGACGCTTTCCAGACACTCGGCGACCAACGACTCGATCGACACCAATTCGAGCGAGACGGCGATACTGCCCGATTCGACGCGCGAGATGTCGAGCACCTCGTTGATCAGTTCCAACAGATAGCCACCGGACTTCACGATGTAACCGATCATCTCGAGTTCGCTCGGCGCCTCTAACTCCATCTGGAGTATTTGCGCGAAGCCCAACACCGAGTTGAGCGGCGTGCGAAGTTCGTGGCTCATGCGCGACATGAATTCGCTCATGGCGACGTTGGCCTGTTCGGCTTCATTCTTCGCAAGTTCCAACGCCCGTTGCGTTTCGACAGAATCAGAAATGTCGCGCGAGATGATGACGGCACCCGTCGGATTCCCCAGGGCGTCGCGAAGCGCTCGGCCCCGCGACTCGATCATCACCCATCGCCCGTCGGTGTGGAGACCCCGGAATCGCACTCTCACCACATCGTCGTTCGAGAAGGCCCGTTCGAGCGCCTCAAGTATCAGAGCGTGATCATCGGGATGGACGAAGTCGAGGGCCGCGCGACCTTCGGTCTGTTCGCGCGTGAAGGCGAAGGTCGAATCATTCGACGGGCTCGCTTCGACGACGTTCATGTTCTGATCGATCACGATGATCGAATCGACGGCGGCGTCAAAGATCGCACGTGACTTTTCAATGCTGACGGCCAGGGCGTGCGTCGTCTCACGGCCCTGAGTGTTGTCATGACCGGTCGCGTAGTACAGATCGGCGTCTTTGCGAACCGTCCATTTCATCCATCGGTACGTGCCGTCGTGACAGCGTTCGCGCAGGTCCAGTTCCACGACGCTCGGCACGACGCCGTTGGTCGGTTGAAAGATGTTCGACGCGCGCTCCAGGTCATCGGGATGGAAGTAGTCCCGACAGGATTGACCGATCAGCTCCTCCGGTTCCCAGCCCAGGACGTGACGATAGGCCGGATTGACGAGGACGAAATTGCCTTCCGAATCGACCACGGACATCACATCGGACGAACTCCAGAAGAACTGTTCGAAGCTGACGGTGCGCACGTCGCGGTTACTCATCCGTCATTGAGGTTGGCCCGTGAGCGGCCCAAGCGAAGGTAGGTGGAATACCGCATTGAGGAGAGTATTGCACTTTTTGTATGACAAGAGTGTGCACAATCCGAACCTCGTTCTGTAGAGCGAAATCAGGCGTGCGCGTGGCAGGGAACCGTTGAATTCTCGGCGTTTCACGGTGACGGCGCGATTGAATCCACGTTGCGAGGATGATGGCAGGCCACGAACCGGCCCGGTCGAAGTTCCACGAACGCCGGCTTCTCGCTGGCGCAGATATCGGTCGCCGCGGGACAGCGGGGATGAAACGAGCAGCCCGTCGGTCGATCGGCCGGATCGGGTACGTCACCGCTGATGATGATCCGCTCTCGCCGGGGTGCGTCGGTGTCGTTCAGTTCGGGCACGACCGACAACAGCGCCTCGGTGTAGGGGTGCAGTGGCTTCTCGTAGAGCAACTCGGCCTCGCCGAGCTCGACGATCTCGCCCAGGTACATGACGCCGACGCGGTCCGACACGTGGCGAACCACGCCGAGGTCGTGGGCGATGAAGAGGTACGTGAGTTTGAACTCGTCCTGTAAGTCAGTCATGAGGTTCAATACCTGGGCCTGGACCGAGACGTCCAGGGCCGAGACCGGTTCGTCGGCCACCACGAGCGACGGATTGAGTGACAGCGAACGGGCGATGCCGATGCGCTGACGTTGGCCGCCGGAGAACTCGTGGGGATAGCGTCGTAGCGCCGTGGTGTCGAGTCCGACCGTTTGAAACAGTTCGCGTACTCGAGCGTTGATCTCGGCGTCAGAGCCGATCTTGTTGATCCGCATGGGATCGGCCACGATGTCGCCCACCGTCCGTCGAGGGTTCAGCGACGCGTACGGGTCTTGGAAGACGAGTTGCATCTGACGCCGGTGCGGTCGGAGCTGGCGCCGCGAAAGTGTCGTGAGTTCCACGCCATTGAATTCGACACTGCCCGACGTCACGGGCAGCAATTGCACGAGGCAACGAGCGAGCGTGGATTTGCCGCAACCCGATTCGCCGACGATACCCAACGTCTCGCCGCGCTTCACTTCGAGCGAGACACCGTTCACGGCCGTATTGAGTGAGCGAAGTCCTTTGACCCGGCGTCTCGACGCGTAACTCTTGACCACGTCGGTCGCGCGCAGGAGGACGTCGTCGCTCACGACTCTCCTCGCACCGTCGCGGTGGAACGGATTTCCAGTCGCTGCTCGTCGCTCAGCCAGCAGGCGTCCAGGTGGTCGTGGGCGCCGCGAAGCGTTGGACGTTCCGCGCAGATCTCCATTCGGTACTGACACCGTGGCGCGAACGCGCAACCGGTCGGGACCTCGAGCGGCGAGACGGCGTTGCCCGGAATGGTGACCAGTCGACGAGTCTTCACGTCCGCGCGCGGCACCGCACCGAGCAGCCCCCAGGTGTACGGGTGGCGCGCCGAGCGAACGACGTCGAGTTCCGGTCCGATCTCGGCGGGCCGGCCCGCGTACATGACGACCACGCGATGCGCGATCTCGGCGATCACGCCCATGTCGTGCGTGATGATCACGATCGAGGAACCGTGGCTCGCCTGCAAGCGGCCCATCAAATCGAGGATCTGCGCCTGGGTCGTGACGTCGAGCGCCGTCGTCGGCTCATCGGCGATGAGGAGCTTCGGATTGCACGAGAGGGCCATGGCGATGACGACGCGCTGGCGCATGCCCCCGGAGAACTCGTGGGGGTAGTGATTGACGCGACTCTTGGGATCGGGGATTCCCACTTCAGCGAGCAGTTCGGTCGCGCGCTCGTACGCCGCCTTCTTGGTCATGTCGTTGTGGGCGCGCAACTGTTCGACGATCTGCCAGCCGACGGTGTAGACCGGCGTCAGCGCCGTCATCGGGTCCTGGAAGATCATTCCGACTTCGCCGCCTCGCACCGACTGCATCTCGGTGTCGGAGAGCCCGAGGATCTCGCGGCCCTCGAAGCGGACGCTGCCGGTGATCGAGACGTTGGCGTCGCGTACGAGGCCGAGCATCGAGTACATGGCGACGCTCTTGCCCGACCCCGACTCACCGACGATGCCGAGCACTTCTTTCGCTCCGACGTCGAAGGAGAGTCCGTCGACGGCGCGAACGACTCCCTGGCGCGTGGCGAAAGAGACCGACAGGTCCCGCACGCTGAGGACCGCGTTCGTGGGGGGATCGTCAAGCGACAACGCGGACCCTCGGGTCGATATAGGCGTAGAGGACGTCAACGACCGCGCTGGCGAGCACGACGAAGAACGCGCCGTACATGACGCAGCCCATGATGAGGGGCAGGTCGAGGTTCTGCAGTCCCTGGTACGTGAGCCAACCGACTCCCTGTAGACCGAAGACGACCTCGGTCAACAGCGCCGCGCCACCGACCAAGACGCCGACGTCGAGGCCGAAGAGTGACACGATCGAGATCAGCGAGCAGCGCAGCGCGTGACGATAGAGGATCCGACGCTCCGACAGGCCCTTGGCGCGCGCGGTGCGGATGTAGTCCTCGTTCATATTGTTGATGAGTTCACCGCGCAAGACCCTCGCGTAGATACCGGCGTAGAGGCTCGCCAACGTGAGCCACGGGAAGAGCAGATGGAGCGCCCACTGCCACGGGTTTTGTGTCAGCGACACGTAGCCGCCGTTGGGAATCCAGGCGAAGATCGATCTATGCAACCCGCCCTGGGTGACGAGTAGGACCATCTGGCCGAGCCAGTAGACGGGAATCGAGATCGCGGCGATGCCGAAGAACATGACCAGGGGATCGATGAACTTGCCCTTGTTCTTGGCGGCGATCACGCCACCGGAGATGCCCACGAACAGCCAGATGACGACCGCGCCGAAGATGAGTGACAGCGTGATCGGAGCCGCGGCGGTGATCTGAGGAATGATTTTGTCGCCGATGTTGACGTAGGACGTCAGGTCCTGCTTGATAAAGAGGTGGAACATCATCAGTCCGTAGCGAATCGGCAGCGGACGATTGAGACCGAACTCTTTGGCGACTTGGCGAAGTACCGCTGGCGAGGCGCTGCGTCCCGCGATCCGTGACGCGGGATTGACCCCGGGTGTGGCGAAGAAGATCAAGAAGACGAGCACGCTGATGGTGAACATCACCAGTATCGCCGACGCCAGTCGTTTCGCTATGAAGCGCAGCATCTATATCGATCCGCGCAATTTGGCTCGAGGATCGAACGCGTCGCGTACCCCGTCGCCGAGTATGTTGAGTGCCACGCACACGATCACGATGCAGATGCCGGGCGCGATCGCCACCCACGGCCGGGTGTAGAGAAGTTGTAGCCCGTCGTTGATGATCGTTCCCCAACTCGCCTGGGGCGGCTGCACGCCAATCCCGAGGATCGAGAGCGCTGACTCGGTCAAGATATTGAGGGCCACCATCAGCGGGAAGAACACGATCACGCTCGGCGCAACGTTCGGCCATATCTCTTTTCGCAAGATGTGCCAGTCCGAGGCGCCCGACGCGATGGCCGCCTGGATGAAGTCGCGTTCCTTCAGCGAGAAGACGATCCCCCGAACGGGCCGTGCCACGTAGGGGACGTAGACCGAGGCAATGATCAGGATCGGCAAGAGCAGCGATCCGGCGCCGATATGGATGATCCCGAGGTCCAGTCCGCTCGTCACCAAGATGACGGACAACGAGATCGCCAGCAGGTAGATCGGAAATGCCCAGACGATGTCGAGGGCCCGCGAGATGATCCAGTCCGTCGCGCGCCCGAAATAGCCGGCCAGCATCCCGAGCACCGTGGCCACGGTGATGCAGATCAGGCCGGACGAGAATCCGATCAACAAGGTGACGCGGCCGCCGTAGAGGATGCGGGCGAAGACGTCGCGCCCGAGTTGGTCGGCGCCCAAGAAATACTTTGAGAAATTCCACGTGGGCCCGATTGGCGTGACGCCGAGTCCCAGGCCCTGGGTGTTGGACTGCATGACGCTGCGGAAGTGGTTCCCGATCTTGACGCGACCTTGAAGATTCGACGCGAAGGGGTTGTCGTGGGCGATGTCGTGCGCGTAGATGGGCGCCAACAAGGTGACGATCACCATGAAGAGCAGGACCCCGAGGGCGATCATCGCGGCCCGGTTGCGGCGCAACTGCTGCAGCGATGACCGCCATGGACTATCGGAGTCCAGGGCGGTCGTCTCCACCGCGTTCAATGTGATGGCCTCCATGGCCAAAATGGATTCTTCTATTTCACCCACAGCTGGTCCACGTACATGTAGAACTCCAGCGAGAACTGATAGTTGCCCACGCGCTTGCCGACGAAGTCAACCAATTTCGGATTGAACAACGGTACCCACGGCGCTTCGGTCGTCATGAGCGTCTTGTCGATCTGACCCCAGAGCTTGTTGGCCGCGGTGGGGTTCGTCAACTCCAAGGTCTCGGCGGTGGCCTCTTGGTTGTCAATGGACTTGTCACAAAGTCCCGAAATGTTGATGCTGTTGTCGCTCCCCTTGTGGAAGCCACTGCAGTTGAGGAGCACCTTCAAGAAGTCCGAGGCGGCCGGGTAGTCCTGGAACCACTGCGTCACGCTGATCTGAACTTTGTTGTTCGTGTTCTGGATGTAGTTGAACTCGATGTTCTGTGAGAGCGGCTTCAAGGTGGCCTTGTAGCCAATCTGGTTGAGCACGCCCTGGATGTACTCGCCCACCGACTCATCGACCGGGTCATTCTGCGCGACGACCGCGACCTTGGCACCGAACGTGCCCGATGCCTTCACGAGGGCCTTGGCCTTCTTCAGGTCCGGTCCGGCGTAGGTCGAACTGCTATTGGAGTTGTAGGCGCAGTACTTCAAGTAGCCGGGGAAGGCGGGCGGCAGGATCGTGCACGTTGGTGTGGCGAGTTCCGTGCCGCCGTAGAGCTTCACCAGCGAGTTCTTGTTCAACGCGTAGTTCACAGCCTGACGCGCCTTCAAGTTGTTGAACGGTGCGATGTTCACGTTCATCGGGGCGTACCAGTCAGCGGTCAACGTGTGCACGTGGACCTGACTGGCGTACGTGGTCGAAATCTCCGAAAGTCGGTCGGCCGGAATCGGGTCGAAGATCCAGTCAGCCTGTCCGTTCTCGACCGCGGTCACCTCAGACTCCACGGGCAGACCGAAGGTCATCTCGATCTCATCGGGGTAGCCCTTGGGCTGCGCCGCGGCGCTCCACACCTTGAAGTACTTGTTGCGCTTCATCACGAGTGCGGAGTTCGGGTTGTACGACGCGAAGTAGTACGCGCCGGTACCGGGGATCGGCGTGTCGCCCTGGTCCTTCGCTGGCGTGTTGGCGGGGATGATCGAACCGAACGGCACCGCCAACTGATCGAGGAACTCAGAGTCCGGAGAAATGAGGTTGAACACGACCGTGTTCGAAGCCGCGTTCACCACCACGCCGCCCTTCAACGTGCAGGTGGCCGGCGTCGTCACGCACGCCGGGCCCCCGACGATGTCGTTGTACCACGAACCGGCATTCGGGTTCGAGACCTTGAAGAGTCGTTGGAAGGTTCCCAGGACGTCCGCGACCGTGACGGTCTTACCGTTGGAGAACTTGATGCCCTTTCGCAAGATGAACGTGTAGGTCTTGCCACTGTTGGTCACCTTGGGCATCGCCGTCGCGAGGTCCGGTACGACGTCGAAGGACGGATCGCCGTCGACCTTCTGGAACGCGACCAAGCCGTCGTACGTCGCCTGGTACAGCTGCCAGTACTGCAGTGTGTAGTTGATCTGTGGGTCGAGGGTTCCACCAGCGGCCGTGGCGTCAAGGTGCAACGTTCCACCGGCGTGCTGGGACTGGTATCCCGTGGACGCCCCCGCGGGCGCGCTGGACGAGACGGCGATAATGCCGAAAGAGCACACGGCCAACGACGACAGAATCACCCCCATTCGCTTCATGGACTTGAGACGTGACATGCGATTCTCTCCTATTCGACGCTGCTGTTGATACCTCTCTACTACAAGTTCACTGGTCGTACTTCGCCAGGAAACCTTCCACAACGTCGAGATAGCGTTCGGGCTCCTCGATGAACGGCATGTGACTGGAGTTCTCGAAGATCTCCCAGCGCACGTCCGGAATGTTGTCGAAGAACGGTTGCACCGTCGCGGGCGTGGCCTCGTCAAATCGGCCCGACACGAGCAGTGTCGGCGCGGTGATTTTGTGAACGTCCTCGACCACGCTCCAGTCGCGCAGCGTGCCGACGCAGAAGAACTCGTTGGGGCCGTTCATGACGTTGTAGACCGTCGGGTCCTCTTGCAACATCTCGAACGTCGCCACCACCTCGGGGGGGTTCGGTACGACGCGACAGACGTGGAGGTCGTAGTACACCTGCTGGGCCGCGAGGTACTCCGGGTCAGTTGTCGTACCGGCCGCCTCGTGGCGATCGAGCGCTTGTTCGACCTGCGGATCGAGTTCGCCGCGAAGGACTTTCGCTTCGCTCGCCCACAGCGCCATGGACGCCGGCGAGTTGCTAATGACGAGTGCCTTAAGCCCCGCGGGCTGGCGGATGCCGTGTTCGGCGCCGAGCATCCCACCCCAGGACTGCCCGAGCAAGAAGTAGCGATCGTTGATGCCGAGATACTGGAGCAGATTCTCGAGCTCCTCTAAGAAAAGGTCGACGGTCCAGAAGTCCCCGCCTCTTTCAGGCATGTGGGTCGAGCGTCCACCGCCGAGCTGGTCGTAGTGCACGACGGGGCGGCCTCGATCGGCGAGTTGGGCCAAGGCGAGCACGTAATCGTGCGTGCAGCCCGGTCCGCCGTGGGCCACGACCAAGGGCGTCGGACCAGAATTGAGGTCACCAGTGACTCGGTACCACGTCTGCCATTCGCGGAACGGTGCGAAGCCTTCAACCACGTTTGTCGATTCCATGGATTGACAGTAGATGACGACGTGGTGTCGCGCAAAATCGTTGCCCGTGACCACGACCACGGTGCCCTCTCCATCGAGAATGACCGGCGTCACCCGACTAGCGTTGAACGTCCATGGCACTCTCAATCGGGATCGTCGGACTTCCGAACGTCGGCAAATCAACAGTGTTCAACGCCCTGACCCATAACAACGTGCTCGCCGCCAACTACCCGTTCGCGACGATCGAACCCAACGTCGGCGTGGTGTCAGTGCCCGACGCTCGACTCGCCCGACTCGCCGCGATGTTTTCTTCCGAAAAGATCCTCCCGGCGGCCGTCACCTTCGTCGATATCGCGGGCATCGTGAAGGGCGCGTCGGAAGGCGAAGGTCTGGGCAATCAGTTCCTGGCCGCGATCCGAGAGTGCGACGCGATCTGTGAAGTGGTGCGCGTCTTCATCGACGATGACGTCATTCACGTCGACAGCCGCATCGACCCGGCGAGCGACGTCGCCACCATCGAAACGGAACTCATTCTTGCGGACCTGCAGACGGTCGAGAAAGTCGTCACGCGACTGGAGCGTGAGGCCAAACGCGGTGGAGGCGACGCGCAGTCGCGCTTGACCCAGGTCAAGAAGGCCCAAGCCGCGCTCGATCAAGGTCTCGTCATCTCCAAAGTGAAGGACCTGGACCGCGACGTGCTCGCCGATATGCATCTCTTGACCGACAAGCCGTTCATCTACGTCTTCAACGTCGACGAGGAGACACTCGGCGACGCGTCGCGGCGCGCGGCGCTCGCGGCGTCGGTCGCGCCGTCGCCGTCGGTCATCCTGTGTGCCAAGGTCGAAGCGGAACTGTCCGACCTCGACGAGGAAGAGGCGCTCGAGCTCCTCCAGTCCTACGGACAAGAGGAGTCCGGCCTGGCGCTGCTCTCACGAGTCGGCTTCGCGACCCTGGGTCTCCAGACCTTCCTCACCGCGGGCCCCAAGGAGACCCGCGCGTGGACGATCCACCAAGGCGCCACGGCACCCGAAGCGGCCGGCGAGATCCACACCGACTTCCAAAAGCATTTCATCAAGGCCGAAGTGGTCTCCTTCGATGACCTGATGTCACTCGGCTCGATGGCGCAGGTGAAGGCGGCGGGCAAGGCTCGCATCGAGGGCAAGGAGTACGTCATGCGCGACGGCGACGTCGTGGAGTTCCGCGTCGGCGTATGACGCGATACGATATTCGTGGGCGTGAGCGACAGAGGTCGGCGCCTGGAAATCGCTAACTCCTAGGAGAACCATGACCTCTGACACCTTTAACTTCAAAGTCGCCGACCTGTCGCTGGCCGATTTCGGTCGCGCGGAAATCACCCTCGCCGAACACGAGATGCCCGGCCTCTTGGCCATGCGCGCCGAATTCGGCGCCACGAAGCCGCTGAAGGGTTCTCGCATCGCGGGATCGCTCCACATGACGATCCAGACCGCCGTGCTCATCGAGACGCTCGTCGCCCTTGGCGCCGACGTTCGCTGGGTCAGTTGCAACATCTTCTCGACCCAGGACCACGCCGCCGCGGCGGTGGTCGTGGGACCGAACGGGACGACGGACAGTCCCCAGGGCGTCCCGGTCTTCGCGTGGAAGGGTGAGTCGCTCGAAGAGTATTGGTGGTGCACCGAACAGATGTTGCGCTGGCCCGCTCACGCCGGTCCGACGATGATCTTGGACGACGGCGGCGACGCCACCCTGCTCGTGCACAAGGGCCTCGAGTTTGAGCGCGCCGGGTTCGTGCCGGCCCCCGAGAGCGCGGACTCCGAGGAGTATCGCGTCATCTTGGCGTTGCTCGACAACATTGTGTCCAGTGGCGAGAAGCTCTTCGGTCCCATGGCCGCAGGACTCATCGGCGTCTCGGAAGAGACCACGACCGGCGTGCACCGTCTCTACGAGATGGAGCGTGACGGCACACTGCTGTTCCCCGCGATCAACGTCAACGACGCGGTCACCAAGTCCAAGTTCGACAACAAGTACGGCTGTCGCCACTCACTCATCGACGGCATCAACCGCGCCACTGACACGCTCATCGGCGGCAAGGTCGCCGTCGTGTGCGGCTACGGCGACGTCGGCAAGGGCTCGGCCGAGTCGCTGCGCGGCCAAGGAGGACGCGTCATCATCACCGAGGTCGATCCGATCTGCGCCCTGCAAGCGGCCATGGACGGCTTCCAGGTGACGACGCTCGAAGAGGCCCTCCCCTACGCCGACATCATCATCACCGCGACCGGTAACCGCGACATCGTGTCGGTCGACCACATGCTCATGATGAAGCACCAGGCGATCCTCGGCAATATCGGTCACTTCGACAACGAAATCGACATCGCGGGACTGGCGAATCTTCCGGGCGTGCGACGTGAGAACATCAAGCCCCAGGTCGACAAGTGGATCATGCCCAATGGCCGCGCGATCATCCTGCTGTCCGAAGGGCGGCTGCTCAATCTCGGCAACGCGACCGGACACCCGAGTTTCGTGATGAGCAACTCCTTCACGAACCAGACGATGGCCCAGATCGAGCTGTTCGTTCATAACTCGAACTACGAGAAGAAGGTCTACGTCTTGCCCAAACACCTCGACGAGAAGGTGGCGCGACTGCACCTCGACGCGCTCGGCGTGAAGCTCACGACGCTCACCAAGAAACAGGCCGACTACATCGGCGTACCGGTCGAAGGTCCCTTCAAGCCGGATTCGTACCGCTACTAGGGACAACGTCGCGCGAAGTACCGTGAAGAGATGACGTCGGGCGACGTCGCGAGCGAAGGACGCCATCAGTGACTGACGACGTGATCACGTGCCCGAAGTGCGGCGAGGTCCAATCAAACAAGGACTATCTCTGCGCGCGGTGCGGCACGTCACTGGAGACCGCGGAGCAACGCAAGCAACGGCTCAGGGAACTTGAGATGTCGCGGCGCGAGGCCGAACGAAACGATGTCTCCATTCAACGGATAACGGGCGGCGTCAACGGTAACCCTCGGGCGTCGTTCTTCTCGCAAGAGTTCTTTTCCGAAATGTCGAATCAGATGCGCCGACGCTACGCCTTCACTTTTGGTGGCGTCATTGCGGTAGTCGTCGTCATGATCATCACAGAATCGATGAGGTAGGAACCAGCGCCGTAGGGTGACGAGATGGCGCTGCGAATTCACAACGTGAGTGTCGACTCTCTCGAAACGAAGCGGCTCGTCATCTATTGGGGCCCCTGAGGTTGACCGACCTACAGCCAGAAGTCGGACCACCGTCCGAAAAAGCCCTGCGCTGGGTCGCACGGTCGATCGCTCCGGGCGCGAGCGTGATGTCCGTTCGACGATTGACGGGCGGCGTGTCGTCGGCGATGCACGCCCTCGCGGTCGTTGAGACGAACGGTCGCCATCACCGATGCGTGCTTCGGCGATGGGTCGACCGGCTCGCCGACGAAGGACCTGCACTCGTTCCGCGTGAAGCGCACATCCTGGAGTCCCTCGAACGAACCGACATCCCCGCGCCACGGTTGCTCGGTCTGGACCCTCGCGGCGAGGAGTGCGAGAGCCCCGCGCTACTCATGTCGTACCTCGACGGCCACGTCCAACTGACTCCCCGAGACCGCGACGAGTGGGTGAATCAGATCGCGTCGATGTTGGTGAGAATTCATCACACGGATATCGAAGCACCGGTCGCTGAGTCGTGGCTCAATCGAGAGCGACTCGTCGTGCCCGAGTGGTCCAGGCACCCCGATCTCTGGCGCGAGGCGTTCTCAGTGATCGAGGAGAATCCCCCTGTCGCCCCAAACTGTTTCATCCACCACGACTATCAGCAGTTCAATCTTCTGTGGCGGCGCGGGACTATTTCGAGTGTCGTCGATTGGGTGTGGGGGTCCTTGGGCTCTCCGGGCATCGACGCGTCGCACGTTCGCCTGAATTTCAGCGTGCTCTATTCGAGTGAACTGGCCCAACAGTTCCTCAATCTCTATGAATCAATGTCGGGCACGAAAGTTGAGCGCTGGTGGGACGTCGAAGGCTTGCTCAAATACCTTCCGGGCTGGGGCGGCTTTCTGCAGCAACAAGCCGGTCGACGAATGACCGTCGACTTTGAAAAGATGCACGAGCGAGTCGAAACGACGTTGCGCGCTGCCCTACGGCGCGACTGACGAAGGTTCGACGTCCACGCGAGCGTGCACCATAGAGTGACCAAATGGCGCTACGTATTCAAAACGTGAGCATCGACTGTCGTGAACCTGAGCGGCTCGCCGACTTCTGGGCCGAAGCGCTCGGGTGGCGCGTGACGTCGGTCGAAACCGAAGAGGTCGTGCTGGAGCCACCGACGGGGTCCCCCGGCGAAGGCGTGGTGCCGGACATCTTGTTTCTGCGGGTCCCCGATGACCGGGTCGCGAAGAACCGTTTGCACTTGGATCTTCGACCGAGCGACCAGTTCGCCGAGGTGCAACGACTCGTTGGCCTGGGTGCCACGCACGTCGACGTCGGGCAGACACCGGACTGTACATGGGTCGTGCTCGCGGACCCCGAAGGCAATGAGTTCTGCGTGTTGCGTCCCTACAGCGACGATGAGTTGTCGGCCTTGAGTTAACTCGCTGACGCGAGTGCGACCTATCGGTAGCCCGCGAAGATATCGTCGACGTTGCCGTCGAGATCCTTGGGGTTCGTTACTCGCACGAACCATTCCGTTCGCATGGTCTCGATGAAACGCTCGCGGCCCATCTTCATCCAGAACGAGTCGCCGATCTGTGAGATATGCGCCTCGAGTGCATCGAATTTCGCGCCGTTGACACCACTGACGTCGATGGTCGCTGAGATCTGATCGTCCGGCGTACCCATCTCGAACGCTTCTTCGTCGGGATCGGGAATCTCGGGCTCTCGCACGATGCCCTTGGCCGCGTCCGCCTCGGCGCGTTCGCGGTCCTCTTGCGCCCAGCGCTCGCGCCAGGTCACGAATACCGAGTCCGGAATCGCATTGAAGTACAGCGTCGGTTCGTAGTCGATCATCTCGAGCGCCGCGAGTGTGATGCGGTGCGCCTGAATGTGATCGGGGTGTCCGTAGAAACCGTGTTCGTTGTACGTCATGATGACTTGCGGTCGCTCCTCCATCAGGACTTCGGCCAGTTTCGCCGCCGCGACATCGACCGGTGTCGCCCAGAACGATTCGGGGTCGTCGTTCTGCGGCCAACCCTTCATGCCCGAGTCGCGGTAGCCGAGGCGCACGAGTCGACTGATGCCGAGGATCTTGACGGCGTTGTCGAGTTCGATTGCGCGAATCGCCGCCACTTCGTCACCGTCATGGTGACTGGCGTCGGGCTTGGCGCCGTCGGGCGCGTCGCCGCACTCGCCGTTGGTGCACGTGACGAGCACCGTGCGCGCGCCCTGGTCGGCGAGCAGCCGGTAGAGGCCGCCCGAGGAGCTGGCCTCATCGTCCGGATGGGCGTGCACCGCAAGAAAGGTCAGCTGTTCCATTTACAGTCCTCCAAAGAGATCAGTCTCGTCACCGGATGTCACATCACGGCTCCAGGCACGTTGGTAGTACTCGATGCCAAAGAGCAGCGTAAAGAGTTCTTCGTTCATCGTGACGAGGTCGGCGTTGTCCACTTGTGAAGCGTGCGTCGCGATCGCCTGGTGCTTGCGCTTGGCGAATGAGCGAACGTCCATAGTCGTGGACACCATCTCGTCGGACACCGTGTGATCGGCGACGAGGATCCACGCGGGGAGGAACACGCCCTTGGCTCGGGCGCCCGCCACGAACTCCTCGAGGACGCTCTTGGGCGCGACCGGGTAGTAGAGACGCAGGGGGCTCGTCGCCACTTCGATCGCCGCGCGCGTCACCACGTTGGCCATGATGTGATCGGGGTGCCCGTAGAAGCCGTTTTCGTCGTAGGTGACGACCACTGAGGCGTGCTCCTCATCGATGATCGCGGCGATCGTGCGCGCCACGGCCTTCACGTCGGCGTTCATGAACGCCTGGGGCGAGTCGTTCTGCGCCCAGCCCTGCATCCCCGAGTCGTCGTAGCCCAGCGTGACGACTCGCGAGAAGCCCGCGACGATGGCCGCGCGCTGCAACTCTCCGGCTCGCGTGGACCGCGTGACCCCGACGTCGTGCAGCGGATCGGAACCCGGTCGCGCGTTCTCGTCGAAGCCGAGCTGTCCGTTCGTGCACGTGATCAAGACGACGCGGTAGCCGAGGTCGGCGTAGTGCGACGTGATGCCGGCCGTGAAGAGCGCTTCGTCATCGGGGTGTGCGTGGACACACACGAGCGCGGGGGCATACGTCATCAAGAGAGACTACGAGGTGGCCAGTTGGATGATTCGCACGACGAGCAGTGTTCCCGCGACCGCCAAATAGGTTCCATTCGCAATAAGGAGCCAATGGCGCGCACGCGAGCGCTTCGGCCGCTCCAACAGGGCCAGACGGGGCATGCGCCAGTCGAGACGATCGACGTCATACGTGATGCGCGAGCCCTGGCGGCGCAGTCCGATGGGGAGTCCGATGAGGACGCCGAGAGCCACGATCGAGCCCAGCCATTCGAGCATTGCCACCACGTTGACCGACGTGAATAGCGTCGAGACCATCATCGTCACCGACAGCACGACGAGGATTGAGATGATGACGACCGCGACGGCGTTCAACCAACGCGCGTTCACCCACGGCCCCAGGGCCTCACGATCGTTCGCCAACAACAGCACGAAGATCGACGTGCTGGGCAACATCAGCCCGCACATCGCCTGCACGGCCAAGGTGATCAGCCCGAGTGGCGCGTGCGGTAACAACACCACGATGCCGGCGACCACCAACAGTCCCCCGAACACGCTGTAGAAACCCTTGGCGTCGCGAAGGCGCGCGTTCAGACCCTGATTGAACCGATTGGAGAAGTCGCCCACGGCGTAACTGCTCGCCAGGGTGACGGCGGCCGCTCCGATGATCGAGGCGTTCAACAAGACAATGGCGAAGAGATCACCGGCGCCGTGGCCGACGTAGCGCGTGAGGCCGTGCGCCACCGTCAACGCGTTCACGTAGCTGTTCGTGCCACCGTGATGCGAGAGCCCGGCCGCGGTGATGCCCATCAACAAGGCGGCCACGATCACCACGATGAAGGAGCCGAGGATCGTGTCGATGCGTTCGTAGTTCAGCCAGCGAGGCGAGATCTTCTTATCGACGATGTTGCTCTCCTGGAAGAACAGTTGCCACGGCGCGACGGTCGTGCCGATGATCGAGATGATCAGCAACACACCGGCCGACGACGTGCCGCCACGTATTCCCGGGACCACGAGGTCGCGAACGAGCGAATGCGTGGCGACGTGGGCGCGAAGCACGAGCGGGATCATCACGAGATTCACCGCGACGAAGAGCATCATGAAGCGTTCCCAGCGTTGGAACGATCCCGTCGCGGTGACGCCGAAGAGCGCCACGACCGCGATGGGCACCGACACGTAGGCTGACACGCCGAAGTACTCCATCGACAACGAGATGCCGATGAACTCGGTGATGATGATCAAGAAGTTGAGCAGGAGGATCGAACCGATCGAGACGTTGCCCCAGCGCCGTCCGATGCGCTCACGGATCAGACGGCCGTGACCGATACCGGTGACCGCGCCGAGTCGAACCACCATCTCCTGGTTCACGATCAGCACCGGGATGAGTAGCGGCAGCGTCCAGAGCAGCGAGTAGCCGAAGTTCTGACCGGCCTGGGCGTAGGTCGACACGCCGCCGGCGTCATTGTCGCCCACCATGACGATGAGTCCCGGTCCGATGATCGCCAGAAGCGTGAGGAGGCGTGCGCGGGTGCCGCGCCGAATTCCCGGTTCGTACTCCTTGACGGTGCCGAA
>Ga0182030_10002851_pt1 | contig 36805 bp, 21 predicted proteins | sample 812S3MmetaG_FD_121299 | JGI IMG/M metagenome (GOLD analysis project Ga0182030, IMG submission 121299) | Permafrost microbial communities from Stordalen Mire, Sweden - 812S3M metaG (Illumina Assembly) | ecosystem: Environmental > Terrestrial > Soil > Wetlands > Permafrost | place: Sweden...
CTTCGAAGCGGTACTTCCAGCGCCAGAGCTTGCCGCCTGACGGAGTGACCATCAAGTGAAGTCCGCCGCCGTCTGACAGTTTGTAGGGCTTGTCTCCGGGCTTGCAGCGCCGGATCTCGGTATCGGTGAGCGCCATCGGGAATCCCTCCCAAATATCCGAAAGTGGAAATACCCCCACATCCGGAAAATCTACCCCCATCTATACCCCCACGGGAGCATGGCTTTGACAATACGCCTCTGGACGTAAAAACACAACAAACCGCTGATTTCTCAGCGGTTTATCGTTCCTTACTGGATGTCTTCGGATGTCTATGAATCTAATCTTGGTAGGCACGACTGGATTCGAACCAGCGACCTCTTCCGTGTCAAGGAAGCGCTCTAACCAACTGAGCTACGCGCCTGCGTTTCAATATGTTCATAGTCTATCAGGATCGGGGCGGAGTGGAAAGACTCCTGCCTGGATCAGGCGAGCGGCGCTGGTTGTGGGACTGGCTCTTCAACAGCCGGAACATCTGGCAAAATTTCGAGTCCTGCCTGACGGACCAGTTTGCTGACAGCGGCGGCGTTGAGGCGGGTGGCATCGTACTCCACGCGCAGGGTGCGGGCGGCGCGATCAAAGCTGAGGCGACGAATGCCGTACACCTCACGGATTTCAGAGAGCGCGAATGTCTCCGATTCCGAGGGCGGCGCGGCGTAATGAAAGAGAATTTCCACCGTGGTCATAGAATCATGATAGCAAGAGTGGGGGTTACAGGCTCTTGAGAAATGCCCGAATCTCCGGGCTATTCCAGTCTTGCGCGCCGACCAGCTTGCGCCGGATGTAGCCATTGCGGTCGATTACATAAGTCTCAGGCCACATCTCGGTGTGGTAAAGCTTGGCCGCGCTCAGAGTTGGGTCGCGCACGGTTATCAGGTCGACGTGGCGGCGGGCGATGAATCGCTGGTAGTCATCTTTGTCTTCGTCGATGCTTACGGCAAGCACGATCAGGCTGGGTTGATCATGATGCAGCGCCAGCAACGAGGGCATCTCTTCAATGCAGGGTCCGCACCAGGTAGCCCAGAAGTTGAGCAGCACAACCTGACCGCGATAGTTGGCCAGATGCACTGAGGCGGTTCCATCCGAGACGGTGAAGTCCGGCGCAAGACGACCGGTTTGGGCCGGATGCGCACCACGGTCGCAACCCAGCATAAGGGCGACCGGCATGAACATAACGAGAGCAAATAAACGTGGGAAGCGCACATACATATAATACGAAACTAGGTCGATGCGCACACTGGTCTGCGATGGAGAAGGACGAAACGGGATGGAGAACGAAAAGCTGGAAACTACTGGATTCAAGCCAGTGCTGGGGCTTTCTGATGAGTCGGGTACGCCTGCGCTGATGCCGGTGGTGCGGGGAACGGTTTTTGACCAGCCGGAGCCAGAGGAGTTTATCGAACTGACAGTAATTGTTCCGGCGCGGAACGAGAAAACTAATTTGGGCGCGTGCCTTCAGTCGCTGGTAGCGCAATCCGAAGAAATTTTTACGCTGGGCAAGGATTGGGAACTGATTGTGGTGGACGATCACTCGACTGACCGGACGGCGGAGATTGCACGCGGCTTTGCGGGAGTTACGCTGATGGAGGCCCGCAAGCTGGAGAAGGGCTGGACCGGCAAGAACAATGCAGTATGGACTGCGGCCAAGCAGGCACGCGGTCGGTGGCTGCTGTTTACCGATGCGGATACGATGCACGAACTGGCGAGCCTGCGCCATGCTATACACGAGGCCGAGCGGCACAAGGTTGGTATGCTGAGCTATTCGCCGCGACAGATTGTCAGCGGATTGGCGCAGCGGTCGCTGATGCCTCTGGTCTTTTGCGAGTTGGCGCTGGCTTATCCGCCCGCCAAAGTCTCTGATCCCAACTCGCGCCTTGCTGCTGCCAATGGGCAGTTTCTGCTGGTGGAGCGCGAGGCTTATCGGCGTATCGGCGGTCATGCTTCGGTTTCTGACAAAGTGCTGGAAGATGTGGAATTGGCCTTCATTGCCAAGCGACGCCGAGTTGGTTTGCGTTTTCGCTATGCGGAAGATGCAGTGGCAACGAGAATGTATCGGACGACCGCTGCGATGATTGAAGGCTGGACCAAGAACCTGGCGCTGCTCTTTGATAACTCCTTGGCACTGGCTTTGTGGCGCTTCGTCGATCTGGCGCTGTTGGCTGGTTTGCCGGTGTTGACGGTTTGGCTGTGGAATGAGCACTTTGCGCAGCACTCTCTGCAATGGCTCGGTGCCGGGTGGCTGTTCGCGCTGTTGTGGGTTCGCACGCTGTTTCGCTTCTATGTGCGCGTCGCAAAATCAAACTTTCCATTTGTTGAGTGCGTGCTGGCTCCGCTTGGTTTGCCGCTGTTCATCGTTCTGCTCTATCGCAGTTGGTTTCAGCACAGGGTTTTGAAGCAGGTAAGTTGGAAAGGACGCAGCTACAAGCCGTAGTCGTGAAAGCGAGATTCATTTGTGCTGAAATAATCAGCAAGATGAGCCACTTGCATCATTCCGCTTAGACACTGCCTTCTATTCCATTGAATTAATCTGCAAAAATTTCGGCTAAAAATAAATATCGTAGGGGGGAGGGGGGGTGCTTCTTCTCGATACGGACCGGGCACCTTCCTGACAAGTTGGAAGATGCACTGAGTTCAGGTTAGCAGGATGCGCGAAATAATCTGCAAGACTGCGCGTCCAGCGAATGGCCTTCGGCGTGGGGACGGGCGATGGAGTTTGAATCCACCCACCCACTTTATTCACAATTCAAGGTGCGCCACCCTGCGGAGCATGAGCGCCGTCCCTACGGGACTCCGGCCCTTTCCTGATGTGAACGCTTTCCCCACGCTGAAGCGCGGGGCTAATGCTCATTGCGCCTCCGGCGCGTGGCGATGGCCTTGGGTTCTTACCCACACAGTATTTAATTGCCGGATCAATAAATGTACTATGACCCAGTCCCTGCCAGGACCACTCCTATAGTTCGGGCAATGATTTTGATGTCCATCCAAAGGCTCCAATTTTCGATGTAAGTCACATCCAGCGAGATGTAACTATCAAAAGATGGATCTTGACGAGACTGCACTTGCCACAGGCCGGTGATACCAGGAGTCACATCGAGGCGACGCAAATGGCTAAGCTTGTACTCGCGAACCTCGCTAGCGATAGGCGGACGCGGACCAACAATGCTCATATCACCGCGCAGAACGTTGAAGAACTGTGGTAACTCGTCGAGCGAATACTTGCGAAGGAACCGACCCAGTTTGGTAATGCGGGGATCGTTGACCATCTTGAAGAGCACACCATCCCGCTCGTTCATATGCATCAACTCGGCACGACGCTTGTCGGCATCACGAATCATGGTGCGGAATTTGATGCAGCGAAAGACACGCGCCTTCTTGCCTATGCGCTCGGATTGGTAAAAGACAGGTCCATCCGAGTCAAATTTGACGGCGATTGCGATAGCCAGCAGGATTGGGGATATGAGTATGATTGCCATGGTGGAGAGCACAATATCAAGCAATCTCTTCATAACCAGAGCTAACTCTGGCATATGGCCGCTGTGCAATGGAATGGTTGGGAATTGACCTATGTACTCGATGGGACTGTTCCATGTAAGCCCATCGTACATATCGGGGATCACGCGCAGATCAACGCCATTTGTACGAGCTTGCTCCAGCACGTCCTTGACAATGCCGCGTTGTTCGCACGGGGTAGTAAAAAAGATTTCATCCACAAATTTTTTACGTGCATTCTGAAAAAGCGTGTCGAGCGTTCCAACGACATCGTCAGAATCCGTGGACTCACGCGAGCACGCAGTTGGAAAGTCGATAAAACCTTTGAATGTATATCCGAGATGCCGGATGCTCTCCAGATGATTGCGCAGTGCATACGCTTCAGGCCCAGTGCCAACGATTAGCACGTTGCGCGTGCCTATGCCGCGCTCAAAGCGACTGTAGAGCATGATGCGGTAAACAAATCGACGCAGGCCAAGCCCGATAGTGACCAGCCCAATTGTGATCAGCACAACTCGGCGAGAAATGTCTTGAGCATGAAACAGATAAAGGGCACCAGTCAGCAAAAGCCCGGATGTCAAGCAGGCCTGCATATTCAATCTCTGCTCATGCAAAAAGCTGTTCAGTTTGATGGGGGTATACAAATATAGCCGCCTGCTGGTCAGCAGAAGAGAAATGGTAAACCCACATAGCATCATCATCAAGACGCCCATCGAACGGCCTTGAAAGAGAGTGCCATGCCAGAAGTTTCTAACTCCAGTTACCGGCCCCAAATGTTGCTCAAAGAGAGTTACGACCGTTGCCGACGCCAAAACTGTAAGCCCATCGAGAACCATCCAAAGCTTGACCATATCTGGCGAATTACGCGATGAATTTGTTGCAGTTCTCTCACTCCACCCCTGGGATGAGGCAGTAGGATAGATGCTTTGCCATAAATTCGGTGTAGCCATTTGACCTCCACAGACTCGGAACGTAGACAATGCTAGAGAGGTAATTGGGGAACCTCTGACTTGAGAACCCATGAATAGCGCCAAAGACAGGGGGTGCCAATGGCTCACGAAATCGAAAGAAGCTTTGTATCAGTCGAGGACTGCACGACTCACAGTAACCCCTTGTGCGAAGAGCAGGCCACGACAGATATATTTTGCCGCAGCAGGACTTTTTGAACAGTTTCTGCTTTTCAATGATTGCGACTTTCATTGAATACGCGAGAGCATTCAGTAACTTGGGAAGACTCCAGACTCCATGCGCAACTCTGCCGAAGAGCAACTGCACATCAATCGCTGGATTGACCTCAATTACATTGTGGCCATGAGTGACGAATCGTTTCAAAAAAACTTACGTCAATGCCATGATAAGCATGACTTTGGATAGGTTTCATCGAATCAGTTTTGAGTATTCCAGCTTGGTTGACAGAGCCAAAGCAGCCCTGCTGCAAAAGAAAGCATAGCGGAAAAATTCTGCCTATCGGAGGAGCCAAGGGAAGACAAGGGAAGTTCAGTGAAACTCGCTTGCAATTCGTCAGGTGAGAGCAAAATGATAACTGCCCACCTGATCGGTTTTGGAATCAAACCTAACTGGTGTATATGAATAGTATCAGACTTTAGTAATCATTGTCCAATAAATAATTAAAGCCTTGTTAAATCAATGAAAATTTCGTTGGATCATCAAAGAATCCAAAAGGAAATCAAATTGTTAGTTGCTCAAATGCCCAGAGTTCGGACAATCAATCGTCGGAATTATGGACAAATTCTCACGTACTCCGCGCAGGCGCTCGGAGATAACGCCTGCCAGAAAAGGATGAAAACGAATCACCACAACTTCTATCCCATCCAAAACTCCCTAGCATTCTTCAACTTGGTCTAACTTGGGTTTGGAGTAAGATTCTGCCCGCACGGATTGCGCCAATTTCTTGGTGAGGTGCCGTGCGGCAAACTCCACTCCGAAGGCAAAGCGCAACATGGGGCCAAAGCTGTTGGCCGCCGTAACGCCGACGAAGTAGAGTCCGGGAATGGATGATTGAAAGTCAGACTGCAGCACCGGGCTTTGCTCAACAGATCGAATCTGTGAAAGCAACTCGCCACCCAGAAATGGCAGACGGCTCAGGTCGACTTTATATCCAGTTGCTGTGATCAGAAGCTCAGTCCAGTGCTCTTTGTGGGAGCCGTCCTGGGCGACCAAGTTCAGTAGAACGCCACCGTCTTTCTTCTCGGCACTCACGATGGAGTAACCCTGCAAGATGGGAACGCGCCCAAGCACCCGCTCTTTCATTGGCCAGCCTGCTGAGGGTTTGAGGTGCCTCTTGACGATCTTCAGACGCAGTTTTTCAGGAAGAAGGTGAAAGAGCAACGGAGCGTCGGTGTAGAAGCGCGACCGCCATCCTGGACCGATTCCAGACGCTGGATGTCTGAACTGGCTCCAAAGCGAACGAGGCTTGGAACCGGGCGCATCATGAAAACGCACTGTCGGATTCCGCGAAAGCAATGTAACATTGACACCATTCTCATGGAGCAATGCAGCGAGGTCCAAGCCGGAAGCGCCCGCTCCAACCACAGTCACACTTTTTCCGCGCAAGGGCTCAAGATCGTGAAACGCAGAGCTATGCGAGACGAGGCTGGGAGGTAATTCGCCAAGTCCAGACGGAATATGCTGAAAGTGGGAGATGCCGACGGCCAGAACAACTTTTTGTGAATGCACGATTTCGCCGTTGTCCAAAGTGACAGAGAAGCCATCAGGTTCCCGCTCGACTCCAATCACCTGACGGTCTTCGAGTTGAGGCACAAACCGCCGCTGAAATTCGATTCCGTAGTCAATGAAAACATCGAGGGGAATGGGAACTCGCGTGTGGTCGTATGCAATTCCCTGCTGCGCACAATAGTCTTGGAGAGTGAAGGACGATGCTGGGTCAGAGAGGTTGGATGCGAAACCGTCTGACTTGAGCAACATCCCTTTCGGCATATGCTCTCGCCAAATTTGCATCGGAGTGCCGAAGATGCGCAGGCGCACGCCAAGTGCATTCAAATGCGCAGCGATTGACAATCCGTAAGGTCCAGCACCAACGATGACCACGCTCTCGCGATCGACCATGTAATTCCTCCTCGGCAACAATGCTTTCAGTTTTCACTGGTGACGGGAAAACTCCACGTCACCCAATTTTTGCTCAATTCCCTTGATCGGTGTGACCTGCCCACTATGACATTGTTTGAATAAATTATCGTAAACGGACCTCAGTCCCCTTTCAGAACTCTCTCGCGATTTTGCATATTTGAACATGGCGTAAAAATTGGGGTTGTACTGGTTTCGCGTTTTGACTGTATGATAACCGCACCAAGCATCGAAAGCTACTGCAACTTTTGAGATATTTGAGACCGACTATGAGGCCTAAGTTACTTTTGGCCACTACCTGCCGATGGTTTGCCGCAGCCCGACTGGCAATGGCATTCAAACAGGCTGGGTGTGCCGTCGATATGGTTTGTCCAGCGGACCATCCCTTCGCCTTGACGGCGGATCACGGTCGTTTGTATCCGTATCACAGCCTTGCTGCACTGCGCTCTTTTCGGAATGCGATGGATGACGCGCAACCGGAGATCGTGGTTCCGTGCGACGATCTTGCGCGGGCGCATCTGCATGAGATTTATAAACAGGATTATGCTCGACAAGGCTCTGCGAGTGCGCTGTGCATACTCCTGGAACGATCTCTGGGCGACCCGTTGTATTACTCATTGATCAACGCGCGTAGCCTACTGATTACCTTTGCCCAGGAATTGCAAATTGCCACGCCAGAGACAGCGGTCATTGCAACGGAAGTGGAACTGAAGGCGTGGATTGCCCGGTTTGGCCTTCCAGCAGTACTCAAGACCGATGGCACTTCGGGTGGTGTTGGCGTGCGGATTGTCGAGTCGGAGCGCGAGGCTTTGCGAGCTTTCGAATTGCTGAATGCTCCGCCACGCATGCTCAGGGCAGCCAAGCGCGCGGTGGTTGATCGTGACAAAACACTGCTGATTCCCTGGTTTCAACGCCAACGCCCCGTAGTCAATGTGCAACGATTTCTGCCTAGCCGCGATGCAACTATCTCGGTTGCCTGCTGGCGAGGAACAGTGTTGGCGTCCATCACGGCGGAAGTGTTGCGCACTTGGAAGCCCAAGGGGCCTTCGTCGGTCATTCGCATAATTGATAACTCTGATATGTTGCTGGCCGCGCAGAAGCTTGCCTCTCGGTTGAAGCTCTCTGGCCTTTATGGTTTCGATTTTGTTCTGGAGAATGTAACTGGCAAGGCTTACTTGATTGAGATGAATCCTCGCGCCACACAGACCTGCCACATTCCACTTGGCACTGGCCACGCTCTGCCCATAGCGTTGGCTGCCAGCGCAGTTGGAGAGTCAATTCCAGAATCAGCCAGCATCACGGACCGCAATGTAATTGCGCTGTTTCCGCTGGAGTGGCAGAACGATGCGGCGAGTCCGTTCCTTCACTCGGCCTACCACGATGTTCCCTGGGAAGAACCGAAGCTGGTGCAGTCCTGCGTTAAAAGCAGGATGCGCTTGGGCGGGCGGCTGACCTATGAGAACCTCAACAAGATACTTGCACATATGCCCTGGCGTCAATCCTGATTAGTAGATCGCGGTCTGCGGATGTGTAGAGTGGGTCAAACACAGCGAGTGCTTGTATCAACAATAGACTGCGGCCCAATGCTGAGAGTCGCTTCAGAAAATGTCTGCGCGCCAGCAGCGAGTATTTCCTCTTCGTGATTGCAGAGAGTCTGACGAAAGAAGGCCACACAGTAAGCGTTGATAATGCGAGCAACTTGTTTGGGAGGCACAACGCCGGCGTGCGATAACCGACGCAACGGTGACATGAAAATCTGATCAGAGAAATCAGCGTGACCGATTCCTTCGACAATCACTCGCATTCCACCACATCGAGAGAGCAAATTGGTTTTTAAATCCGCAATATCTTTCCACATTTTTGTGGTTTCAATATCGCGGATATTCGCATTGGCATCCACTTCGTCTGGAGTTACCATCCAGCGGGAATCAATGAACAGGAAAGGCTTGTCGAGTCCATGAACCGCAACAGAGCCATGCAAGACGCCATCCAATCCAACAGCCGAACAAACGCGAGCATCTTCATTGGCCAACTCCATCGCGACCGCGCCACCAAAGGAGATGCCATGCCCAGCGACGCGATCCATAAGCAAGCGACCTTCAAGTGGATGGCCGACTGTTTGATCGAATCGCGCAAGTTCATCCAGTACAAAACGGCAGTCCGCCGTATGAATGGCCAACTCCTCCTCTGCCAATGCCAACCGCTCATGCAGTGGAATGTAACAACGAAGAGAGAAGCCAAGATCCTGGTCATGATTGGGATATGCGATGCTTCCATCCGATAACTCGACCCGGCTGGAATTGTATGGGTGCGAAACAGCAGCGACGACAAAGCCATGACTGGCCAGTTCCTGCATCATGAATGTCTCGCGGCAGCAGCTATCATGCCACGCAGGATTGTGAACGATGATCGGAAAGCGGCCTATTGCCATCGGAGCGTCTTGCAGAGAGTGCGAAGCCAGCACGGCCTGATAAGAAGAACGACGACTGATGTCATTGCGCTGACGATACTTGGCCTTGCGACCTTTGGCCGTCGCCGATGGATACCAGAGCTGAACAACGACCTCGCGGTTCCCCGGTTTTGCCCGAGCGTGCATCTCCGCGCGATTCACATCAACAAGACGTAGCATCCTTGTTCCAACTGGGTATTTGCCTGTAGGCAAAGGGAGATTGAACATCGGCAAAACCCAGGAAAACGTCAGGCTAGCCATCAGAAGCAAGCATGATCCAATCGCACAAATAAGCCTTGCTGGTTCGCCTGCAACTATCCCACTCGCGCACAACAGAAGAATCGCTGCGGCAATATAGGCAGGAACCATCTGCCAGTGCATCCCTTCTAACCATGCATGGATCGGGATCAGGATCGCGGCCAAAACCGCGAACAGTCTGAACCACGCAGGCAATGCGGGATGAAACGACCACAAGACTGCGGGCAACAAAAGCACGACAATCAGCCGTTCAAGAGTACGCATCCAGTAACTTTCCTGGCACCGGGACAAGCGAACTGGCAGCCCTTCAGTGCCGTTGAGATTCTGCCGCATTACGTGAAAGAATTGGACGCGCTGGCACGCCTGCCACGACCGTTCCAGGCGGGACGTCGCGAGTTACAACTGCGTTGGCTCCTATAGTGGCGCCATCTCCGATGGTGACCCCAGCTAGAACAGCGGCTCCACGGCCGATCCATACTTCGTTGCCGATGACGATCGGTCGTGCCGTGCTTCCTGCATCCCGCATCGGAATCCCTGGCTGACGCGCATGATTGGCATCTCGAATGCTTGTGTACTCGCCTATCATTGTGCCGTTGCCAATGTGTACTGCTGCGAATGCAACCAAGTGCACGCCGCGAGAGATTACGACACCGTTGCCAATAGTAATCTCTGCGTCTAGCTGTGTTTCAAGATGCAGATCGGGATAGAGCAACAAGCCTTCGCCGCATCGGATACGACCCGTACCGAATACCTGCACGCGACCCAGCACAACCGCCGAAGAAGGCAGGGGGTAGGACAACGCGGCACGTAAGCGCGCGTAGGAGTTCAGACGACAGAGATACTCGCCCAAGTTTTGAAGGGCACGATAAGCGAAGCTTAGCGGCGCTGCCAGCATCTCTTTAGCACGAGGCAATGGCATATGGGTCAGTTCCCTTCTCCGTCTGATAGTTCATTGTCCATCTTCCTATAACTCGCGCCATGGTTACCAGGGACGTGGTGGACTGATGCGACCGCCTTGCGTTTCCTGCCATGCTTGGCGCATTAAACCAGCCATGAGCGCGGATTCCTCGGCGCGTTGTTGGCGCGTTGGGTCACTGCTATTTCGGTTTCGTAGTTGGCGAATTCCATACAGGCACTGCTCGAGCCAATAGGCCATCCGCGCCTTCGAACCGTGGTGCTTGCGATAGTAAAGCAGTGTGGAACGCATACGCCACTTGACCACTTGAGAAGCGGACTTTGAAAACGTCAGGGAGCTCAACTGTCGGCTGGATTCGCCGCCAATGTGAGTTACGACCACGTCCGGCCAATAGGAAATCTTGAAGCCTGCGGCCTTGATACGACGACATAAATCGACCTCCTCATAATAGAGGAAGAAAGCAGGATCGAAGCATCCAGCCTTCACCAGCGCCGAGCGCCGCAAGATAGAAAATGCGCCTGGCACCCAGTCAACATTCGCCGCCTGATTGGGATCAGCCCATGTACGATCAGGCGCTCCAAAGATACGTGAATGGGGAAAACGCCCCGAGAGTCCCGTGATCACCAGCGCGTCGTTCCATATCGAATGAAAACAACGCGCCGAAGGCTGCCAGCCTCCATCTCGGCTCACCAGACGAGCACCACCGACTCCGGTAGTTGGGTTGGCATCCATCAGTTCGACGGCTCGCGCAAGTGCTCCCTCATGAAAAAATGCGTCAGAGTTGAGCAGCACTAAATAGCGGCCCTGCGCCTGCTCGAGTGCTACGTTATTCGCTGCGCCAAAACCGAGATTCACGTTACTGGAGATCAACCGAACAACAAACCGTGAGTTCGATTCTGGGCTGGCAGAGACGAATTCACGCGCCACCATCTCCGCAGAATTATCGCGAGAGGCATTGTCTACGACCAGAATCTCTACTGCCATGGACTCAGGCAATCGGGCACATTCAGCCAGAAGCGAATCAAGACACTCACGCAACAAATCGCGCGTATTGAACGATATGATGACAACCGATAGATCATATGGATAAGATGCGAGCAGTTTCACGATAGCTTAACCTCGCGAAGGCGGCGATAAAACGCAGCGGCCAACAGATCCTGATTATTAGACAAGTTATATGAAGTCTCAACCGTGCGCCTTGCTGCATCTCCCATGGATTGACGCAATGCAGGATCACGGACCAGTCGCGCAATCGCTGCATGGAGTTGATTGGTATTCCCAGCAGAAACCAGAAGGCCGTTCTCGTCATTGGCAATCAGTTCTGGAATGCCGTTGATGCATGTGCTGACGCAGACCACGCCAAAAGCCATTGCTTCCATCAGAGCGACGGGAAGCCCCTCAGCAAAACTGGCCAAAACAAAGATGTCTGCCTGAGCCACTTGAGCCAATGTCTCTGCATGATTCAGTGCGCCAATAAAGTGAATTCTGTTCTCCAGTCCAACTTGGCGACTCTGCGCTTCGAGGGCGCGTCGCTCTGGTCCATCACCAATTAAAACTGCGTCAACTGCGGTTCCCTCTTCCGATAACATCGCAAGCGCTTCGATGAGTATGCGGTGGCCTTTGGCAGCAACGAGACGACCGGTGCACGCGATTCGGATGGGATTACTGTCTGCTTGCACATCTATAGCAAACGCTCGTGGATGGGGCTGAAGCGCAGAACAATCCACACCCAGACGCATGACTTCGACGTGAGAAGGGTTGAGTGCAGGTGACGCACACAGAGCTTGACTGCGGGCGTAATCACTGATGCAAAACAGAAATTGAACGGACTCGAACTTTCTGCGCAAGAAGGACTGATCCTGGTTGAAAAACTCGTCAGGTCCATGGACCGTCAATGACCAAGGGATCTTCCACGTAGTGCTGACGAGCATCCCCACAGTGGCAACCGGACCACCAAAATGTACGTGCAAATGGCCGAGCGAGCGACGCTGCATCCAATCGCCAACCAGCAGTGCCTCAGCCAGATAAAACATAGCAACAACCCGCTCACGGAAGTCCCAGTCGCCGAGTTTGAAAGCAGCCAGCAAGCCTCGAACCGTGACAAGTGGATGCATAAAGGCGATCCGAATCAGCGAAAACAATTTGCCAATTTTGCTGCCATTCTTGACATAAAAAGTCTGAAGTGCTTCCTCCCGCTCTACATCCGGCAATGCTGCAAAGGAGCGGTCAGGGGCATTGATCGAAGCAACTTCGATGATGATTCCGCGCTGTCGCAAGCCCAGAACTTCTTTCAGGAAAAACGTATGTGAGACAGCCGGATAGCGGCTGAGCAGGTAGGCAATTCTGGGCGGCTCTTCTCCGCCAGCGTCCTTCTGGATTGGAGCAGTTATCGTCACAGTATCCCAAGTATAGTGTCAAATGCCCAATAGGCAAACATAGAGTTCCACTTTCTGCGATCATTCTATCTCGGAAAATCACTTTTCCTTGATAGGTGCGAAGTTAGTTGTGAGGTTTTCATCCCATGTGGAACGATTCCTCAGAGCGTGTCACCAAGCTTCAAATCGCTTAAACGACTACTCGGTCTTTGTGTTTCTCCTGAGGATAGGGCAGCCATCAAGCCTTGAATTCATGACGTTCTTGCAAAGTAAAATCCATGAAACTGGTTGATGCGTAGATGCCGATTGAAGCGAATGGATGTACTGCTCTCGGGGCAGTCCCAATCGTCGATGAGTTGATAGCCGAGTTGCTCAACGGACTCAACGAATGCCTTGCGGCTGAAATACTTGTACGGAAAGAGGTAAGAACCTGGCATGCGCAGGGTGACAATCGCTTCGCGGCCCCATACAGGAATACGGTTAATAATCACAGAGGTTGGCAGTTGAGGCAACAAGCGAAGCAGATCAGCAAGCGGAGCTTCAATTTCTTGCAGGCAACCGCTGGAAAGAAAAATGTCGCAGACTCCGGCCTCGCGCAGATCAGAGGTGAAGCGAAGATGTTTGCTCTTGTCTCCTTCGCGTTCTGCTGTTTCCCTGGCAAGTTCAATGATATTGGGAAGGTCGCAGAGAGTCCACTCGAATCCGTCGGGCAAAGGGTAGTAGCGAAGCGCGGTATAGCAGGCCATACCATTGTTGCCGCCAAGATCTATAAGACGGCCGCCGGGTTTGACAAGGTTGCGTAGATGCAAGAGGACCGGATAGTCGCTGGGACGAACGCGCGTAGTAGGGTATCCTCGGTAAAATTGCTCTCCTTCTTCCTGGTTATAATTCGTTCGGCATCCAGCCGGGATCGCAGCTCTTGCGGCCTCAAAAGAAGGATAAACGCCGAGGCATCGCGCCTTGAAAATCAGCGAGAGTGGTGGATTGTTGATGAGTTGGTAAGTTATCTGATTCATCGTACGCTTTCCTCGCATTTTGACATAAACGTATTGTGAGTAAGATGCTGTGGGACAATTATCGAAATCTTCATGCCGCAGTCTCCGTCTGCGATTTGAGCAACTCGTTTTTTCGGCCGTTCGCAATCCGCTTCGAGGCCTTCTTTCCCCACTGTATCCAATAGTGCTCATAATAGTTGGTGGATAGGTGGGCACCCAGAAACGTCAGTGCAAAGCATAGTGGCCGCTTGGCATATTTGACCATTGTTCCACCACTCCCCAACCACCCGTGCACTGTAAGTGGGTGCAAAACGTAAAGCGCATAGGACACCTTGGCGATATAGCGAAGAAAAGTGGATTCCAGCGCTACAGACAAGATGTTGTGCTTTCTGACGAGCGTGCATCCAACTAATGTGGCGGCAATGTAAGGCCGAGCATAGTTCAACCAGGGCAGACGATTATGGCCAGCAGCAATCAGCAGAACCATCAACAGATAGGGATTGATTGGCATGAGCCACCGGCGCAGTTTGTCGCTGCCGGGCAGGTGCATCAATAGCGCAAGCGTGGCTCCGACCAGAATCTCGTCCACGCGAAACCATGTGACGATTGACTCGCCCTCGCCGTGAATGATGCGGTTAGCAGTTACAGCCAAACACAGTATGGGTAAGACTAATAGTCCGCGACGACCCAGTAACAGGCAAAGCACTGCAACCCCGATGTAAAACTGCATTTCTACACATAGACTCCAAAGATGCGCGGTGAGATCGCCCAGCCAAAACGGCGGCAGATTGGCGTAAAACAAAAAATGCGCTGGATAGGCAGCGTATGCAGTGTGCATGATTGGAAGGGTAATTAGCATATACAACCAAGCCAGAGGAAGTATTCGGCAAAAGCGCCGAATTGCAAACACCGGAACACTTGGTTGGTACAAGAGAGTGGATGTAATAAGAAATCCTGACAAGGTAAAAAACAATGCCATGCCGGCAGCACCCACAGCCCCGTTCATTTCAAAACGCTTTGGTCCCAACGGCAGCATATGCGCGGCCAGAACCACAAGAATGCTGATGCCTCGCCAGCCATCGAGCGCGGCAAAGTGGGGCATTTTCCCAGTAATCTGTTCCCAGTAACCTGATTTCTCAGTTGAAACAGGCTTCGTCATCAGCTTCACTCCAATACAGATTCCATGAAGCACATGGCTTGGGCTTTACCATCAATCGCATGATGCTTCAATGATGAAAAGCAATCACGGAATCGACAAGTGCTCCTGTTGACAAGAAATGCCTGCAGCAATCTGAACTACGCTGCGCAAGAATATGAAATCTCCAAATTCGATCCGGCATCCGCATTGATCACGCGCATTTGCTCACTGCATCGCAATTGAAGAAAGTCTGGTTAGGTGACCCATGCTATATCTTTGCAAACTCAAAAACGAAAGATTCTTGGCGGATTGTGACGGGGGAAATTCTGCCTTGTCTTTCAAGCTTTAACGAAGTATACAACCAGATTCCTTCATTCGTGCTATTTTTTACTTGTTTAAAGAGTCAGATGTGATGTTTTCTTTAAACATAATTCATATCATGGAACATTACGTTATCATTGAAACACACCCTCGGGTGATTTGTTGGAAGCTTGCGATAGCGGGCTTATCCGTTTGCGACTTCGGGTCAATCAACATGAATTTTTCGATGCGTGGATTGTAATTTCACGGTTGCGGAAGCCACTTTCGCTACCTCTTTGCAGTGCAAATCATTGCATTCCGTAACCGAAGTGAGGTTGCTTGCAATACATTTTTCTTGTTCCATTTCTGGTTGCGCTCTATTACGTTGCCACCGGGCAGCGCGAGAAGGCATTCCTCAATGTCTATCTGCCATGTACCTTTCTTCTTCCTTCGTACTACGCTCTTCGCATTCAACACTCGCCGCTTGAGTTTTCTGCTACAACCGCACTGTTGCCCATTGGAATTTCTCTCCTGTTTTCCTCTCCGCATCGGCCTAAGTTTCGACGGATGGACCTGTGGATCATCCTTTTCGTTCTCAGCTATGCAGCCAGCGAGTTTCTCAAGGAGTGGGATTGGCGCGATGCTGCCTTTTCAGTCACGAATTTCGCATTGATGGAGATGTTCATGGCCTACGTTGTTGGCCGCATGATTATCGAGCCGAATCTGCGAATTGAGACTGCAAAGCGTATTACTTCCCTGATACTCTTGTTAACCCCATTCGTTTTTATCGAGTTCGGATTAAGCAAGAACATATGGCTGCTACTATCCCAGCATCTCGGTCTTCCTGGCGGCGGCTGGTTTGTGCAATTTCGTGGCGGACATGCGCGCGTGGCAGCATGTTTTGGTGATGCCATTTTAGCCGGCATAGTTTTTATGTGTGCTATCGCAATTAATTTTCCTTTGAGACAGATATACAAGACCAACAAGAATCGATTGGGACCATGGATGTCAAAGTTTCAGGAATTTCACATTCCAATCCTGCTCTTTATTGTGTTTTTACTGCTTACACGCTCGCGTGCCCCGATGGGATGCGCGGTGCTTTGTTTGATTATTCTTCAGATTCCAAAGTATAAGAATATGCGGGCGGCAACTGCCGTGGTTCTCATCTTGCTTGCTTTGAGCGGAACCTTGATCTATTACTATTTGAACAAATATACCAGCACCGCAGAAGCCTATCTCAGCGAAGAACAAAGCAGTGCCGTTTACAGGCGCCAGATGCTTGTGGAGTACAAGCCGATTCTTGATGAAGGCGGATGGCTTGGTTATGGCATCTATCATCATCCTCGAGTCGGAGGACTCGAATCGATCGATAATGATTATATGCTTGTGCAATTATCGCAAGGCAGGCTCGGGCTGTATTTGTTTGTTCTGATTGCATTGGAGTCAGGCTGGACTGCGATCACATATGCTATCAAGTTTCGTTCGCGTGAAAGTCTGTTCTTTGTCTTTGGCCTGCTTGGCGCACTCTTTGGCATTTTTCTGTCGATTACAACTGTATATCTGGGAGAGCAAGTGCAACAGATTCTGTTTCTGCTGATTGGGTGGTCGCAGTCGCTCCAGGATACAGATTCTGAAGGCACCGGTCCGATAGAAGTTACACAGTCGAAGTTCAGCTTCAGGCGCGTGTTTACTTAGTGCTTATTTGACGAGCCGCCAGCGGATTCCCAACTCAGCACTGTCATCGAGTAAGGTGGCAGCACGTATGATTTTTCAGCAATAAACGGTCTGATGACTTCGTTCTTAATACCTACCTTTTGGGTGTCTTCATTGCCATCCGTAATTTTGGCAGAAGTCAGGCGACTTATATGAACGAGATTTCGCGGTGCATTTGGACCGGAGAAGGTAACCGGCAACGCAGCACCACGGCTCAGGTTGAATAACACCAAACTGCTGCGCTTGCCATCGGTAAAGGCAAATGATTCCAGATAGTGAGCACCGTTAAGTTGGATCTTTCCATTGGCGCTCATGGTTTGATTCCAGGTCGGATTGCTTCCTCGTTGAACGGTATTAATCATTCGCTCTTCGATTGCAGAGTTAGCCAGCACTTCTGCAAGAAAGGTTGGACGAACTCGATTCGTTTGTCCTCCCATGTCGATTACCGAACCCCAGAGTCTGGTAAGTTCATGTTGCTCGTGAGTCACTGAATTATCAAAGCCGTTTTGGTACTCTGGCAATGCAAAGATGCACTGGAGCGAGGCGTTGGCGTCTCGAAGCATCAATAGCATATGATCAGCGACGGCTAAGCCCGCGCCGAGCGATGGAACTACTGAATTGAGTACATCCTGCGAAACATTGCCCTGCGATGTGCCTAGGTTCACCTCATACACAGCCAACTTCATTCCGGCCTCGGCAGCAGTTTTTGACTGTTGAGAGACCACGCCAGATTGGCGGCTATCGAGCGCTTCAGGTTCAGCAAACATCGGACCGAAAATTGCTTCCGTACTGCTGGCATCGTTGAAGGGATTAAAGAGATAAGGCGCTATGTCAATTGTGTCGGCATGTGGATGTTGTGCAATTTCCTGCTGCGACCACCAGACGACGGCCGACCATCCGTTCATGATGAGATCGAATTTTGCAGAGTTATAGGACCGTGAGCTCCGAGCCGCCGCAAAGATCGTCGAGACGCGCGTGGCATAGGCAACTGGGTCCGCTATCCCCTCTCCTGCAAAGGAAGCCGCGTTCCAGGTTTCATTACCCAACTCAAGATGGATGACGGGAAAGACCTGTGTCCATGGCGTTTTTTGGCCCAGCAAAGCTCGTTTTGCGCCGTAAGTGCTGGTGGGTGTGCCGGCCAGATACTCAATCAGATTTTGAGCCTCCTGGGTGGTCATTCCTACTGGCATCACAAACCATGGTTCGGCGTTTACAGCCTTGCACAGCACAAGAAATTCATGCAGGCCGATGGGAATATCTGTTTGTTCAACTGTTCCTTCACTGTACCCAGCGCGTTGTCTGGCTTCGGGCACGGTAATCAAGTCATCCACTGTGCTGCCGAAGTCAGTACCATTGTCCATGTAGCGCAGAACTCCCGGCTTGAGTTCGCGTAGCCTGTTCACAACAGCGTTGCGAAAGTCCGTAGGATTGTCTGCATTGGCAGCTTCCATCAGGCTGGCATCATCGAGCAACACAGACGCCCCAGTAGCTGAAAATGAAACCTGTACTGTTCCCGAATAAGTGCCATCTTCTTTTGCATCAAATTTGTATGAGTAGTCTTGCCATCGCGAGCTTAGCTGAATCTTGTGGTGAAGATAATTGACGACACTGTGCTTTCTATCCAATCGCGCGATCGAAACATCGAGTAGATTTGAGCCGCCAACACCCTTGGCTCGAAAACCCAATGTATAAGTACCATTGAGTTGAACAAATGACTTTCCCTCCCATGCGTCGAAGTTCGAAACCACAGCAGCCGTTTGACCGCTGGCGGAAGCATTCATCCGCAGAGCCTGCTTACCGGGTGAAGATGGCGAAAGATCGTGAAACTCAGTGGTGAGTGATCCGCCTGCTGAAATGGATGGCCACCAACCTCCTGCTGCATCGCCGGGCATACGCATCCGCAAGATATAGAAATCGCCAATGCGTGGCGAAATACCAAGACCAGCGAATTTGACCCAGACACCTTGCTTTGCGGCACTGGCAGCCTTGGTGCTGCTCTCAACAGTTCCTGTTTTGCCCTTTGCAGCACCAGAGATGAACTCGTATGTGGCACCTTTGGCGAAATTGGCGGGCCAACCGCTCCATTCGTCATTGTCAGCGCAAGAGTTTGCATTGACGACCTTGCATTGCAGCACTGTTTGCCAGGTCTCTCCCTCAAACCCAGGATTGCGAAATATGAGGTTGCGCATCATCTGTCCTGAGTCGTAAAAGCTCTGGCCGCTGATGTTGATGCCAAAATGTTTAACTCCTGATCGGACCACCGTATCAGTGACATTGATATCCGTAACGCCGCTCTGAGCCCAGCCACGACCAATAATCAGCATAAAAAGCAGAAATAACAAGCACAGATTGGCGCAGACATATAATCCACTTTGACACGATTGATGTGGTCGAGAAGCTGAAGACATCTGCTGGTTGGTTGAACCATGCACCGGATCATGAACGGACTGTGTCAACTGCTTGACGGTAGATCTCCAAGATGTGATCAATTTTTCGATTCCAATCATAGAGTTTCTCAACTTTTTCTCTGCCTGCTTGACCTAGACGAACACGAAGCTCTGGATCACCGGCAAGTTTTTGCATTGCAACAGTAAATCCATCAACGATTGTCTCTGCGCTGGTAGGATCGACGAGAATTCCGCAGCTTTCATCAATGTATTCTGCTGGGCCGCCCCAGTTCGTAGCAATCGCGGGAATTCCAGTGGCCATTGCTTCCAGAACAACTGCGCCGCCGCATTCGTAGATGCTGGGTAGTACTAACGCGGTTGCTCTATGAAGATGATCAACACAATCAGGTTGGGGCAGCCAACCTATAAACTGAACTCTTTGCGCAATGCCAAGCTGTTCAGCCAACTCTGTCCAAGTGGCGCGCATCGCTCCATCACCAATCACTTCGAGTTGAGCATCGGGAAGACGAACCAGAGCATGAAGAACAAAATCCAGTCGCTTCCAATCCACTAGCCGACCAACAAAGAGAAAGCGTGGAGCGGTTGATTTGATTTGATCTCGGTAATTCCGTTGATCCTTGGATTCCAATTGAGATGGAGCCGGATATTCAAACGGCAAAGTCCATAAGCAAAGATCGACACCATTTTCCGGTATCTCGACAACCTCTCCTTGCACACAAGATGGCAGTGCCTGCCGAGTGCGAGGATTGGCGACAAGTAGTATCTTTGCATTTTTCTTGCCGGGAACGATCTGATTGATGCCGTTTGCACTCGCACGTCCAACAGCCACAGTGATGCGCGTAAATAATGATTCAGAAGTGCGAAATGCCGCCGGATAATCCATGCCGCCGTTCATAGGTCCGATAATAACCGGTACTCCGAGACCAGAAAGAAACGAAGGAGCTTTGGGCGACACGGGAATCGGCTGATGAACAAGGTTGACACCATGCTCACCTACCAGCTTCTTAACCATTGCACGTTGAATCCATTGGTTGATGAGTACCATCAAAGTTCCGAAGGTAGCCTCGGAGACACGGCGCGGCAAGGGACGGCTCATCTTCCAAATCAGCTTATGAAACCACCTGTCTGGAATATATAGAATACGATCCTGCTCATCAGGGAAAAGCAATTCCAACTCTGGCTTGGTACGGCCATGAACTATAAGCCATGCATCCATGCCCCGCGCACGCAGACGAGAAAAATAGTGCAAAGGAAGTGATGCCTCTCCACCAAACTTGAACGAGGCGTTTTCAGCAACAACCGCAACGCGAATACCTTGAGCTAGGTTGGATGGCATCAGCGGTTTCGTTCTCCTTCTATTATTCGTGCATGAAGATGATAGGTTAACCTAAGCCTGACATTTGCGCACAGTGGTCAGACAGTAAAGAGTTCGCAGCTAGATCGTGACTGGGGGTGGAGGCACGAGTCGAGGCATCCATCTTGCGCCCGAGAACTCGCTCCATTACCTCGCAGATCGATTTTCCCCACGTATCCCAATTCAGATTTTGTTCGAATTCATCGCGGCTGGCAATCACCAACTCACGATAGCCGTCTGGACTGGCGATTACAGTGATGATCTTGTCAGCGTACTCCCGACCCCGCGCTTCGAGCGGCAGCAGGAATCCATTGACGCCGTCGCGAATGGAGCCGCGAGTACCGCCAGTATCCGTTACCAGTGTCGGCAGCCCATGCGCGCTGGCCTCGCACGTTGCGATCGGCGTGGCATCTGCGCGTGTGGGAAAGAGAAGGAAATTGGAGTCGAGAAAAAGCTGGGAAATGCGCTGGCGTTGCTCAACATTATTCTTATCAAGAAATGGAATCACGTGGAGGTTTGGGTGCTCAAAGCCTTTTGGCGGAACACAACCGCAGATGGTGAGATGAGCGTCCACGCCGCGCTCTAACAGGGAGGTTAGACACTCGAACGCAATCGCCCCACCCTTGCGTTCCCAGTCAACACCAACAGTGAGCAATCGAACCGGTCCATCCAGCGGATGATACAGGGCATCTTCTCGGCTAGGCACTTGAGCAAGGTTGGCACCAAAGCTGACTTTGAATGTCTTCTCGGGGCTGGCTCCGTAGTGGTTGCATGCACCATTCATAGCCCATTCCGAGGGATAGACGGCTGCGGCTGCGCGACGGATAGCTGCGGCCTCAATATGTTCACCTTCTGCACGCGCAAAAGAAGACAGGGATGAGTATTGAGGATAGTAATCGACAATGTCTGCCCATGTGATGTCTGAAAAATAGATGATCGGCAGATTCGTCTTGAGGTGAGCAATCTCGATGGATGCAGCAGGTGCGAAGAGAATGTCGCAGTTGCTTTTTTCAAGTCGGCGTTTGAAGACACTGGCCAGTCGCCAGGAAAGAATGCGGTTGTGGTCAGTGACCCAACGCTTGCCTGTGAGTTTATGCAACAGACGATTTACGTGGTATGCACAATTAATGATAAATTCAGTTCCGCCGGTAAGGTCCGGTCCAAGATACACAACTTCTCCTGCGTGTGTCTCCAGAGCCTGGGCCATAAAATAAAAAGTGCCGGACCATGAACGAAAATTACGCGCATCGAAACGATGAATAAAACCAATTCTCATCCTGCGATTCATTCGGAACTCCTGGTGTGTGCTGAAAACAGGATTTCATGTATTAGAACCAATCTAGACAGAAGCGTTACAGCCATTCGCCTTGATTCTGTTCAGTCCGAAAGTTATTCTCGACGGACTCCCTGTGGGAATTTTTGACAGGTGCTCGTCATCTGCAAGAGTTGGGTTGCAAAAGCGATTTGGAACTCACTTGACTACCTTTGCTAGGTGAGGCGTAGAACGGGGAAACAAAGTACCTGATATGAGTATAAATCATCTTGTTACAATTTTTGTAACCAATATGAGAACGATTGTATCGAAGAAAGCAACACTTCAGGATCGTGCATGATTTCAGTAGTTTCTTTTGCATTTTTTGAGCCGGAAGCTTTTGCAGCAGCATCTCGATCTATTGCCAAATCGGTTAAGCCGTTCCTTGCGATTTCCCTGCCTTCCCATTAGTCTGGAATACAGAGTAGCGGTCCAATTGAATGCAAACAGTTCTTCCAATCTAAGGTGTCGAAAATTCGGCATGGAGAATCCTACATACTATGACTATCGAATCAGAAGAGGAAGAAGTACTGATCCAGGAGGAGGCTATATCTCCGGCCAGACATCTGGAGAAGAAGGCGCTCAAGGGGACTTATTACATAATTATTTTCTATGCGATTGCCAATGCCCTGCGCCTCGTAAGCAGCATTGTGCTTACCCATCTGTTTACGCCGGATTATTTTGGTGTAATGCAGTTGATGACAGTGGTGCTGGTGGGATTGACCTTGTTCTCTCACATTGGCTTAGGCGATAGTGTCATCCAGAGCCCGCGCGGTGACGAACCTGTTTTTCTTAATACGGTTTGGACCTTGCAAGTGATGCGCGGTGTCGGCTTGTGGTTGATGACCCTGTTGCTGGCATGGCCAGTAGCGATTTTCTACCGAGAATCGCGCATCATATGGTTGTTGCCTGTGCTTGGCTTCGGCTGCGTGATCGCTGGATTCAGTTCAACCAGCCTGTTGAGTCTTTCCCGACATATGGGCATCGGAAAAACTTCGTCTCAGGAACTGCTTTCCCAGGCAGTACAGTTTGTTGTAACCATTATTTGGGCAAAGATCCAACCGTCACTTTGGGCTTTGGTTGCAGGACGCATCGCATCGGAAGTCTTTCGGACAGTGTTCAGTTATTTCATCATGCCCGAGTTACGGCCCCGCTTTACATGGGATAAGGAATGCGTCCGTGCAATCCTTGGCTTTGGCAAGTGGATCATGCTCGGTTCAGCACTTGCATTTCTTGCCCAGCAATCCGACCGACTTATTCTGGGCAAATTGATTCCAATTGTCGCCCTTGGAGTTTATGGAATCGCTTATGGGCTCTCGGATTTGCCACGAAATATTATCTCGATGTTCACATCGAGAGTTGGTTATCCATTCATCGCCAAGTTTGCGCAACGCCCGCGCGAGGAGTACCGAGCGATTGTTCTGAAATATCGGCGTCCAATACTCGCCGTCGGAGGTCTGTTACTTATCTGCATGATTAACCTCGGCGATGTATTTGTCCTTCACGTCTACAAAAAGCCCTACCACGATGCTTCATGGATGGTCTGCATTCTGGCCGCTGGGCTGTGGCATACGCTGCTTTACAGCACTAGCAACCAGGCAATACTTGCTTTAGGCAAGGCTCATTACAGTGCATCCAGCAACCTTGTCTATTGCATAGGCCTCTTCGTGCTCATTCCGGTCGGCTTTCATTTTTACGGCATAGCCGGCGCTGTTATCGCAGTTGCCATCAGCGATGTTCCCGTCTACTTTGTGATTCTGCACGCTGCTTATCGAGAGAAAGTTGGAATGTTCTTTCAAGACTTGTGGATGACAGCCGGATTTGCGACGGCGCTTGGCGCGACACTGTTCCTGCGGGTTCTATTGGGCTTTGGTCTTCCGTTTCACGGCATTCATTCTTGACACTGCAACCAGACGAACGCGTCAGCCGACAATGCCATCGTCGGCTTTGGCGTCCCGCTCACTAGTGCGCGGGAAACAACGTATAGTAGCCAAGCGTTGCCAACATTTTCTTCAGGCTCTGTTCCCTCTCAAACGTTTGCGGAGTCAACTCAACGAAGGGGAGAACTTCGCCAGGAGTTGTGAGGGAGCTTCCACCTTCCAAAATTCCCTGCTGTTTAGCATCGGCAAGCCATGACTTTGCCTGTCCACCTGCGTGAAAGCACTTGATTGAGTCAAACGGTTCACCGCGCAATACTTTCGGGCCAATCATGCCGAGTTTACTGAGGATGCGTGAGTATTGACTTCTGTGCCAACAGTGCCACAAAGATGGATCGAGATATCCTCCTCCCATGCGCATAGCCAATGCAGCCCACACAATCGCCTCTATGTGCATCTCGGACTTACGAAAACAATCCAATCTGCCTACCAACCAATCGAGCCAATCCAGATCGACTGGCGCCCGCCAATGAGCCACCCCAATATCAACATGATGCGCTAAAGAAACTCCTTCGGTCATTGCGATTCGTACAGTCTCTGGCGGATAGAGACAATTGGGCTTTTGCCACATCAAGAGGAGACTATTTTCGGGCGTTGGCTCAAAACAGAAACGATTTGGAAAATACAAATCTGGATCGAGTAAAACCATTTCTTCACCGGATGCGCTCAGCAAGAGTGGATCTGTAACTTTGCGCCAGCATGGATGGCCTTTGCGAAACGTCTTAAGATTAGGAAACCCGCGAAACAACGATGATTCAGCATCCTTGAGGTCGTCCTCTGCAAAGATGCTCCAGAAATGTCCTTCTGTCTTTTGACGAAGAGTCAGTTCTTCGGTCAGCTTGCTCTTATCCTCAAGCGAGTCAGTAATCAAATGGAGGCGAACAGGTTCAATGGAATTCCGAAACAAACTTTCCAAGGCATAGCGGGCATATCCGAGGGATCTTGGCGAGAGTACCATGAAGACTCTCCTTGCCGATTCGCTCATCAATTTCTTGCTGTCTATATTTCTATCCATGGTTTTCACCCCGCCATTCAAATTGTGTGATCTTTCGCTTCTGACCTTCAACAACAAGTGAAGCTATATACCCTGGAATGGTTTGCATATCTGTCATTATCCACTTCGAGTTCACTTCGTCGACTCCTTGAAAAATGATGGACTCCCCACTATTCAATTTTGCAATACCAACTTCAAACGTGGCTGGATCCAGTGATAGGCCAACGCCCATGGCCTTGAGCAACGCTTCCTTGCGTGTCCAACAACGAAGAAATGCAGCATTGCGCTCATGAGTTGGCTCAGCCTGTAGCGCATGATATTCCGACCTTGAAAAATGTGCTGCGGCAACCGCCTCCCAGTCCTCGACCAATCGAATTGCCTCAATATCAATTCCAATTGCGGCATCTTTGCATAGCGCCAACACAGCGACTGAAGCAGAATGAGATAGATTGAATTGCAGATTACCATGCGGCCCTGCCAAAGCAGGTTTGCCAAATTCATTGACGACAAACTTCAGTGATTGCGGATCGATATCGAGATACAATCCAAGCAGCCTGCGCATCCATCCATGAATACCAATATACGATGAAACCAGATGAGGGAAGCAAAACCGCGAGGCAATTTGCAGTTCGTCTTCGCTTAGAACCTCTCTAAGCTCTGCGCAATCATTCTGGACATCCATCAACGTCCACACATGAATGCTTTCATTGTTCAGTTGAGACATCATACCCATGCATGGGTTGGCATTAGCGACACACAGATTCACATTCGCCTTGTCCACAAGCGGTCCAACCACTGCGATGCGGTTTGTGCTAGCAACCTGCATTCAACTTCATCTCCTGCCACAGACAATATTGGAACCGAGATAGCACTCAAGGCAACCTATCTTGAATCATTCGAGACTAGGCAGCGCACACCACGTCAACACCTTCATGCTTGAGTACAGAGCCGCGACCCAGAAAATGCCGCTCCACCAAAAACCAGGATAAAGCACCTACCCCAACCGAGATTGGCGCGGCCAGCAAGAAGAGCTTGATTGGCGCCATCGTTCCGCCAGCATATTTCACGAGTAATTGTTGAATAGGAAACGCATATAAATACGTTCCATACGAGAAGTCCCCGAATCGACCCAGATTCAACGGACGCAACAACGGCAGGTACGCAAGTCCCAATAAAAGATAGGAGCCGCATACCGGAAGCGTAATGATGTATGCATTTGGAATGAAGTTTGATGCAATGAGAACTAATGTCGCTGCGATCATCCACGGCCAACGAAGCAGTGTTGCACCGCCAAATAGATGAAAGATGGTGCCAGCCAGATAGAAGGGCAAAACAATCGCCCAAAGCAGTGGGATACCAAAGATGACCCCCAACATTTTCCCACCTGGAACCCATCCAGTAATGGATAGGTAGAGGTGCCATGCAATCACAGCTGAGAAGATTGCAACGACCAGCCAACGCCGTAAAAGCAAACGGGTCACGCCAAGAAACAAGATTCCGATGTAACACCAGAATTCAAACGGCACTGACCAGAGTGAGCCGTTCAGTGCTTCAGGGAAAGCGTTGTGGACAAAGACCGAGTGAACATCGAAAATTTGCAACCTCAAAGTCTGCAACAGGAAGTTTCCGAATGCGACTGAATGATTCGTTCCTGGCTCTGCCGCGAAGGGTACAACAATAACGAACGTAAGGAGTGCCGCAACAATGAACCCTGGATAGATGCGCAAAATGCGCTTCTTGAGAAACTTCCAAGGCTTAGGCGATCGCGTCCAACTTTGCGCAATAAGAAATCCGCTGATAACAAAGAAGGCCCATACGCTCACATTTCCAAAATTGACCTGGCCGTGAGTCAACAACGAGAGTGGCTCAGCATCATTGGACCCAAGCCCCAAAGCGAAGCTGTGAGAAAGAATCACCAGCACGGCGAAGAACAAACGCAATGTATCAAAGCTATTATCGGCGTGTCGACTTGGGCTATTGATGGGCACAAATACTCCTTATTGGTTGTAGTTTAATCCGTATGCTCATCGATCTCTGCCGCTGTCAGATGTGGGCCTCCAGTGCTGCTTGCAAATGATCCCGGACCATCTTTCCTACAAGTGTTAGATTCGGCTCCATGAACATCGACTCATGACTTCCTGGTGCCCAGAGCACATCCACGCCACCATTGGCCACGGATGACCATCCGCATGCTTCATCCGCGCCAACGACAACGACCGAATCCGTAGCGCGCAACAATGCCATGCGGCATTTAATCGGCTGCGCCTGATACAAGCGCACTGAATTAAGCGTATCCAGGCTGATATTTGTCATGAAGTTCGGCATGGGCAACCCATAGCGTTTGAACACCCACTGCATAGCCGCCCAATTACGCAAGTACCACTGATCTCGCGTACTTCTGAATTTATGGGCCATCCAGGCGAGCACATAACGAATCTTTGCAGTTGTGGACAATGTCGCTGTGCGCTTCAAGTGGAAACGAGCAACTCGCTTCATGCGCGCACGCAATGTCATTTGCTCCTTGATTGACTCTTGTGAAGACAGTTCAGACATATACCCGGGGCGCCATGAATCAAATAGCACGAGCAGTCCTACCTTCTCTCCTGCCTCTTCCAGTTGACGTGCAGCTTCCACAGCCAACGGTCCAGCGGCACACCATCCACCGATGTAGTACGGCCCCTTCGGCTGAACAGTGCGCATCTCCCGAATATATTTGGCAGTGCGCTGTTCGATTGTAATATCTCCATCGATTTCAAGTTCCGTAAGCCCAAAGAATGGATAATCCGAACCGATGGCAGGAGGCAGACCACCGTAGAGCAGATAGGAATGAATCAGGAAGAAAGGCGGCTGATTAGTACCCTTCTGTACAGGGACTAAAGCTGAATATTTGCGGTGTCCGCGTAGTGTATCAGCAAGCTGTTCTGGAGTGGGAGCGTTGTAGATTGTTGTGATTGGCAATGAAGTCCCAAATGCCTTATTGAGGCGCGCAAAAAGTCGAACAATCGTCAGCGAATAGCCACCTAAAGAAAAGAAATTTGTACGGACACCAACTCCGGTTGCGCCGAGTACATCTTCCCAAATCCGTATGATGCGCGCTTCCATTTCATCGCGTGGTGCAAGGTAATTATCAGATAACTTGGCTGTCTTCGATTGCTCAATTTCAACATGAGGCACAGACACGAGATCCAGCGAACCATCAAGCCTGACTGGTATAGAAGAAACAATTCGGAACTCTGCCGATGATAAATGACTCGGCGCACTGGAACGCAAATATGCACGCAGATCTTCCTGAGTCAGCGTAGCATTTGCGTTGACGACTACATATGCGACTAGTTTGGACTCGTCGCTTCCTTCACAATTGATCGAAGCCTTGACTGCTGCAACAGAAGGATGTCTTAAAACTCTCTGTTCCAAGTCTCCCAGTTGGAGTCGGAAGTTATGGAGTTGTACTTCGTTTTGCAGTGAATCGACTAACTCATAACCCAGTTCATTTGAGTATCGGGCAAGATAGCCCGTCCTCATCATGGCATCTGGTTTCCCAATCGCCAGTTCTCCAATCGATTCACCGGGCACTACATTACCCCAGCCATCAAGAATCGCAATATGTTTGCCCGGAAGAGGTGCTACCGGCCACTCAAGCGCCGTTTGCGCAGAGTGCAATTGCGTTACCCCCACAAGACATCCACCCTGAGCAGTCGACACCATCGACCATACCGGACCTGCGCATTGCAAACGTTGGACAACTCCAGATGCAATCCGCTCACCGCGGCAAATGATTTGCATCCGCCGATCACCCTTCCAGCCGTTAGCGATAAGACTCAGCCACTGCGATGGCGTGGCAAAGCCACAACTAACCTGTTCCTGATTGAGAAGGCTCTGAAAATCGTCTACGCGACCACTAACAATCTGATTCGGATAAAGTATGGTAGCCCCGCTTATCAGTGGAAGCATCAGATCAACCCATGCATCAGCAGATGTCTGTGACGGCATCACCAGCGCCACGTCCGATGAACGAATTCGCAGGAGTTGCGCCGCACCATCCAGGACTTCGACCGTTAGTCGTTGTGAAGACGTGTGAGTCTCATAGCGATTTTTGCAGTCGATGCTGATTCCCGCCCAAGCGATATCGGATGGATTTGCAACCACACCTGGGAGCAACGCAGATTTTGTGTTCAGCAATTTGTCGAAGGAAATTGTCGCCGTATCCACAACGCTCGGCCTGGATGAAGCAATGGCAGCAACTGGCCGCAACTCGGCCAGAATTCGATTCCACTCCGTTGCTGTTGTGGCTGCTGGTACTGGGAGAACAACCGCTCGAAGGCGAAGGATGGCCAATGCAGCAGCAGCGGAAGCGGCAGTCGGCTCCATGCAAAGTACGACATTCTGTCCGTGGCGCACACCCAACTCATGTAGTGCCGCTGCAATAGAACGGCTTTGTTCGGCGAGTTCACTCCAAGAGACCTGCTTTCCTTCGGAGATAATTGCGGGACGATCACCTAGCTCTACCGCGCGCCTATCAAATACTTCCACCAGAGTAGAATTTTCTAGAGCAACTCGGAACCTGCTCGCTGAACTCACTCCACAGCCTGCGCGCTTCAAGGCAACCTCTTCGCCTTTCGATATAAATGGAATTTCAGAGACTTTCAACGTGTCGTTGGTTGTGATTGCTTCAAGGAGTCGTATAAAGCGCTTAATAAACAATTGAATGCGCTCGTTCCTGAATAGGTATGTGTTGTACTCTACCTGTAGACGCGGCCCTTCGGCGCGCTCCACCACGCTTACGAGCATATCGAAGTTGACCCCGCCACTCACTGAAGGGCGTGGAACAATCTTCAACGATCCAGCCTGCTGTGGCTGCATGAATGCCTTCTGATACACAAAATACACTTGCAGAAACTGCGAGGTCGCTCCACTTTGATCAAGCTGAAACTCCTCCATCAAACGTGAAAAAGGAAGGTCTTGATACTGATACGCCTTGCCGGTCCAGTCAATCACACGTTGTAACAACTCGTAGAAGGACGGGTTCTTGGTAACATCGGCGATGATCACCTGTGGGTTGGCAAACCGACCAACCACATCATCCATCCCCGGCTGGGTTCGATTGGCAATGCTTGACCCAAGCAAGAAGTGATCCTGCCGGGTATAGCGCGAAAGATGCGCTTCAAATGCGGCTAACAGAACCTGATGCATCGTAGCTTGCCGTCGTCTGCAATAAGCCTTCAGAGCCGTATGGAGTTCGACAGAAAACAATTGCGATGCGACATGCCCTGGCCCATCCTTATGCGCGTTGCGTGGCTGATCTGTGGGCAGATCGACAGCCTCCGCTCCTAACTGAATCTGATCCTTCCAAAAGGTGAGTGCGTCCTGAGCATCGTCGCTCTTCAGCCAGTCTTTCTGCCACACTGAGAAATCCGCAAATTGAAACGGAAGTTCTGGAAGTTCTGGTTCACGATGCTCTGACAACGCTGTAAAGATTTCAGCAAAATCGCGAACGATAATGCCGTTCGACCAACCATCGCAAGCGATGTGGTGAACGGTGTATGCAAGAAAATGCTCCTGCTTGCTGATATGAATCAAGCGAACAAAGAACAACGGGCCATGCGCAATATCCACCGGAATCCGCCCGTGTTCGAGTATGATCTCTTCGGCTCGCTGCCTTCGACTGTCTTCAGGAAGAGTACGCAGGTCGGAGACGGAGAAATCATAAAGAGGCTCGTCAACAATCACCTGCGACAATTCATCGTCGACCATGCGAAATGTGGTTCGCAATGCCTCATGGCGCATCGTAAGGTATCGAACGCATAACTCGACAAGATCATCCCGCACCTCGCCTTCCAAGCGAAGCGCTATAGCCATATTGGACGCGGTGGATTCCTTATCGATCTGACTCAGCACCCAATAGCGATGCTGCTCGACACTTGCTGGAAGGACGCACACCTCGTCTGCGGTGGAAGCTTCATTCAGCGACACAGCTTTTACCTCTGTGTGATACTCATTTTCTTCCTGATCCTGAATTCGATTCGGCATAGATGTCATCTTTCAGTTCCCCGCCGTTTCAAGAGTAGTGAGAGTTCTACGATACTGCTTTCGCGAGACTGCTTGAATGGAAGCCTTCTTCGTTTGTGCAGTCCCATTTTCATCTGGCTGGCCAAGTTGAGCGCAAATTGCGGAAATTGTACGGAACTGAAATATCTGTCTTGCGTTGATGTTCAGCCCGGCTTGTTGCGCATGGGTGGTAATACGGAAGATCAACAGCGAATCGCCACCAAGCTCAAAAATACTGTCTTCGACACTAACCTCTGATACGCCCAGAATCTTGGACCAAATCGCTGCCAGCTTCTCTTCCTCAGACGTTCGTGGAGAAACCAATGCGCGAGCGTGAAGTTGCTGCTCCGGTAGAGGGGCTGGCAGCGCACGACGATCAACTTTGCCGTTGGAGGTGCGGGGAAGGCTGTCTAGCACCATGATTGCGGCAGGCCGCATATAGTCTGGTAACGACTCTTGAAGATGCTGCCGAAGTTCCCTCACAACAGCCGCCGAGTCTCTGGAATCAGCCAGAACTACATAGGCAACTAGCCGCTTATCTCCCGGCAAATCGTTCGGAGTAGTCCAATCCGTGCGAACTGAAACGACAGCAGACTTCACCTTCTGCGATTGCTCGAGAGCATATTCGATTTCGGCCAACTCGACGCGATAGCCACGTATCTTTACCTGCGTATCAATACGTCCAAGGAATTCAACTGTGCCGTCGGCGCGATAACGCGCCATGTCCCCGGTTCGATACATACGCTCAGTGAGTCCGTTGGTGAAAGTGTGAGTGATAAACTTCTCTGCCGTCTGCTCAGGCGCATTGAGATAGCCGAGCGCCAAGCCATCTCCCGCAGCATATAACTCGCCGCTAACTCCAACTGGGACTGGCTTACGCTTCGCATCCAGGATATAGATGCGAGTATTCGCGATTGGACGACCGATGGGTACTGTCCCCGCATTCAAGCTCGAACGAGTGATTGTGTGGCAGCAAGTAAACGTCGTATTCTCTGTTGGACCATAGCCGTTGATCAATCGAAGATTTGGAAGTTTCTCGCAAACGCTACGCACATGTGTCAGTGAAAGCACATCTCCGCCAGCCAACAATTGCCGCAGAGGACGCAGCAGTTCAAGATGCTCGGTTACCATCAAATGAAATAGTGCTGCCGTAAGCCACAGGGTGCTCACCTTATGCTCGTTGATGAGAAGCCCTATATCTTCTGGTGTCACACGATCTGCGGGTCCTAGTATCAAACGTCCGCCATTGAGCAACGCGCCCCAAATCTCGAACGTCGAAGCATCAAACGAAAGTGGCGCGAGTTGAAGAAAGACTTCGTCTGCAGAGAAGCTCGCATAGTGATTGTTCTTGACCAAGCGCAGCACTGCTTGATGCGGAATCAACACACCCTTCGGATTGCCGGTTGAGCCTGATGTATACATTACATAGGCCAGGTCATTCTTCGTGGATTCCTGTGAGAGATTGTGGCTATTTTCGAGTGCGACTGCAGGCCAGTCCTGGTCTACCCACAGCAGCGTCGCATCCAATTTGGGTAAGGTCTTCGCAATTGTTTGCTGAGTAAGAATCACGTTGCATCCTGAGTCTTTGACCAGGAACTGCAAACGTGCAGCAGGATAAGTTGCATCAATTGGTACGTACGCTGCGCCGGTCTTGACGATTGCTAGCAGGCTCACAATCGTCTCGAGAGAACGCGGCATACAAAGACCGACTCGCGATCCTGAAGTTACACCGGAACGAAGCAGAAACCGGGCCAGTTGGTTTGCTTTCTCGTTCAACTCGCCATAAGTCAGCGTCTGATCATTCGATACTACGGCAACCTTCGCAGGAGTGATTTGAACCTGCCTCTCGAAGCATTGATGAATGGATGAATTCACCAGATACTCCGTCGCCGTTTGGTTCCATTGAGCGATCATTTCCCCTTCTTGTTCTTTCGAGAGAAGGGATATTTCGGCACTGTCTTGTTTTGCATCAGCAACAAAGTTGTGCAAAAGAGTCTGCAAATGCCCGAACCAGCGATCGATCGTTTCTTTATCGAATAGACTGATGTTGTAATCCACATCGAGGCGCAGGTCGCTTCCTCTATCAATAAAGTTGAAGAACAGGTCCATGTTTACAAATTTCTTTCCGTTAGCACGCAGATCAACCTTCAGCTTCGAGAACTCCAGATTCGAGCCGACCTGTTCCACATTTGCCTGTATCTCGATCAACGAAGGACGCTCTGCATTACCGTCGGTGCGCAACTGGTGCAGCAGTTCTCCATACGTGTAGTTCTGGTGGTCATAGGCATCAAGCAAGGTCTTGCGTGTGTGCTTCATGAACTCAGTCAACGATTGTTTCGCTTGCAGGAAGCTACGCATAGGCAGAAAATTCACACAGTGCCCCACGAGTGCAGCGCCGTTTTCAACTCTGGATTGACCTGCCATGGGAATTCCGATGACCACATCGTCTTTATCGGCAAGCCGATGAATCATCAATGAAAATGCGGACAAAAGCGTTGCAAACAACGTATTCCCCTGACGCGCTCCTGCCTTGCGAACCGCAGCGAATAGTTCAGAATCAAGTTCGTAGCTGGCGGTCGCTCCATCGTAGCTGCGCATGGCTTCCCGCGGCCTGTCGGTAGGAAGTTGCAACGGCATCGGCATCGTTTTGAATTGCCCAAGCCAAAACTCCCTTGTCTCTTGGCGTTCTGCGCTATTGGCCTTCTTCTGTTCAAGTGCGGCGTAATCACTGAACGAATGCACCGTCGGGAGCGCGGCTTCTCTGCCTTGCACGGCGGCGTTGTAGAGTTCGCTCAACTCGCTGAAGAAGACATTCGTCGACCATCCATCAAAAATAATATGGTGCGCAGTAAACAACAGAATATGCTGTAGAGCAGCAAGCCGAATCAACCGAACACGAAATAGCGGTCCATATCCCAAATCGAAGGAAGTGGTGGATTCCTGGGAAGTGATTGCAGCTAACTTCGCCTTTCGCTCCGCTGCAGAAAGCTCACTTAAATCGTCCCGCTCTGTCTTGACCTCAAGCCGAGGATCGATTATTGCTACTTCTCGCGCTTTGTCGAAGTTCAATCGCAATGCCTGGTGGCGATCAACTAATTGCTGCAAACCACCAAGCAGTGCAGCTTCGTTCAGTTCACCTTCCAGATCGAGAGATACTGACTCATTGAACGCGCAGTTGGCTTCGTCTCCCATCTCTGCTCCGAGCAGTATCTCGCGCTGCGGCTCGGTAATTGGAAATTCCAGTACCTCACAGCAGGCTTTGGTCGATGCGTCAGATGCATCCACGACTTCACTCATTACAGTCACATGGCTCGAAGCAGCTAATGCTGGAACTGGCACGCTTTGCCCAAGAGCTTGAACTGAGTGCATCTGTTTTAGGCTGGCGTAGAACGCGTCGCGCACAAAGTCAAGGTCTGCATCCGTGTGCGCCGTTGTAAGGAAGCAGGGGAATCCTTCCTGAATATGTATCCCCTGATTACGCAAGTGAAAATGGAGGAGGCGCGCCAGCAATGGCTCAGTCGCCACTGAGAAATAGAGCCACGATGAATAACTCTCAAGCGAAGACGGATGGGAGAATTCGGAGAACATTCCCGTAATACTCTCCGCCAATTTCGTTGTACGTGCAGCAAGTTTATTCTGCAACGCAATTCCATTTTCCTTTATGTGGAGCAGACTTGCGCGTACCGCAGCCATCGCCAACGGGTGACGCATGAAGGTGCCTGCATAGAATGTAACTCCAACTTCAGGGAAAGAATTGTCTCCGAACTGCCAAGCACCGCCGTCCAACGCGTCCATGAATGCAGGAGTCCCCGCAAGCACGCCAACTGGCAACCCGCCCGCTACGACTTTGCCATAAGTGGCAAGATCGGCGCGAATTCCATACACTGCCTGCATTCCTCCAGGATGAGTGCGGAAACCTGTCACCACTTCATCAAAGATAAGCGCGGTCCCGTTTTGCTCGGTAATCTCTCGAACTTTTTTGAGAAATTCCTGCGGACGCAGATTGGGATGACGGCTTTGCACCGGCTCGACCATCACTGCTGCCAACTCATGCGCCCGACTGCGAATGATCTCCAGACTCTCGTCAGTTCCGTAATCAAGCACTAACATATTGGCTACACTCTCGCGGGGAATCCCCGGAGCAGCCGGCATGGTGCGATGACCGCCAACCGCCTTGACTAATACCTCATCAAAGCTGCCGTGATAGTCGCCGGAGAAAACCACAATAAGATTCCGTCCTGTCACCGTGCGAGCCAAACGCATTGCACCCATCACTGCTTCCGAACCGGTATTGCAGAAGGTCACGCGCTCCATACCCGTCAACTCACGGATCAACTCCGAGCATTCGCCAACCAACTCAGTTTGAGGTCCTATCGCAAAGCCGAGATCAAGTTGCTTGTGAACCGCCTCCACCAAAAAGTCGGGTGAATGTCCATAAAGAATGGCACCGTATCCATTCAGAATGTCTATGTAGCGATTGCCGTCTTTGTCCCAGAGATAGGCGCCTTTGGCACGCTCCACCACCAGCGGATAGACCATCTCCTTGAGTTGTGCATGAAATCCCGATACAACTCGGCCATCCGCAAATACCGAACGATTGTCTTGTGTAAATTTCTTTGAACCCGCTGTGCGCCGGTTGTAGTCCGTGATAAAGCTGCCAAGATACTCCTGTTGCTCAGTGCTCAACCCCGCGTGCTCTCCGCGCTGTAACGGCTTGAAGGGTACAAATACCGGCTTGGAGAGGGCCTTCTCTGTTGAGATGGAAGAACTCGACTGAACCACTGGCGCAATTGCAGCTTGCGTAGGCACCAACGGCATGGCAGTTGCAGCACCTTGCGCACCCAGAACCGCAAGCTGTTGCTGGAAGAGACTTGTAAGCGCATGCATCTGCGCCGTAAAGAGAGACTCATGCCCTCCAGCTGAAAGTTGAAGCGGCGGCGCTATTGGCGCAACCGGAGAGAAGGGCTGGACAGGCGAGCTTGCAAACAAACTTGCAGTTGAATTCGAAGACGTCTGCGCAACTGGTTCCACTGCCGCTCGCACCAGCAACTCTGGAGCAGCCGTTGCGTCCACATGAGACGACAACGATGCGATAGTTGGGTAGCTCTCCATGATCTGACGGAACGTAAGTTTCACGCGATACTTGCTCTGAATTGCTTGCGTCAATTGCGTCAGGAAAAGTGAGTCGAAGCCGAGTTCAAGAAACGATGATTCCGGGTCCGCTGTTGCCAGGTCAATACCAGACAGGTCGGCAATCAGTAACTGAACCTCGTTGAGAGTCGCGGTCTTATTCGCTGATGAATCAACTGCACTTGTCTCGGCCATGATCGAGTCCTCGATATTGCGATGTTGTACTAGTTCGTCGGGGATATCTGATGCTGCGTTCACTGTCTCGCTATCTTCAGGCGGCGCAATCCAATAGCTCTTGCGTTGAAATGGATATGTGGGAAGCAGCACGCGTTTACGTCTGAATCCAGTATGAAACGCGCGCCAGTCCGGCTGAACGCCTGCTGTCCAAAGTCGTCCGAGTGCCGTGAGCATCCCACGAGTCACCGATGCACCATCCGCACCTGACTCCAACGATGCAACCACGATATGTGGCTTCGAAACTCGCCGCTCCTTATCTGATGTAGCGTGCTGTGCAGATGCCGTCGCTGAGTTTGACGCGCTCTTGAGCGTTTGCCGGATCGGCTGCACCAGCGTCTCCGACGGACCTACTTCCAGAAACACTCTGTCAGGCATCTTCGCCAATGTTTGAACTGCATCAGCGAAGCGAACTGTCTGACGTAGTTGCCGCGTCCAATAATCAGAATTCGCAATGTCTTCTTCGGTAAGCCATTCTCCGGTCAGTGTCGAGACACATGGGACCGACATTTTGCCGAACCGAACATCTTTCAACAATTCCTTGAAGGGGTCGAGCGCTGCATCCATCATCTTGCTGTGGAATGCATGTGAGGTTTGAAGTGGGCGATGAGCAATC
>Ga0182030_10002852_pt1 | contig 36792 bp, 34 predicted proteins | sample 812S3MmetaG_FD_121299 | JGI IMG/M metagenome (GOLD analysis project Ga0182030, IMG submission 121299) | Permafrost microbial communities from Stordalen Mire, Sweden - 812S3M metaG (Illumina Assembly) | ecosystem: Environmental > Terrestrial > Soil > Wetlands > Permafrost | place: Sweden...
AAAGTCGGCGGAAAATGAGCGAACCGTTGGTGCCACCGAAGCCGAACGAGTTGGACAAGGTGGTTTCGATCTTCATCGGCCGAGCCTGCTTGGGGATGTAATCGAGATCGCAGCCCTCGCCGGGCTCGTCCAGATTAATGGTCGGAGGAGCAACCTGGTCGCGCAGTGCCAGCACCGAGAATATCGCCTCCACGGCGCCCGCCGCGCCGAGCAGATGCCCGGTCATCGACTTGGTGGAGCTCACCGCCAGCCTCTTGGCCGCCGGCCCGAAGGCGCGGTGAATCGCCAGGGTCTCGGCGCGGTCGCCCAACTCGGTCGAGGTGGCATGCGCATTGACGTACTGCACCTCTTCGGGATTGATCTTCGCGTCGCTGAGCGCCTTGGCCATCGACTTGCGCGCGCCTTCGCCATTCTCGGGAGGCGCGGTCACGTGGAACGCATCGCCGCTCATGCCGAAGCCGACGATCTCAGCGTAGCACTTGGCGCCGCGCGCCCTCGCATGCTCGTATTCCTCGAGCACCATCGCACCCGCGCCGTCGCCCATCACGAAACCGTCACGGTCCTTGTCCCAGGGGCGGCTGGCCGCCTGCGGGTCGTCGTTGCGCTGTGACAGCGCTTTGGCCTGCGCGAAACCGCTCATCCCGGTGGGGCAGGTGGCCATCTCCGAGCCGCCGGCTATCATCGCGTCGACCTCGCCGTATTGAATCATCCTCATGGCCATGCCAATGGCATGGGTCGAGGTCGTGCAGGCAGTGGCCACCGCCAGATTCGGGCCGGTGAGGTTGAAGGCGATCGACAAGTGGCCGCTCACCAGGTTGATGATGCTCGCCGGGATGAAGAACGGCGAGACCTTCTTCGGGGAATGTGTCTCGAGGTACTTGTCGTACGTCTGCTCGATGGACTCGAGCCCGCCCATCCCTGAGCCCATAAGCACACCGATGCGCTCGGAGTTCGCTTCGGTGACGGTGAGTCCCGAATCGCGCATCGCCTGCATACCGGCGACCACGCCATACTGCATGAACGCATCCATGCGCCGCGCGTCCTTGGGGCCCATGTAGGGTGCAAGATCCAAGTTGCGGACCTCGCCGCCGAAGTGCGTGGGGAAAGTACTCACATCGAACCGGGTCACAGGTCCAATGCCGCTGCGGCCGGCGAGGATACACGCCCACGCCGAAGAGATGTCGTTGCCGACGGGGGAGACGATGCCAAGACCCGTGATGACGACGCGTCGCTTGCTCAACGGTACCTCAACGATGGATGGCGGGGTTTACGCTTTGCCCTTGTGTGAGTTGATGTAGTCGATGGCTTGCTGGACGGTGGTGATCTTCTCCGCATCCTCATCGGGGATCTCGGTCTCGAATTCCTCCTCGAGCGCCATCACCAGTTCAACCGTGTCCAGCGAGTCGGCACCGAGATCGTCGACAAACGAGGCATCATTCGTGACTTCTTCTTCTTTCACGCCCAACTGTTCGGCCACGATCTTCTTAACCTGCTGCTCAACAGTACTCATCGTTATGGTGTCCTTCGGGAAAGCCCTTTATTAGGGAAACTTGTCAACACGCGCGGCATTGTCATTAGGGGCCCGCGGCCAGCCTCTTGTCGGCAGGCCGCGTATTTTATGTGAACGCGACGTCGACGGCTACCTTGGTCCCCCGACTCGGTCCGCGCGCGCCTATCTTTCTTGACAAACGCGGGTACTTGGGGGCCTCTTAGCCGGCCTGTCGGCCATTCACGCCATGTGCATACCGCCGTTCACGTTGAGCGTCTCGCCGGTGATGTACGCCGCCTCCGCGGAGGCTAGAAATGCGACCGCCGCTGCGATGTCGGCGGGCAGCCCCAGCCGGCCCAAGGGGATTTGCGTCGACAGTCCCGCGCGCTGCTCCGCGGTCAACGCGCGGGTCATATCGGTATCGATGAACCCCGGCGCAACGACGTTGACGGTGATGTTGCGCGAGCCGATCTCGCGCGCGAGCGATTTGGTGAACCCGACGATGCCGGCCTTGGCGGCCGCATAGTTCGCCTGCCCGGCATTGCCGGTGAGGCCAACCACCGAGGCGATGTTGATGATCCGCCCCTTGCGGGCCTTCATCATGCCGCGCAGAACCGCCTTCGAGAGCTTGAACACCGAGGCGAGATTGGTCTGCAGCACCGCGTCCCAATCTTCCTGCTTCATCCGCAAGAGCAGCGCGTCGCGGGTAATTCCCGCGTTATTGCACAGAATGCCGACCGGCCCCTCTTGCGACTCGATCCCCTCGATCAGCGCATCGATCGACGCCTGGCTCGCGACATCGAGCACCGCGCCGCGGCCGCCGCTCTCCTTGAGCGCCTCGCTGATCCGCGCCGCGCCTTCCGGGGTGGTGGCGGTGCCGATCACCCGCGCTCCATCGAACGAGAGTCGCTGCGCGATGGCGGCGCCGATGCCGCGCGATGCACCCGTGACCAGCGCGATTTCTCCGCTCACCATGGGTTCAGCTCCGTACCTCGACAAGCGCGTCGGCGAGCGACTGCGGGTCCTCGAGCGGCAGCATTTTGAGATCGCGGTTCCGGTCGACCCGGCGGTTGAGCGAGGTCAGCACCTTGCCCGGACCGCACTCGACGAGGCACGTCGCGCCCGCAGACACCATGGTGCGAACGGTGGCGGCCCAATAAACCGGCGTGTGGAGCTGTTTCACCAAAGCGGCCCGGATCTCGTCGGGCGAGGTATGAGTCTTGACGTCGACGCCGTAAACCGCGATTCCCGCCGCCGGCGCCACCGGGACGCTTCCGAGCCGCTCGCGCAGCCGCCCGGCCGCGGGCCCCATGAGGGAGCTATGCGCCGGAACGCTGATCGGGAGGAGCACGGCGCGCCGCGCGCCCTTGGCGGAGGCGGCTTCGATGGCCCGCGCGACCGCCGCAGCGGCGCCGGCAATCACTACCTGCCCCGGCGCATTGAAATTCACGGCCTCCACCACTTCGCCCTGAGAGGCCTCGTCGCACGCGGCCTCAACGTCGATGTCCTCAAGGCCCAGAATAGCGGCCATCGCGCCCTCTCCCTGCGGCACTGCAGCCTGCATAGCCTCGGCGCGAAACTTCACCAGATCGACGGCGGCCTTGAATTCCAGGCACCCGGCCGCGACCAGCGCGCTGAACTCACCGAGACTATGACCGGCCATCAGCCTCGGCACGGCGCCGCCGCGCTCGATCCAGAGGCGGTAGGTCGCGACCCCCGCCGTGAGCATCGCCGGCTGGGTGCATTCGGTGGCGTTCAGGGCCTCGGCGGGACCCTCCTGGCAGCGTTTCCACAGGTCGTACCCCAGCACCTCGGAGGCATCCGCAAAGGTTCCCTCGATCACCGGCGAGAGCTTGGCTAACGTGCCCAACATGCCGACCGATTGGGAACCCTGGCCGGGAAAGACGAAGGCGAGCGACATCCTTGAATGACACCTTTAGGTCCTGGCTGAACGCAGGCGCATTATATAGGTCCGCCAAGAGAGTGCAGCCCCGACCGCGAATCCGCTGATGGCTCCGTACAGATGGGCGTCGACGACGATGAGCGGCGGCTCGCGCCCGCCGAATTGCTCGTACACAAGCTTGCCGCACAGGCCGACGAGGAGAATCCAGCGATCCCAAGCGCGTACGGCGAGATGTTTTGCGCAGCCTGCGCCCATGATCGAGTGCAGCACGCCGGAGGCGCCCACATACCAGGCGACCCGCGGGCTGAGCCACCAGAGGCCCGAGCTGATCGCCAGCGCACCGACGCACACGATGGCGCACCACTCGACCGCATCGTAGTCCTCGGCAAACAGCGCCCACACGAGCACGAGGCCGAGTTCGTTCAAAATAAGGTGGTGCAAGTCGAGGTGCACGATGTGGGCCGTGAGCAACCGCCACCAGCCGCCTGCTGCAATTGCGCTGCGATCGTAGCGCAGAATCTCGCCGATACTGTCGCCAAGACCCAACACGAGGTCGAGAACGAGGATGATGGCGAGCAGCCACATCCAGCGACCGCGATCCCATTGCAGGCCGGTTGCAAATTGTGCAAACCGATTCGCACCTTCGTGGGGCAGCGGTGTCTGTTGTTTTGGTATCATTCAGAAACTTTGTCCGAGGTCAGCTATGCATACGCGCCAGCGCGGTTTTACATTGATAGAGATCATGGTCGTTGTGGTCATTCTCGCAGTACTCGGGGCACTCGTGGTGCCCAAGATTCTCGAGAACGTCGACAAGGCCCGTGTCACCCGCGCACAGAGCGACATCCGGGCGATTCAGACGGCGCTGGATCTGTATCGGCTGGATAACTTTAAATACCCGACAACCGAGCAAGGGCTGCAGGCGCTGGTTACTCAGCCGAACGATCCCTCGATCAGCAATTACCGGTCGGGAGGCTACCTGCCCTCGCTGCCGAAGGATCCCTGGAACAACGTCTATCAGTACGTGAGTCCCGGCGCCAACGGCCGCGACTACGACATCATCAGTTACGGACGCGACGGAAAGCCGGGCGGGGAAGGCTACGACGCCGACATCAGCACCTCGACGCTCGACCAGAGGTAGCCTCGCCCCTCCCTACCGGTGCTGCGCCGTGCGCAACAAAGGTTTCACGCTCGTCGAGATTCTGGTGGTCGTGGTGATCATGGCGGTGGTCATCGCCCTCGCGGTCCTGTCTATAGGTGTCACCGGTCGCGACTCTCAGCTCGATGAGGAGTCGCGGCGCATCGAGGGCCTCCTCGACATCCTTCACGAGCGGGCGCTGCTCGAGGGCCGGGACTTCGGGCTGCGCATCGAGCCCACAGGGTATGAGTTCGCGGTGTACCAGGCCGACCGCGACCGCTGGCTCACCCTCAACGACGAGCAGGAGTTTCGTCATCGCAACTTGCCGAAGGGGGTCACGTTTCAACTGAAGCTCGATTCGATCGACGTTGTGCTCAAGCCGGTCGAGCGCGATGCGCTCAACGACCAGCCCCCCCCCTCTCCGCAGGTCGCGATCGCCGCGAGCGGCGAGGGAACCCCTTTCAAGCTCACGTTGACGCGCGATGCCACGCAGGCGAGTACATCGGTCGGCGGCGACGCGTTCGGCAAGATAACTCGCGCGAGCTCCGACCATCCGCCGGACAAGCACACATGACACGCCTTCCCAGGAACCTCTCTGACCGCGGTTTCACCTTGGTCGAGGTGTTGGTCGCTCTTGTGGTGGTCGCCCTAGGACTGGCGGCGCTCATGGTCGCGGTCCAGGGCGCCGCGCGCACCACCGGCTACCTGCGCGACAAGACGCTCGCGCAGTGGATCGCGCTCAACCGCATCGCGGAAGTGCGGCTCACGGTCAACAAGCTCGCCACCCAGACGAGCAGCTCGAGCAGTGGCTCGATCAGCGGTCAGGGCAGCGACACCGGCCAGCTCGACTTCGCCCACCGCACCTGGCACTACGACACCCGCTACTTCAATACCACCTTCCCCGGCATGAAGCGCATCGTGGTGCGCGTATGGGCCGGCGATGCCAAGACCAAAGGCAATCCGGTCGCCGAGTCCACGAGCTTTCTCGGCGCCGCGCTCGGCCAGCCGGGCGCCTCCAACACCGACTGGACCGTGGGGGCGACCGCCTCGACGGCTTTGCCCTGCGGAACGGCACTCGGCGGGGCACAAGCCGGAGGGGCACAAGTCGGGGGAGCGGCACTCGGCGGAACAGCACTCGGCGGGGCGCAAGTCGGCGCAGGGATCAACGGCCCGGCGGGCGCCAACTGTACGCCGGCCGGCGGCGCGGTGAATCCCACGGTCACGCCCACGATCGCGACGCCGGGCACGAGCACATTGCAATGATCGGCCAACGCGGATTGCGCGGAATATTCGGAAAGATGCGCGGATCTCCCGGTGCCCGGCGCGCCCGGCTTCGCGGGTTCACCTTGATCGAGATTCTGGTGGCGCTGCTGATTCTCGGGATCATGTCCGCGCTCGGATATGAGACGTACCGCGCGGGACGCATCTCCGCGGAGCGCACCGAGGAGTCCATGAAGCGCTCGCGCGAGATCGAGTTCGGCATGCGCATGCTGGTCATGGACTTTGCGCAGATGGTGCCGCGGCCGGTGCGCGATCCGCTCGGCCAATCGCGGCTGCCGTGCCTGCACGGCTACTCCGGCAACGGCACCAGCGCGAGCAATGTGAACTCGCTGTTCGGCGCCACGGCACCGCTGGGAGCGAACTCCACCATGCACTTTAACTCCGACCCGGGTTTCCAATCGAGCTTCAGCGGATCGAACGCCACCGCGACGGTGGCTCTTGCCGACCTCACGCGCGCCGGATGGTCGAACACCGCGGGACAGCAGCGCAGCACCTTGCAGCGCGTGTCCTACGCGCTGGTCGGCGATGTGCTCAAGCGCAGCTACACCACCGCACTCGACACCGTGCAAGGAGCGCAGCCGCAGGTTCAGGATCTGTTCGACAAGGTGAAGACGGTGCAGCTGCGCTATCTCGATGGCAACCTGACCTGGCAGAACCTGTGGCCACCCGCGAACCTGCCGACTCCGGAAAGCCTGTGGACGCGTCCGGTGGCGGTCGAGATCACCATCGAGTTCAAGGATTGGGGGACCGTGCGCCGCCTCATCGAGGTGGCCGGATGATTCTTGACCATGTTGTCGGACGCGGCCGCCGCGACCGTGTTGGAAGTTGCGCGCAGCGCGTGAAAAACCGCGGCGTCGCGCTCATCATCGCGCTCATCCTGGTGGCTCTCGCAGCGATCCTCGCAACCAAGCTCTCCTTCGACAGTTGGCTCGAGCGGCGCCGGGCCATCGGCGTCATCGCAACCGAGCAGGCCTTTCAGTTCGGCTTGGGCGCCGAAGCGCTCGCGGCCGAGGCGCTCAGCCAGATCGGTCAAACGCCTGCTACGACGGGTACTCAAGGTACCAACGGTCAAACAACCGTTAACACCGGGGGCACGCCGGCCGCCGTTACCGGACAGAGCGCGAGTCAAGTCACCTTGGCGCAACCTTGGGCGCAGCCGACACAGCCCCTGCCCATCACCGCGCCCGACGACCCCGAAGGCGAGCCGATCGGCACCTTGCAGGGCGCGATCGAGGACATGTCGGGTCGATTCAATCTCAATAACCTCGCGCACCTCGTCCCGGGTCAGAACAATCAGCTGCAGGAGGATCCGTTTCCGTTGGCGCAATTTCAGCGCCTGCTGGTGTCGGTGGGGCTCGAGCCGAAGTGGGCCGGCATAGCGCGCGACTGGATCGACGCGGACGATCAGCCGGGCGAGCCCGACGGCGCGGAGGATGCGATCTACACCTCTCAGAGCCCGCCCTACCGCACCGGCAACTGGCCGATGCTGAGTCCGACCGAGCTCATGAACATGCCGGGCTTCGGCGCCGACCGATACCGCAAGATCGCCCCGTACGTGACGGCGCTTCCCACCGCGACGGCGCAGATCAACATCTGCACCGCGCCCGGGGTGGTGCTGGAGAGTCTCGCCGACAGTCTGAGCGGGGAGTATTCGCGCAGTCCCGAGGTGCTGGCAAACGGCCGCCAAACCGGCTGTTTTCCCGATAAGGCGACATTCGCCAATGTGGTCGGTGCTCGCCAGGCACAGACGCTCGCGGGGAGGTACACCGATACGAGCTCCTATTTCCGGCTCACCACGCGCGTCACGCTTGGCACTACGGAATTCACCTTGTACAGTCTTTTATGGCGAAGCCCGGCCGGTAAGGTAACGCCTCTGTTGCGCACTTTCGGAACGACATAACGTACATGCCTAAGACACTGCTGCTGCGCCTGCCTTCGCCCGGTCAAGAAGACACCGAGTGGTTGAGCATCGACGATTCGGGCGAGCCCAACACCGCAAAGCAGCGCGGACCGCTCAGCCTCGCCGCGGCGGCGGCACGCTCGGCCAAGGTGATAGTGCTCGCGCCGGCGACGCAGATTCTCTTGGCCGAGCCCGAGCTGCCGCCCGGGAGCGGAGTCAAGCTGGCGCGAGCGGTGCCGTTTGCGCTCGAGGAGCAGCTGACGGAGGATGTGGGCGAGCTGTGCTTCGCGCTAGGGCGCCGCCAGGCGAACGGGCGCACCTCGGTCGCGGTCGTGGCGCGCAGCGTGCTGCAAGCGTGGCTCGCCGAGCTCACCGGCAGCGGCATCGAGCCCATTGCCATTTATGCGGATATCTCGCTGGTCCCCGAGAACCCCGGGCTGACCGTGCTGTGGCTCGAGAAGGCCCGGCTCGCGGTGCGCCGGCCGGGCACGCTGCCGTTCGCGGTCGAGCTCACGCCGGTCGCCGAAGCGCTGGTGGTGGCGGGCGTCATCCGGGATCCGCTCGCCGAGCCGGGCGAGGAACCCGCAGAGCCCAAGCCGCTGGAAGACGCGGTGCTTTACGTGACGCGCGAGGACTGGGCGCTGGTGCAAGCCGATTTTCAGGCGCTCGCCGGCCAGTTCGCTTCCTTGAAGGTGCAGCTCCTCACCGACGGGCCGCTGCCATGGCTCGCGCGCGACCTTACGGCCACGCAGGCCGTGAATTTGCTGCAGGGCGAGTTCGCGCGCGCCACGGACTACGGAGCGCGCTGGCACCGCTGGCGCATCGCGGCCTTTCTCGCCGGCGGGCTCTTGGCCGCGCACGTTACCGCCACCGGACTGCAGATTCATCAGGCCAATCGCGAATCCAAAACGCTCGACGCAGAGATCGCGCAGATCTTCTCGCAGGCGATGCCCGCCGACACTCAGGAAGATGCGCGCCGCCAGATGCAGTCGCGCCTCGACCGCATCCGCCACTCCGGGCCGGGACCTGAGTACTTTCTGCGCAGCTTGGAGGCGCTCTCCGGTGCGCTCGCGGCCACGTCCAAGACCACGATCGATTCCCTGAGCTACCGTGAGCAAGCACTCGACATGAAGGTCACGGCGCCGAGCCTCGCGGCGCTCTCGCAGCTCTCCCAGCTCGTGGCCAAGCAGGGTCTCATCGCCGAGATCCAGTCCTCTACCCCGGTCGACGGCGGCGTCGAGGCGCACATGCAAGTGCACCCCGAAGGCGCGAAGGCGCATCGATGAACGAACTCGCGAACAAGCTCAAGGCCTGGTACTCAGCCCTGCAAGAGCGTGAACGGCGCATGGTCGCGATCGGGGGCGTGGCGCTCGGACTTCTGATCCTCATCGGCGGGATTCTGCTGCCGCTGCAGTCGGCCGTGTCGGCGGCGCAGCGGCGCGCCGAAACCCGGCGCGAGGATCTGGCGTGGATGCGCGTCAATGCGCCGGAGATCCAGTCCGGTGCGGCGACTCTTCCGAAAGAAACGGGCGAAGCGCCCGTGGTCGTGGTCGACCGCGTGAGCCGCGAGGCCGGACTTGGGCCGGCACTCAAGGGCACGCAGCCGAGCGGCAACGGCGTGCGCGTGCAGCTCGAGGCGGCTCCTTTCGATACCCTGATCACCTGGCTTGCTACGCTCGATCAGCGCTACGGTTTCGCGATCGATTCGATCACCGTCGATCGCGCTGCCCGGCCGGGAGTAGTCAATGCCAACATCACCTTCGCGGCGCCGCGGCGCTAAGGCGGCGGCACCCGCGGCGGCGCCGGCCCGCCCGGTATGGCCGCGGCTCGCGCTGATCGGCGCGGTCGCGGTGCTCGCCGTGGTGGTGGCCGCACTGCCGGCCTCTCTGATCAGCCACTATCTGCCCCCCAATGTGCACGCGGAAGATTTCTCAGGCACGATCTGGCACGGTTCGGCCGGGCACATCACGGCGGGTGGCCGCGAGGCCGGCGCTGCCGAATGGCATCTGCATCCGCTTGCACTCCTGCGTCTGCACACGCTCGCGGATCTGCATTGGGTCAAGGGCGGATTCGTTCTGGACGGCACCGTCGATGCGGATCGCGCGGGTCTCGCCGCCTCGGATATCGAGGGCGGCGGCCCCATCGCGGACCTTCATGATCTCGGTCTCGGTGCCGGCTGGCAAGGCACCGCCAAGGTGCGTGTGAAGGAGCTCGAGACGAGTTGGTCCGCAGCGGGCCCGGCTCTCAAATCGGCAACCGGTGAGATCAGCGTGTCCGATGTGTCAGCGCCGCAGGTGGCGGACGGCGCGGCGCTCGGCGGCTACTCGCTCAAGTTCGCGAACCCCGCGCTCTCCGCCGATGCGGACGCGACCGCCACGCTCGCCGACACCGGCGGCCCGCTCCTCCTGGATGCCACGATCCGGCTCACACCGAAGACCCGCACGGGCCTGTTTTCCGGCACCGTCAAGGAGCGGCCGGAGGCGGCGCCGGCGCTGCGCAACCAGCTGCAAAACCTCGCGCAGCTGCATGCGCGCGATGCCCAGGGACGCATTCCGGTCGATCTGGAGTTCACGTTTTGATGATTGTGATCCGAAACACGCTTTTGTCGCACAAGACGTTTATCGTGATGTCTATCGCCCACGAGGATTGACTCGCCCATGCTATTGCTCGCCGCCATCGCTCACCTCATCCCCGCCCGCGCGCGGCAATCCGAGGAGGGCGCGGTCGCGCTCAATCCCGCGGTGGGCCACATCGGCCTCACGATCATCGCATTGGTCTACGTGCTGATCGTGATGTGGCAGGCTTGAGGCCCATCTAGACGCCATGTCCGCCCTGCGTCCTGCGTTGCCCACGGCCATCTCGAGCCCGTCACACTCTATCCTGCAGAGTACTTGACGCTGCAGCACCAACCGCTTAGATTTGCGCGACAAGCCAGGGGTGATCTGATGCAACCCGATATGCCCATATCGATCGAAACCCGCGCGCTCGGGACGCTCGCCTACATCAAGAGGTCGATCGAATCGTCCGGGTACATGGCGGTACCCGGAACCGCGGGCGTGGTAATGGGCGTCATCGGCATTCTCGCCGCCGTCGCAGCGTCGACGCCGCGCTGGGCGCCGCATTGGGTCGCCATCTGGATGCTGGCCGGCGCCATCGCCTTCCTGGTCGGCGGGGCGCTGATGGCGCGCGAGGCCGCACAAAGCGGGCATGCGCGTTATCTCGGCCCGGTGAGAAAATTTCTGCTCTGTCTGTGTCCCGCCCTGTTCGCCGGCACGGTGCTGACGGGCGTGCTGTATCGGGCGGGCCTCATGAACCTTCTACCCGGCACCTGGCTCCTGCTCTACGGCTGCGCCGTGCTATCGGCGAGCACCGTCACCATCGCGAGCACCATGCGGCTCATCGGCATCATGGGCACGCTGTTCGTCGCGCTCGGCTGCGTCGCGTTCGCCTCGCCGGCCGAGGTGCACACCGCACTGCTCGGCGTCGGCTTCGGCGCGCTGCACATCATGTTCGGGCTGCTCCTCGGACCTTTGAGCGATGCCGAATAGATCGACCGTCGTCAAGCGCCATGAACCGCACGGCGTGGTTTCCGGCAGGAGCGCAGCGCGCCCGGTCGCGGTACCGAGCAGTCCGGGCATGAACTCGGGATTCGATCGGCTGATCTACGAGCGGGTGCGGCTCGGGATCATGAGCGCGCTCGCCACCAACGATGAGCTGACGTTCAACGAGCTCAAAGCGCTGTTCAACGCGAGCGACGGCAACCTCGGGGCGCACGCCCGCAAGCTCGAGGAAGCGGGCTACGTCGCCTGCACCAAATCCTTCGAAGCGCGGCGCCCTAAATCGATCTATCGCATCACGGCGCTCGGCCGCAAGGCGCTGCTCCGCTACCTCGAGCACATCGAGGCCGTCATCAAGGCCACGCGCCGCGCGTAAGCGCGGCTTTCTTCAGCATGCACGTCGCAATCATCATGGATGGCAACGGACGTTGGGCCACACAGCGCGGGCTGCCGCGCACCGCGGGCCACGTGGAAGGCGCGAAGGCCGTGCGTACCGCGGTGGAGGTTGCCGCGCGCTCGGGCGTCGACACGCTCACGATCTATGCCTTCTCGGCGGCCAACTGGGCGCGGCCGCCGACCGAGGTGGCGGCCCTGATGCGTCTGTTCGGTCAGTACCTGTTCACCGAGACCCGCCGCTGCATCGAGCAGTCGATCCGCATCAACGTCATCGGGCGGCGCGATCGGCTGAGCGAGAGTCTGCTGCGCTCGATCGAACAAAGCGAGCGGATGAGCGCGGCGGGCGACCGCATGCACTTGCGCATCGCCGTCGACTACTCCTCGCGCCACACCATCCTCGAGGCCGCACGCCGCGCCCGCGGCGAGGCCAACCTCGACGCCGACGCGTTCATGCGCCTGCTGCACGAGGCGGACCACTGCGCGTATCCGGCGAGCGACGTCGACCTGTTGATCCGCACCGGTAGCGAGCAACGTTTGAGCGATTTCCTTTTGTGGGAATGCGCCTACGCGGAGCTGCACTTCGCCGATTGCCTGTGGCCCGATTTCGACGAGCCGCGCTTTCGGCGCGCGCTCGAGGACTTCGCCGGGCGTCAGCGTCGCTTCGGCGCACTCGGCGGCGAGACGCGCTAGAATCGCCTCGATGATTTCCGGCCTCCGCGCAGCCCCGCCGCGCGTCCCTCGCCCGCGCGCCGCACGCGCACCCCGCTCGCGCGAGCTGCGCGCGGCGGCGTACTCCTTTGCGCCCCTGCTCGTGCTCGCGCCCGCGCTCGTGCTCGCGGCCCTGGTCAGCGGCACGGCCGCCGCCGATCCGATGGTGCAGAGGAGCACGCTCGCGAACGGCATGCAGGTCGTGATCGTGCCGAGCGCCCTTGCCCCGGTGGTCACGGTCGAGATGAACTTCCAGGTGGGCGGCGATGAGACGCCGCCGGGATTCCCCGGGATGGCTCACGCTCAGGAGCACATGGCATTTCGCGGCTGCGCCGGCATGAGCGCGGATCAAACTGCCGCGGTCTACGCCGAAATGGGCGGCCAGAACAATGCCGACACGCAGCAGACGATCACCCAATATTTCGCCACCGTCCCGGCTTCCGATCTCGCCGTCGCGTTGCAGGCGCAGGCCGCATGTCTCGACGGCATCGACGACTCGCAGGCGCAATGGGCCGAGGAGCGGGGCGCGATCGAGCAGGAGGTCGCTCGCGACCTGTCCAACCCAACGTACAAGTTCCTCACCCGCTTGAACCGGGACCTGTTCGCCGGCACGCCCTATGCCCACGATCCTCTGGGCACCAAGGGCTCCTTCGACGCCACGACGGGCGCGATGCTCAAAGCGTTCTATCACACCTGGTACGCCCCGCAGGATGCCATTCTGGTGATCGTCGGCGATGTGGATCCGCACACCGCGCTCGACCAGGTGCAGCGCCTGTTCGGCGGCATAGCAGGCCATCCCCTGCCGCCGCGGCCGGCCGTGAATCTGAAGCCTGTGAAGTCGGAGAGCTTCTCGCTCGAGAGCAACCTCCCCTACGTGCTCGCGTTCATCGCATACCGCTTTCCCGGCACGAGCTCGCCGGACTACGCCGCTGCCCAGGTGCTTGCGGACGTGCTCTCGAGCCAGCGTGCCGAGCTTTACGGTATGGTCCCGGCGGGCAAGGCCCTCGCGGCCGAATTCGGCATCGCCGAGTCCTACGCCAAGGCGAGCGTCGGCTTCGCCGTGCTCGCCTTGCCGGCGGGCGCGGACACGGCCGGCGCGATCCGCGAGATGCGCGGCATATTGCTGCGCTACGCCGAGAACGGTGTCCCGGAGGAGCTCGTGGCCGCGGCCAAACGCCAGGAGACGGCGGACGCGGAGCTCGAGCGCAGCTCGATACCCGGGCTCGCCAATGTCTGGTCGAACGCCCTCGCCGCCGAAGGTCGCGCCTCGCCGGACGAGGACCTCAAGGCCATCCAGCACGTCACCGCCGCCGAGGTGAACCGGGCCGCGAAGAGCTTGATCGCCGAAGCGAACTCCATCACGGCCACGCTCAATCCGGTGCCGACCGGGCAGCCGGTCGCAACCAAGGGATTCGGGGGCGCCGAGCAGGTCACGGCCGCGCCCTCGAGGCCGGTGGCACTGCCGCCATGGGCCGCGGCGCAGCTCGCCCGGCTCGACGTGCCGGCGGCCTCCGGCGCGGTCTCGGACGCGACGCTCCCGAACGGGCTGCGGCTCATCGTCAAGCCCGACTCATCCGCGGCAGTGGTGTCGGTGTTCGGCTCGGTGAGACATGACTTCGGCCTCGAGACCCCGCCGGGCCAAGAGGGCATCGGGGACGTACTCAACGAGCTGTTCGCCTACGGCACCGAGTCGCTCGATCGACTGAGCTTTCGCAAGGCGCTCGACGACATCGCCGCGAACGAGAGCGCGGGATACAGCTTCTCTCTCAACGTCCTGCCGGCGAATTTTTCGCGCGGCGTCGAGCTGCTCGCCGACAACGAGATTCATCCGGCGATGTCCGCACAGGCGTTCGAGATCGTGAAGCGGCAGAGCGCGCAGTTCGTCGCTGGGAATCTCAAGAGCCCCGAGTACCGAACGCAGCGCGCGCTCGATACTGCGCTCTTGCCTGCGGCAGATCCGGTGCTGCGGCAAGCGACGCCCGAGACCGTCGCGAACGTCACCCTCGAGGCGGTGCAGCACTTCCGTATGGCGACGCTGCGCCCTGACCTCACGACCCTCGTGGTAATCGGCGACGTCTCCGCGCGCGAGGCAAGGTCTGTGGTCGAGAAGTGGTTCGGCGGTTGGCGCGCCGAGGGACCGAGGCCGGACACCACCCTGCCGATCGTTCCCGCCAACACGCCGCTCGCTCTCGCGGTCGCGGATCCCGAGGCGGTGCAGGATTCGGTGTATCTCGCCGAGCAGCTTCCATCGAGTCGGTTCGAACCCGAGTATTACCCGCTCGAGCTCGGCACCCACGTGCTCGGCGGCGGCTTCTATGCCACTCGGCTCTACCACGATCTGCGTCAAGTGGCAGGGTACGTCTATACCGTCGATGTGCATCTCGATGCGTCGAAAACGCGGGCGGCGTACGAGGTGACTTACGGTTGCGATCCAGAGAACGTCTCCAAGGCGCGCGCGCTCATCCAGCGTGACCTCGAGCAAATGCGCACACAAGAGGTATCCGACGACGAGCTGCACCGCGCGAAGGCGCTGCTGCTGCGTAAGCTCGTGCTGCAGGAGTCGAGCGAAGAAGCCGTGGCGCGCGGCCTACTGGCGCGCGCCGAGCTAGACCTGCCGCTCGACGAGCCGATCGTCGCAGCGGGGAAGTATCGCGATTTGACCGCGGCGGAAGTAAAGGCGGCCTTCGCCAAGCTCATCCGCAGCAACGATCTGGTCCAGGTGGTGCGCGGTCCGCCGCCACACTGAGCGGCGACGCGAGCGACGCTAGCTCTTTCGCTTGACCGGGTCAATCCGGCGCCCACTCGCGCCACGCCCGCATCAGCGGAAAATACAGGCCCACCCGGACCGGCTCGGGGCCGAGCTTGCGCGCGAGCGAGGCGTAGCGCTCGAGCTGCGGACGATAGCGCTGCACCTCGCGCTCGAGAAACTCTTCGAGACCGCCGCCGCTATGTTGGCTCGTCTTGTAGTCGATGACCCAGCGCGTGCCGCGTTCGTCGATGAAGCTTCGGTCGAAGACCGCGCGCACCACCTCGCCGCGCCAAGTCCCCGAGATCGCGTGCTCGCGCAGATCGTCGCGGTAACCGTTCTGGAGAATCCAGCGGCCGCGGGGGTCGCGGTGCACGGCGATGAGCGCGCTCATCGCGCGCGCGCTCGCCTGGTCCAGGTGCTCCCTGGGAACTCCCGCGAGCGCGAGCCAGCGCTTGAAATGCGCCTCGCGGCTGCGGATCGACGGCTCCGCGGAGCGCTCCAGATCCATTGTTTGAAGCTCCGCGTGGACCAGGCTCCCGACGCGCCGCGCGGTCTCGCCCGCCCAATCGAACAGGGGAGCTGCTTGCAAGGGCACGCCGGCCCCGGGGAGCGGCGCATCGAACGGCGCAGCGAACGAGCGCGGCGCCCACCCGAGCGGCACGCGCCGCAACGGTCCGCCGCGCAACTCCGGCTCCGCCGGCGCCGCCGCGCTTACGCCCTGCCGGCGCGCATCGGCGCTCACCTCCTCCCGCACGCTCGGCCACAGCACGGCCAACAAGCTCCCCGCGCGCGGCTTCCAGGGGGCGCCTTCGGGCTCGGCCGTCTCCTCCGCGTCCTCATCATCGAGATCCTCGGGGTCGACGCGAATATTGACGGTCGCGGTGAGATGCAGCTGCCGCTTGGCGCGCGTACAGGCGACGTAGAGGAGCCGCTCAGCCTCGAGGGCCGCGGCATCGCGCCCCTTGAAGCGTAGGAAGCTGAAGAGCGGGTCGGTGGCGGCACCGATCGGGGGACGCGCGGCCATCGCCATGCCGTCGCGCCCGGTTCGCGCGAACGAGTGCATGAGCAGCAGCTGACCCCGGGTGGTTCGCGCGTGCCGATCGAGCGCGGGCACGATCACGAAGTCGAATTCCAACCCTTTGGCCTTGTGGATGGTCATGATCTCGACGGCGCCCGGCGCGCCGCCGTCGGCGTAGAGGTCCGTGAAGCTTTGCTTCAAGTCAGCGGCATCCGGCAACCCGCGCTGCTCGAGCTCGCGCAAGCGCGCGAGCACCGTGCGCGCCTCGCCCAGCGCGCGCGCGTCGCCCGAGGCGCCGGGACCGCCGAGCGCGAGCCAGATGCGCTCCACCCAGCGGGTGATCGAGGTGTGACTCTGCACGCGCAATGCGGCCTCCAGCACGGAGCGCAGACGGCGGCAGCGCATTCGGCCCTGCTCGCTCAGGCGCCCGAGCACCGCATCGTCGCGCAAGGCGTCGAAGATCACCGGACTGGCCCGTGCGACGGTCAGCAAATCCTCGAGCTCGAGCCCCACCCACGGTGCGCGCAGCAGGGCCAGCCAGGCGGGTCGATCGCCGAGATGCAGCAGAGCGCCGATGAGCGTGACCATATCGCGCACCGCCGGGCGATCCTGTAGGTGCTCGATATCCAGCGCGCGAAACGCGAGGCCGCGCGCGCGCAGTGCGTGCGCGATCTCGCGCGCGTGGGTGCGGGCGCGCACCAGGACGGCGATGCGCCATTCGGGGTGCTGCGTACGACGCATCTCGATCGCGCTCGCGACCGCCAGCGCTTCCGCCTCGCGCGACGCGAATCCGCGCACTTGCACCTCGGGCGCAAATCCGACCGCCGCGGGCAAGGCGCTCTCGCTCGCGCGAAACGCGATGGCGCCGCGCTCGCGATCGTCGAGCCGCGGCATGACTCGGGCGAAGCGCGTGTTGATCCAGTCGACCAAGGTGCGGTCCGAGCGGAAATTGCTGCTGAGGTGCTGCACGTCGAATCGCACAGCGCCCAAGCCGGTCTCCGCCAGCTCCAGGAATGCCCTCACCTCCGCTTGGCGAAAGCCGTAGATCGACTGCATCGGATCGCCGACGCAGAAGATGGTGCGCCCGTCTCCGGGCTGCCAGCCCGCGGTAAGGCGGCCGATGAGCTCGAGCTGCGCGGTCGAGGTGTCCTGGAATTCGTCGATCAGCAGGTGCTCGAGCGTGTAATCGAGCCGCAGATTGAGATCGGTGGGAGCATCTGCGGTGCCGAGCGCACGCAGCGCCGCCATGGAGACTGCCGGAAAATCGACCGCACCGCGTTCACGAAAGATCTGTTCCAGTTCGGCGGCGGCGAGCACCAGCACTTGCGCGGCGGCCCGCACTCTCGACCAATCCTCGTCACCGTAGGCGGGCGCCGGCAAGCCGCGGACGCTCACGAGCGCCGGCAATACCTCGGGCCGCTCCTCGAACTCCCGCAGGAGCTGCTTCAACTGCTCGAGCTCCGCGCATCGTGCTGGAAATCCCTCCGCCGCACCGAAGCGCTTGCGCAATTTCGGAGTCTTTAGGAGGAAGAGCTCGGCAAGCGCACGCCAGCGCCCCACGTCGCCGGGCTCCGGGCGCAGGGTGCGGCGCGCAGCCCAAGGCGCGAGCGCCGGCCGCTCCGCGCCGACGCGCTGCGCCGCGGCGTGAGCCAGCGCGGACAGGCGCGCCACCGTGTCGTGCCCGAGCGTGTCGTGCGCGCTGCGCAGCGTGCGGATCACGAGCAGCGTGAGATCCTCATCGAACTGCCGGCGCACCGCTGCGAGCTGCGCCTCGCTGATCTCGGCCGCCGCCTGGACATGCCCCACCAGCAGCGGCAGCCAGCGATCGCGGGCCGGCAGCATCTCCGCGACCAATTCCGCGAGCTGACCCCAGCGCTGATCGCCGAAGGCGAGCACCTGCTCGACCGCGCGCCCGAAGGAATCCGCTTCCTCGCGCGACAGTGCGCGCGCTGCGGCTTCCGCATACAGTGGCTTCGCGTTCTCCAGCAAGCGCAAGCTCCCTCCCGCGCCGGAAGTAATCGGCAGCTGCGCCGCGAGCCACGCATTGAAGGAGTCGATGGTCTCGATACGCAACCGCGAAGGGTGCTGCTCGACATTGATCCCGAGCTCGTCGAGGCGGCGCTTCGCCGCCGCGGCGAGCGTCCAGGTCTCGGGGTTGACACCGGGAGGACATCCCGGAGCACTCTGTGCTGCGGACGCGGCCTTAAGCGCCGCGAGCACCCGCTCACGCATCTCCTCGGCGGCACGGCGCGTGAAGGTGAGCGCGAGGATGCGCTCCGGCGCATCCACCGCCGCGAGCAAGCGCAGATAGCGCTGCGCGAGCAGCGTGGTCTTGCCGCTGCCGGCCGGCGCCTGAACGAGGACCGAGCCGTGCCCCATCACCGCCGCAAGGCGCGCGGCATGATCCCTGGGCGGCGCGGGCGCTGCGCTCATGACGCCGCGCCCGCGATCCGCGGACGCTCGAGCTCGAACACCGAAGGCACGCGGCACAGTCCCTGCAGGCGGCACGAGCGGCAGGCCTGCGGCGTAGGGGCGACCGCCGCGTGTCCGCGCGCGAAATCCCCGGCGAGGCATTCTATGCGCCGCGACCAGAGCTCGATCAGGTCGGCGAAGGACGGCAAACCTTCGAGCCGGGTCGCCTGCCTGCCGGGAAAGATATCGCCGCGCCCCGACTCGACCACGAACGCGCATTCGGCCGCGTTGATCCGCCCGTAAGCCACGGCCACCAAGCTCTCCCGATGCAGCAGCGCGTAGAGCGGGAGCTGCGGATTGTCGGGCCGATCGCCGCGCCAATCGGCCGTTGCCGCGCCACTCTTATAGTCGATCAGGATCCGCCCCCCATCGTCGAGGCGGTCGATACGGTCCACGCGCACCGCGAAATCGAGGCCGGCGTGGTGGGCAATTTCGCTGCCCTCCTCCAGACGCTCGACGGTGAACGGTGCGCGTGCGGCCTCGAGCTCGAGCCACCTTCGCAAGAGTCCGTTGAGGCGCTCGTGCTCGCGCTCGCGCCAGCGCCGTCCCGGGTCGCGGCGCTCGCACAGCGCGTCGATCGCGCGGCGTGCGCTCTCATCGATGAGCCGCGTGAGATCGGGTGCGGCCCGCTCCGTGAGACCCGCGGAGCTCTTGAGGTCGAACCAGATTCTCTGCAGGGCGTCGTGCAGGAGCTCGCCTCGCTCGCGATCGTTGAATCCGGGCAGCGGGCGCTCCAAAGGCTGGGCGTCGAGCCGCGTCTCCGCGAAGCCCCGAAACGCGCAGCGCGACTGCGCACGCAGCGTCGCGACCCCTCGGGTTCGCTCCTGCGCCCCGACCGGAGGCGCCTCTTCATCGACAAGGTCCTCGAGTGTCGGTGCGCCGCCGAGTGCGGCGCTCCAGTGCGGCTGGGGCACCGCGCAGGCTCGCTCGGATACCGCTTCCACGGGCAGCAGCGGGCTCAAGCGCACTCGCCGCCCGTCGCCCAAGTCCGCGCAACTGAACACCGGCCGAAACGCGCGGGAACACCAGCGCTTGGAGAGATCCGCCGCGAATTCCCGCTGCGTATCGACGCTCGCGGCGACAACCCGGTACTCTCGCTGCAGGCCCGCGGGCAAGAGCGGAATCGGATCGGCCGGCGGCGGCCAGCGCTGCTCGTCGCAGCCGCTTACCCAAAGACCCTGATATGCGAGCCACGGGTCGGCCAATTGGCCGCTCACCCAGATGGGCGGAATCCCGGTCTGCTCTTGATAGGGCGTATCGCGCGCCGCGCGCCTGAGAATGCTCTCGGCCGACTGGCGCGAATGTCGGCCGAATATCCGGTCTCCGACGGCGAGGGCCGCCAGCAGCTCGCGGAAACGCTCGGCGGACTGAAACTCGGCGCTCGACCAACGCTCGCGTAGAGCCCACGGGCCGACCTGCAGCGCATCGATCCATACCGGCAGCCAACGGCTCATCGGATGATCGCCGCTCAAGGCATCGAGCGAGCTCGCGGCCGTGCGCAGCCGATCGAGCGCCGCCACCGCGGGCAAATCAGGCGCGACGCGCCCGGGAAGCGCCAGCCATTCGCGCAGCGGCGCCTCGCTCGGCGCGTGGCGGCGCAAGGCGGCATCCAGCCGCGACGCGGCAGCCGCCTCGCTCGGCGACGCCTGAAGCTGCGACGCACGCAGCAGCGAGCTGAATCGGCCGAAGGACATCGCTCCGCTCGCAGCCGACAAAAAATCGAGCGCGGCGCGCACCGGCGCATACTCCGCGAGAGGCGAGCCGCCGGCGACCGCGTACGGAGCCGCGGCGGGCGACTCCTCCAGCGAGAAGCGTTGCGGAGCGAGCGCCGCATCGAATGCATCCACCACCTCCGCGCGCCGACCCGGCAAATCGGGTATGCACACCCAGGCCCGAAATTTCGGGTCCGCTTTGAGCTCTCCATAGGCCCAGTCGGCCATCGCGGCGAGCTCGGCGGCCGGCGAGTCCGCCTTGAGGTAGCGCGGCATCGTGGGCAGCGCCGCCGCGTCGCCGGCGGGGACCGGGGGGAGCGGCGGACCGGCATGGCGCTCGAGCCAAGCCTTGGCGACCGGCCGCCAAAGCGGGCTTTCAATCCACAACGGCGGGACTTCACCGCCGAGCGACGTCTCGGCCGCCTGTTCGAGGAGCCGATCGGCGCCGATACAGTGAAACGCCCGGCATTGATCGGCGAAGCGCGCGCTCCAATCGAGCAAGGCCAGCGATTCCTCCGTACCGTGCGCGGCCAAGGCGCGCTTCGGAATGCCGTACTCGGCCATCGCCCGGCGCGCACGCCGCGCGGCGCGGGCCGCGCCCGACGGCTCGAGAAACTGCGCGCCGATGTCGCTTTCGAGCACCGCTCGGCGCCACAGCTCGCGCTCTTCGACCTCGGTGAGACAACGTTCGGTGGTGGAATCGGCGAGCTGGCGCCTGATGTGGCGCTCCCTCAACCATCCGCCGAAATCGCGAATCCGGGGAGTCGGCCAAACCTCGCGCCCCGCCTCACAGTGGGCGCGCTCGACGGCGTCGAACAGTGCCGCGGCGAGCTCGGTATTCGGGGTGAGCACGGTGCGGCCCGCATCCGCCGCCTCAATCAAGCGGGATATCACACGCGCTCCCTCGAGAGCCGCAAGTCGCTCAGGCTTTGCCCGAGGCTGAGCCGACCACTTGCAAGGCGGGCGCGCCCGAGGCGCGAGCCTCGAGCAGCTCCTCGATCCGCGCGAACACGGATCCTAGCACCTGCGGTTCCGGCAGATTGGTGATGCGAAAGCAATTGCGATACGGCACGTTGAAGCTCACGCCCGGCGCGACCAGCACGTGCTTGTTCTCGAGGAGGTCGAGCGCGAAGCTCTGATCGTCGAAATCCGGCACGACATCGCCGCGGACCTCGACGAACGCGTACAGCGCGCCCATCGGCCGCGCGAGCCGCAAGTACTTGCTGCGCGCGACGCCATCCAAAATCGTGCGCCGCGATTCGTACAGTCGGCCGCCCGGCTGGGTGAGCTCGCGAATGCTCTGGTGGCCGCCGAGCGCGGTCTGCACCGCCCACTGTCCCGGCACGTTGCCGCAGAGCCTGAGCGAGCTCAACAATTCCAATCCGCTCAAGTATTCCGCCGCGCTCTCGAGGTCTCCGGAAAATACCGCCCACCCGACCCGGTAACCGCAGGCTCGGTAGACCTTCGAGAGCCCGCTCATCGTGCAGCACAGCGTGCCCTGGACGAGCGTCGCCATGGGCACGAACTCCGCGTCGTCGTACAGAATTTGATCGTAGATCTCGTCGGATAGCACCACCAGCCGGTGTTTCTCGGCCGTGCGTGCAAGCTCCTCCAGCACCGCGCGCGGATACACCGCGCCCGTCGGGTTGTTGGGGTTCACGATGACGATGGCGCGGGTGCGGCGCGTGATGAGCGACTCGATTTCCCCGAGATCGGGCACGAAGCCGCGCTCCGCGCGGCAGGGATAGTGCACCGCCCGGCCGCCGTTCAAATTGACCGCTGCGGTCCACAACGGGTAGTCGGGGCTCGGTACCAGCACCTCGTCCTCCGCGTTGAGCAGGGCACGCAGCGTGAGATCGATGAGCTCGCTCACCCCGTTGCCGATGAACACTTCCTCCACGGTGACGCCGCGCACGCCGCGCTCCTGCTGCTGCATCACCACGGCCTCGCGCGCGGGGAAAATTCCTTTCTGGTGCACGTATCCTTCGCTCAATCGCAGGTTCTCGATCATGGCGAGACGCATGGTCTCGGGCGTGCGGAATCCGAACGCGTAGGGATTGCCGATGTTGAGCGACACGATGTCGTATCCCATGCGCTCCATATCGAGCGCGCGGCGCGCCAACTTGCCGCGGATCTCGTAGCGCACGTTCGCCAGGCCGTCGCTGGCGCGCAAAGCTCTGCGCTGGGTCATAAGATTGTCTGCCCTGTCATGAGGGGATCAAGAATACACGAGCTCCCGGCGGCGGTGGCAGGCCACCGCGTGAATGCCGCCGAGGCTCTCGAGCCGGGGAACGGCGGCCGCGCAGGCCTCTTGCGCGTAGGCGCAGCGATCACGAAACGCGCACCCGGAGGGGATCTCGCCGCCGGGCGGGGCCTCGCCCGCCGCCCTTGGGCGGGCGGGGGCCGGCGCCCCATCCGGCCCAGGCGCCTCGAATATGCGCGTGGGATCCGGGACCGCAGCGAGCAGCGCGCGCGTGTAGGGATGGGCCGGCGCGGCGAACAGCTCGTCACACGATGCCGTCTCGACGATTCGGCCGCAGTAGATGACCATGACCCGGTGACTCAAATGGCGCACCACAGCGAGGTTGTGGCTGATGAACAGCATCGCAGTGCCGAATTCGCGCTGCAGATCGGCGAGCAGATTCACGATCTGCCCCTGAATGGACACATCGAGCGAGCTTACCGGCTCGTCGCACACCAGTAGTTTCGGCTCCTGCATCATGGCGCGCGCGATGCCGATGCGCTGGCATTGACCGCCGCTGAATTCGTGCGGATAGCGCGCGCTCATCGGCACCGTGAGGCCGACGCGCTCCAGCATCCGGTCGACTCGTGCTCGGCGCTGTCCCGCCGCGAGCTCGGGCTCGAATATCTTCAGCGGCTCGGCCAACGCCTCGCCCACGGTCATGCGCGGGTTCAAGCTCGCGAGCGGATCCTGAAAGACGATCTGCAGGTCGCGGCGATGCCGGCGCAGCGCGCGGGCGTCGCAGGTCAGAAGGTCCTCGCCGCCCCACAGGACGGCGCCGCGAGACGCCGGTATCAGCCGCAGAACGGCGCGCGCCAGGGTGGATTTGCCCGCTCCCGACTCGCCGACCAGGCCGACCGTCTCGCCCCGCGCCACATCGAAGCTGACTGCATCGAGCGCCGCGCGCGCGCCGAAATCGACGCCCAGGTCACGGACCTGAAGGAGTGGATCGTTCACGGCTCGAGCGGGTGGTGGCACGCGACCTCGCTCTCGGGCTCGATGCCGCGCAACAGCGGGCGCTCCGCGCGGCACAGATCGCTCGCGCGCGGACAGCGCGGCGCGAACGCACAGCCGCGCGAAGCCGCAGACGCCGCCGGCGGCTGTCCCGGCAACGAGGGCATGCGCGCACCGCGCGGTGCGCGCAGGTTCGGCACGCACTTGAGGAGGAGGTCCGTGTACGGGTGGCGCGGACCACGCAACAGCAGAGCGGTGTGCGCGCTTTCCACGATCCTGCCGGCGTACATCACCGCGACCCGGTCCGCGAGGCCGGCGACCACCCCGAAATCGTGGCTGATGAGGGCGATCGACAGGCCTGAGTCCAGCCGGAGCGCACGCAGCAACTCGACGATCTGCGCCTGCACCGTGACATCGAGCGCGCTGGTGGGCTCATCCGCGATCAAGAGCGCGGGCTCGCACATGAGGCTCATCGCGATCATCACGCGCTGGCGCATGCCGCCCGACAGCTCGTGGGGGTATTGCTTCAGCCGCCGCGCGGGCGCAGGCACATGCACGCGCTCGAGCGCGCGCAGCGCGGCGCGCTGCGCATCCGCCCAGGACGCGCCGCGGTGGCGGACCAGGACCTCGGCAAGCTGTACGCCCACTTTAAGGTGCGGCGTGAGCGAGGTCATCGGATCCTGGAAAATCATGGTGAGCTTCGAGCCGCGCACACGGTTGAGCGCGTCGGGTGCGAGACCCAAGATCTCCTCGCCCTCGAAGCGCACGCTGCCGCCGGTGCGCGCGTTCGACGCCAGAAGGCCCATGACGGCCATGAATGCCTGGGTCTTGCCGGCACCCGATTCTCCGACGATCCCGAGACACTCACCGGCGCGCACCGCAAGCGAGACGTCGCGAACCGCATCGATGGCACTGCCCGCGTGCGTATAGCTCACGCGCAGCGATTCCAGGCACAGCGTTGCCGTGCGCGCGGGCGCGGAGTTCATCGGCGCTGCCCGAACGCATCGCGCAGTCCGTCGCCGAAGATGTTCAACGACACCATCAGCGCGACGAGGAACAGGCCCGGTGCGAGCAGCATCCACGGTGCGGCCTCCATCTCGCCGGCGCCCTCGGCGATCAATGTGCCGAGACTCGCGCGCGGCTCCTGGATCCCGAGGCCCAAAAAACTCAGGAAGCTCTCGAACAGAATGATCTGCGGCACGGTGAGGGTCGCGTAGACGATGACCGGCCCGATCACGTTGGGCACGACGTGCTTGAGGATAATTCGCGGCGTGCGCGCGCCCGAGGCGATGGCGGCTTCGATGTACTCCTTCCGGCGGATGCTCAAGGTCTGTCCGCGCACGATGCGCGCAGTGGTCAGCCAGCCGACCGCGCCGATCGCGAAGAACAACGCGAATGGATTTCTTCCGAAGATCACGTTCAGGAAAATGACGAAGAAGATGAGCGGCAGCCCGCTCATGATCTCGATGAAACGCATCATCAGATCATCGGTGCGTCCGCCGACGTAGCCCGCGACCGCACCGAAGGCGAGACCGAGCCCCAGACTCACGATGCCGGCGAGGAGGCCGACCGCCATCGATACCCGCGCGCCCTCGAGCGTGCGCACGAACAAGTCGCGCCCCAGCCGGTCGGTGCCGAACCAATGGGCATGCGCGAATCCCGGATCCGCCGCAACGTGCGTCCAGTCGAGTGTCTCGAGATCGTTGGGGCTCAAGGCAGGACCCACGATCGCCGCCGCCACGAGCAGGGCGACGACCAAGAGCGCCGCGACCCCGCCCTTATCTGCGCGCAGCGCGCGCGCCGCTTCGCGCCACGGACCCGCGCTCACTGCCCGAACCTGACACGCGGATCGAGCCAGGCATACAAGAGATCCACGACAAGCCCCATCGCGATGAGCAGCGCCGAATAGAGGATCACCATCCCGAGCACCAGCGTGTAATCGCGGTTGATCGCGCCCTGCACCAGATAGCGGCCGATGCCGGGTAGTCCGGCGATCGACTCCACCACGAGTGAGCCGGTCATGATCGAAGCCACCGCGGGAGCGAGATATCCCGCGACCGGCACGAGAGCCGGCCGCAGCGCGTGCCGAGCAATCACGGTGCGCAGCGGCAGTCCCTTCGAAAGCGCGGTGCGGATGAAGGGGCTGCCGAGCACCTCGAGCATGCCGCCGCGCGTGAGGCGCGCGATGTAGGCGAGCGGCGGCAAGCTGAGCGCGACAACCGGCAGCGCCAGGTGCCGGATCGAGCCCGCTTCCCATCCCGCAACCGGGAGCCAGCGCAGATAGATGCCGAACAACAGCGCGAGGAGCGGCAACAGCACGAACGAGGGAATCGCAATCCCTAAGGTGGCGAGCGAGACGGCCGCATAGCCGGCGCTCGAATTGCGGTGAAGCGCGGCGAACGCTCCGAGCGGAATGCCGAGCGCGAGCGCGAGACCGAAGGCGATCGAGCCGAGCTCGAAGGTTACCGGGAATCCCTGCGCGATCAGCTCCGTGACCGTGAAGTCCTTGTAGCGGAACGACGGTCCGAAATCGCCGTGCAGGACGCCCCGCACATAGCGCGCATACTGCGTCCAGATCGGCTGATCGAGGCCGTAGGCGCGTTGCAGATTCGCCGCGATCTCCGGCGGGAGCGATCGCTCTTCGTCGAAAGGGCCGCCCGGCGCAACGCGGACCAAGAAGAAGCTCAAGGTGACGATGATGAAGAGGGTCGGAATTGCGCCTGCCAAACGCCTGAGAAAGTACCGAAGCATCGCGGTGAGTCTATCCGGGCGGACCGGACATTGCACTGACCGCGAGATGGACAATTGGTGCCATGCTCCTTAAAATATTGAGTCCGCCTAGCCTCGAGGTTTCATGGAATCAACACGCCCGATCCGCGCGCTGATGCGCGGCCTTGATGCGCTGACGGTGCTCAATTTGCGGGATGGTGCGACCGTTTCGGAGGTTGCACACGAGATCCGTCTGCCGCGCACGACGGTCTACAGAATCCTGGAAACGCTTTGCAACGCGGGATTCGTGTTTCGCGATCCCAGCGATGATCGCTATCGGCTGACCATCATGGTGCGCTCATTGAGCGGCGGTTTCGACGACGAAGCCTGGGTGACTCAGATCGCGAAGCCGCTGATCGAGGAGCTCGGACGCGATATCGTCTGGCCGGTCTCGATCGCCACCTTGATGGGCACGAGCATGATCGTGCGCGAGACGACGGACCATGCGAGTCCGCTTGCCATCGAGCGTTATTCCGCCGGCTACCGCACGCAGCTGCTCGCGAGCGCGAGCGGACGGGTCTATCTCAGCTTTTGTCCCGCGCCGCAGCGAGAAACGCTGATCGATATCCTCGCGCGGTCGGGTAAGGAGGAGGACCGGCTGGCTCGCGCTCCGCGCAGCGATCTTACGCGGATTCTCGCGGAAACCAAGACACAAGGCTACGCGGCCACCTCGCGCGTCCGCCGCCTGGTCGAGGAAATCAGCGTGAGCGTTCCGGTTCTGCTGGACGATCGGATACTCGCCTGCCTGACGGCGCGCTTCGCCGCCTCGGCGGTGCCGCAGCGGACCGCAGTCGAGCGCTTTTTGCCCAAGCTCAAACAATGCGCGGTTAGAATCAGCACCTCATTTCTTGAACAACAAGCCGAGGCGCACCGCAAAGGCGCGCCGGAAAGGGCCGCTTAAGGAGCTTCAATGCAGAAGATCATGGTTTGTATCAAACGCGTCGTGGACTACAACGTGCGCGTGCGTGTCAAGCCCGACGGCAGCGGGGTCATGCTCGACGGCGTCAAAATGAGCGTGAATCCGTTCGATGAGATCGCGCTCGAGGAGGCGCTGCGCATCAAGGAGCGCGCGGGGAACGTCGAAGTACTGGCGGTAAGCATTGGTGTCGCCGATACGCAGCAACAGCTGCGCACCGCGCTCGCCATGGGCGCCGACCGGGCGATCTTGGTGCAGAGCGACGTCGCGATCGAGCCGCTGACGGCGGCGCAGACGCTCCTGGCCGTTGCCAAGAAGGAAAATCCGGATCTTGTCTTCCTCGGCAAGCAGGCGATCGACGACGACGCGAACCAGACGGGTCAGATGCTCGCCGCGCTGTGGGATCGGCCGCAGGCCACCTACGCGTCCAAGGTCGAGATCAGCGGTACGAAGGCCCAGGTGACCCGCGAGGTCGATGCCGGACTCGAGACCATCGAAGTGGATCTGCCGGCCGTGATCACCGTGGACCTGCGGCTCAACGAGCCGCGCTACGTGAAACTACCCGACATCATGAAGGCAAAGAAAAAGCCGCTCGACGTCACCTCGCTCGATGCGCTCGGCGTGAGCGCCGGTCAGCTCATCAAGACGATAAAAACCGAGCCGCCCCCGCAGCGCCAGAAAGGCGTGATCGTGAAGGATGTGGCGGAGCTGTTCGAGGCACTCAGGAAGAAGGGTCTAATCTAATGCACAAGGTACTCATCATCGGTGAGCACGACGGTAAGTCGCTGAATCCGGCGACTGCCAAATGCGTCACTTGCGCGCGCTCCATTCCGGACGCCGAAATCGCCATTCTGCTGCTGGGCGCGGATACCGCGGGGGTCGCCTCGCAGGCGGCCGCGCTCGCGCATGTGAAGTCCGTGGTGCGCATCGACCGCGCCGAGAATGCTCATCCGCTCGCCGCGACGTTCGCCCCGCAAATCGTGGCGCTCGCGGCCGACTACAGCCACCTCTTCGGCCCATCCACCAGCTTCGGCAAGGACCTCATGCCGCGCGTGGCGGCGCTCCTCGGCGTGCCGCAGATCAGCGATCTGATGGGGGTCGAGAGTGCCTACCGTTTTCGCCGTCCGATCTATGCGGGAAACGCGATCGTCACTGTGGAGGCCGATCCTGGCCGCAAACTCGTAGCAACCGTGCGCGTCGCCTCCTTCGAGGCTGCGGGCACCGGCGGCAGCGCCGCCATCGAATCGAAGACCGTGAGCGTGACTCTCCCCGCGCACACCCGATACATCGGCGCCAAATCCGGCTCCAACGACCGCCCTGATCTGCAGACCGCCTCGAAAGTGGTCTCCGGCGGACGGGCGCTCGGGAGCGCGGAGAACTTCAAGATCCTGTTCAGTTTCGCGGACCGGATCGGCGCCGCAGTCGGCGCCTCGCGCGCGGCGGTCGACGCGGGCTATGCACCGAATGAGATGCAGGTGGGCCAAACCGGCAAGATCATCGCGCCTGAAATGTACATCGCGGTCGGCATCTCCGGGGCGATTCAGCATTTGACCGGAATCAAGGACGCCCGCACCATCGTCGCCATCAACAAGGATGGCGAGGCGCCAATCTTCGAGGTGGCCGACGTGGGCTTGGTGGGCGATTTGTTCCAGATCGTGCCGGAGCTCGAGCGCCTGGTCGCTAAGTAAGCCGGCTCACTCGCGCGGCGGCGGCCTCGATCGCCTCCACCAACCGATCAGCGTGCGCAGGCAGGAACGGCATCGGCGGCCGCAACTTGAGAATGTCGGCGTTCGGCCCTTCGTAGCCGATCAGCACGCGCGCCTCGGAAGCCAAGATATTGATGAAGCGCTTGGTGCATTGGCGCGCGCTGTACGGCCCGACCGCACGCACTTCGAGGCCGCGCAGGAGCCCGGCGCCGCGCACGGTGCCGAGGCAGGCATGCCCGGCAGCGACCCGCTCCAAGCGTCGGCGCAGGTACTCGCCGGTGCTCGAGGCGTTCGCGGTCAGCTGCTCGCGCTCGAGCACGTCGAGCACGGCGAGTCCCGCGGCGGCAGCGACCGCGTTTCCGCCGAAGGTCGAGAAAAAGCCGTATTCCTTCTGAAAAGCCTCGATCAGCGCCCGGTTCGCGACCACCACCCCCATCGGATAGCCGTTCGCCACAGGCTTGCCCAGGGTCACGATATCGGGCTCGAGTCCGCGGCGTTCGAACCCCCACAGGTGCGAGCCGGAGCGGCCGAGGCCGTACTGCACTTCGTCCGCAACGATGAGGCCGCCGGCGGCGCGGATGCGTGCCGACACCGCCGCGGCCCAGGCGGGCGGGGCATCGAACATCCCTGAGCTCGTCATCGACGTGTCGATGAAGAACGCGGCCGGCTCGAAACCGCGCTCCGCGAGCGTGCGTAGCGCACCGTCTGCGTCGCGAACGGCCGCATCGAGCTCGGCCGGCGCAAGCGCATCCTCACGCTCCAAACCAGCCGGCGGGGGCGCGATGGTGACGACGTGGGGATCCCGCGGCTGCCCGGTACTCGGGGTGAGCGCCGCCACGGCCGTCGTTATCCCGTGATACGCGTTGCGCATCACCAGCGCGCCCCGGTGCCCGGTCTTGAACTGCGCGATGCGCCAGGCGACGTCGTTCGCCTCGCTCCCCGAGTTCACGAAGATACAGGCGTTCAAGTGCGGCGCGAATGTCGCGGTCAGCCGCTCGGCGTACTCGAGAATTCGAGAATGCAAGTAGCGGGTGTGAGTCGCGAGGACCGCGGTTTGCTGCTGGATCGCGCGCACCACCCATGGATGGGTGTGACCCACGTGCGGGACGTTGTTGTACACATCGAGATAGGCACGGTCCGCGCCGTCGTACAGCCACACACCGGAACCGCGCACGATATTGAGCGGCTTCTCATAGAAGAGCTCGGCGCCGGCGCCCATGAGGCGGTGCCTGCGCTCGAGGTCGACTGCCCCGGCCGCGGGCGCGAACGTCTCGCCGCTCCATGACGTGCCGGCGGCACGGCGCCAGGCCGCAGTCAGCGGTGCGGCGCCCGCTTCCTCGAGCGCCGCGAGCGAGCGCGCGGCGCTCTGTGTCGCGCTGTCGAGAACCCGCGCCCCATCCGCATCGTGCCGCCCGCGCCAGGCATGAACCAGTATGGTGACGGCGTGGCGCGCCCCGATGACATCGTAGAGTACATCCACTTCGGCGCCATCCAAGCCCTGCCGTCCCGCATAGCCCTCGAGCAACCCCTGCAGCGCTCCGAGCGGGGTTACATCCCCGGTCAGGAGCTCCGACATCGCGACCGCCGGCTCGAAGATACGCGGCGCGTGAATCATGTCGCCGAAATCCAGAATACCGCTGATGACGCGGGCCTCGGCGTCGACCAGCAGGTTCTGTCCGTGGCAGTCGCCGTGGATTGCCTGGCTGCGCAGCGAGCGCAGCTCCGGCATACGCTCCTTCATGCGCAGCGCGGCTCGCTCGACCGCGCGGCGCACGGCGGTCGACTCGATGTAGGGCAGATACTCGATGAGTTCCGGAAGTCGGCGCACATCCCACGCGAGACGCTGTCCCAACGCCGGATGAAAGAATCCCTGCAGCGCCCGGTCGAGCCGCGCGAGCGATTCACCCACGTTCCTGACGAGCGGCGCATCGGGCGACGAGTCCGCGAGCAGCGTGCCGGCGAGAAAACTCATGAGGCAGGTCGAGTAGCTGCCGCTCCGGCCGCTCGCCCGCCCCGTCTCCTCGCCGTTCTGCGTAGCGATGAGGCGCGGTACCGGCAGCGTCGGATCCTGCTCGGCCACGTGGCGCAGCACGCGCAGCTGACAATCCGTCGTTTCCGGGCTCGCGCCGAAATCGAAGATCTTGAGCACGTATCCGTGCCCATCCGCAGTGCGCAGAAGGAAATTGCAGTCGCGCTCGCCCGGCAGCGGACGCACCATCGCCGCGAGGCCGTAAGTTTCGCGCGCGATACGCTCGGCTTCGGCGGCCGAGAATACCGGCGGCGTGGTCCGCAGGGCGAGCAAAGCGACGCTAGAGCTGGGTCAGCACGAAGTCCGCCGCCGATACCTTGAACTCACCGGGTGCCTCGATATTCACGTGAGTGGCCACGCCATTCTTGGCGATGATGGCGAACCGCTGTCCGCGCATGCCCATGCCGTAGCCGGTGGCGTTCAATTCGAGTCCGAGCGCCTTGACGTATTCCCCGTTGCCGTCGGCCAGCATGAGGATCTTCTCGCCGACGTTGCCGGACTTACCCCAGGCGTTCATGACGAATACGTCGTTCACCGCGGTGCACGCGATGGTATCGACGCCCTTCGCCTTGATCTTGTCCGCGAGCTCTACGAAACCCGGCAAGTGCTTCGCATCGCAGGTCGGCGTGAACGCGCCGGGCACGGAAAACAGCACCACCGTCTTTCCCTTGAACAGCTCGTCGCTCGTGATCTTTTGCGGGCCGTCCTTGGTCATGCGGGTGAATTTGCCTTCCGGCATCTTATCGCCAACTTTGATAGTCATCGGAACTCTCCTTAGGCAGCTTGTCGGCTAGCCCTGCGCCGGTACGCCGATCTCACCGGCATACAGCTCCCACAGCTTCAACACGCGGGCGCTGATGTTCGGCACGGACTTCAATTGCGCGAAGGCTTTCTTCGCCTCGGCCGTATTCTTGAGCTGAGCCTGCGCGAGGCCGAGGTACACGTACGCTTCGTCCAAGTGCTTCACCTGACCCTTCTGCAAACCCTGGTTGATGGCGTCGATGGCCTTCTGGTAGTCGCCAAATCCATAATAGACCTCGCCGAGCTTGACCGAGAGCTCGCCGGCAGGATTCTTGGCGGCCTCCCCATCGAGCTGCGCCAGGCCCTTCTTGTCGGCGTCCGCACGGCCCTGGAGCGAGTTCAAGAGCCGTTGCGTTCGCTCCTTGTGCTCATCCTTGATGACGCCGCTCGACAACGCCTTGTTGAGCACCGTCGCGGCCTCGCCCGGTAGTGCGGAGTCGCCGAGAAGCTGCGCCATCTCGATGAAATCGGTATCCTCTTTCATCGACTGTGTGTTGTACATGATGCGATAGATCATGAGCAGGTTGTGATCGTCGCGCTCTTCCTGCCGCTCGATGCGCAGCAGCGAATTCCAGTAGGTGGTCTTGTTGTTGAGCTTGATCAGATCGATCAGCACCGGATCCATGGCTGTGTTGTCTTGCGAATCGGAGGCGCACTGCAGCTTGAACAGGAAGAAATTCTCCTTCGGGGTCTCGCCTGCCTTGCGTGCCGCAGCAATGCCTTTGTCCGCCCATATCACCGCGTCCTTGCAATCCTTCAGCTGGTAATAGCTCTGCGCGATGATCAGTAGGTTCTCGGTTGTCGCCGTGCCCGCATCGACCATCTGCTTGCCGTAATCGATGGTCTTTTGATATTGCTGGGTGCTCGCGGAAATGGCGAACAGCGTCTTGGTCATCTGCTGATTCTCTTCGGCCGTAGCCGCACCGGTCGCCAGGGCTTTCTCGAACTCGCTCTGCGCGACCTTCAGGTTGTTGAGTCTTACGTTCGCGAACCCCAGCATGTAATGGATGGTCTTCTCGTCGAACGGCGTGAGCCCCGATTTGGTCTGGGCGGCCTCCAGGTTCTTGACGGCCTCTTGCCACTGCTGTGCCTGCAGCGCTTTTTGCGCGGCAGTCATCTCCTTGGCGATCACCCGGCTGATCTCCTGCTTCTTCTTCTCGTCGGCGGAGGCAGCCCCCGGCGCGAGCGCGGCCAGCGCAAGCACGATGACGAGGGCAGCCGCTCCGATGAGGCGCGCGCATCCCGCGACGCTCGGATTGTTGGCATTGTTGTTAATCGATTGAATCATGATCACACCTTCACAACTTGCGATTTTTCGGAGCTGATTTGACGGGTCTCTCAAACAAACGGCGCGTGAACCCGCAGTGATTCGGGTCGACGCGCCGCAACACCCGCTGGGACTCTAATTCAGTAATAGTCGTTGTTGACGAATCCGATCTTCTTCAGGCCTCTGTGCTGTAAGTCGGCCAATGTCTGCGCCACGATCTCGTACTTGGCGAACTTGTCGACGCTGATATGCACTTCGGGCTGCGGCTCCTTGGTCGCCTCCTGGCTGATGTAGCCCTGCATGGTGGTCCGGTCCACCGGGGTCTTGTTCCACAAGAGGGTGCCATCAAAATCGATCGACAGATCGATGACCTCCGGGGTCACCGTCGGCGGAGGAGGGTTCGACACGGGATTGTCGATCTTCACCGCGTGCGTCTGGCTCGGAATAGTGATGATGAAAATTATGAGGAGCACGAGCATGACGTCGATCAACGGCGTCATGTTGATGTCCGAATAGGACTGACCCTCGCTACTGCCTACTGCCATCGCCATCTTGGATCTCTCCTACGTTTCCGGACCGAAATGGTCCGGCGTCGTGATGAACGCCACCTTGCGGATGCCGATCTGCTGCGTCGCGACGAGCACCTGCCCGACGAACTGGTAGCGGACGTTCGAATCGCCGCGGATGTGCACCTCAGGCTGAGGGTCCTGGGGCGCGATGGCGCGCAACCGCGCTTTCAGATCGTCGGTCCCGTTCAGCCGCTGCGTATTCCAGAAGATGTTGCCTTCCTTGTCCACGGCGATGGTGATGTTCTCGGGTTTCGTCTGCGTGGGCAGATTGGTCGCCTTCGGCAGCTGCACCGGTACCTGCTGAATGATGACCCGAATCGTAATGATGAAGATGATCAGGAGCACCAACATCACGTCCACGAGGGGCGTGACATTGATGTCCGACATCGCTTCGGCTTCTTCATTGGTACCGACGTTCATCGCCATGGCGGTTGACCTCAGCTTCCTAGCGGGCCGCGACGGGAGCCGGCTTCACGACCGGTGCCGCGCCGCCCACGCCCATGCCGAGGCCCATCTTGGCGCCGGCGATCAGATACGCGTGCAGCTCGTGGGCGAAGTGGCTGACTCGCTCCTGCACGCCCTTGTTGCGCCGAAGGAGGATGTTGTATCCAAGCACCGCGGGCACCGCGACCGCGAGGCCGATGGCGGTCATGATGAGCGCCTCGCCGACGGGTCCCGCGACCTTGTCGATGGAGGCCTGTCCCGCAACGCCGATCGCGATCAACGCGTGGTAGATACCGATGACGGTACCGAGCAGCCCGACGAACGGCGCGGTGGCGCCTACCGACGCGAGCACCGGGAGTCCCGCTTGCATGCGGCTGATGACGAGGTCGGTGGTGCGCTGCAGCGACTCAGTGATCCACTCGCTGGTGCCGATCGCTGCCGACAGACGGCTCTTATTAGTCTCATGGTACTCATACGCCTGCTTGCCGGTCTCGGCCAGCGCGCGGAACGGGTTCGAGGTGCCTTTCAGCTTGCTGATCGCGTCCGTCAGGCTCGAAGAGGACCAGAACTCTTTTTCGGCGGAGATCGCCTGAAGCCGGGTGCGGCGTTGATCGAAAAACTTGGTGATCATGATGAACCATGTCAGCAGGGACATGATGAGCAGAATGACGAGAATCGACCGGGCAATAATGTCGCCATTCGCGATCAGAGCACCAAGGCCATAAGGATTATCAACAGCTGTCTCTTGCATTGACCGATTCCCTCTACATTAATTTAGATTAGTCGTGGTAACACTTTCGAGCGTAACAACCAAGATCGAGTAACTACTTGTTCGTGAGCTTCCAAGCGATAGGTATCGAGACGGTCTTTTCGACCGGCTTGCCCGCCTCGGTGGCCGGCATCATGCGCTGCCCGTGCACCGCCTTCAGACACGCATCATCCAAGCGCGGAAATCCGCTGCTCTGCTGGATCGACTCAGCCGACACCTTGCCGTCCGCCGACACGGTCATCTGTACGACGCAGCGGCCTTCTTCGCCGGCGCGCTTGGAAGCGTCTGGATACCATTCTTCGCCGATCTTGAGCGGATGCTTGGGATCCATGCGTGGCGGCGTGCCCGGCACCGGCGGAGGCGCAGCTACCGGCGCCGCGGTGGGCTTCTGAACTTGAGTCACCTGCGTGATCGCGGTGGTATCTTGTGCCGGCGCCTGAATGTCAACGAATTCCGGCGGCGGCACGTACGGCTTGATCTCTTCGAGCTTCGGTGGCGGAGGCGGCGGCTTGTCGACCTCCTTGGGCTTATCGACCTGCGAGATCTCGACGGGGGGAATGACTTTCTGAATCAGCTTGCCGGCAAGGCCGGTATAAAAGGCCCAAACGATGCCGATATGCAGGATGATTACGGCAATGAGGGCGGCGCCCCTCGCACCCGAAAATATCGATGGCTCTTCGTATGTATACATAAGTCTGTTGCGACCCGCCCCTACTCCTTAAGTGACCATGCGCTGCGGCCTTTTAGCACGTCCTTCAAGCCGCATGTTGCCACGCGCTACTTGAACGCGCGAGCCGCGGTGCGCGCTGATTATTTCAGCTGCTTCCCTTCGAGTCCCCGCGGCAAGTAAAGAGACTGACACATCTGCCGCCCGCACTGCAAGCAGACTTTGACCCCGCTTTGCCTTGCGCACCGGAGAGGTTCAACATGAACAGCGTCTGCGCCAATTGGGCGCACATCGGCCTCGACTTCATCATGGCCTCGTCGTGCGCAAGCTAGTCGATAATAAGTAATACCTACTCATGATCGGTGACCGCACCTAAGGAGGCGCTCGAGACTTGCTTGGCGTATTTAGCCAATGCGCCGCGCCGTGCATAGGGTTTCGGGGCTTTCCAGGCTCGGCGACGCCGCTTCAGTTCAGCGGCACTCACGTGCAGCAGGATTTCTCGACGCTCTGCATCAATCGTGATCTCATCGCCATTCTTCACGAGGCCTAGCGGTCCGCCGAGCGCCGCTTCCGGTGATACGTGTCCCACCACGAAGCCGTGGCTGCCTCCCGAGAATCGCCCGTCGGTGATCAACGCCACTTCGCTACCCAGGCCTTTGCCGACGATCGCGCCCGTGGGGCTCAGCATCTCGCGCATTCCCGGGCCGCCTTTCGGACCTTCGTAGCGGATTACCACCACGTCGCCCGCCTTGACCTTGCCTCCCAGAATCCCGGCGAGCGAATCCTCCTCGGAATCGAACACGCGCGCGGTGCCCCGGAAGCTGAGGCCTTCCTTGCCGGTGATCTTTGCCACGGCGCCCTCGGGCGCCAGGTTGCCGTACAGGACCACGAGATGGCTGTCCTTCTTCAGCGGATCGCTCATCGGCCTCACGATCTCCTGTGCCTCGGGATAAGGAGCGACACCGCGCAGGTTCTCCTCGAGGCTCGCTCCGGTGACGGTGAGGCAATCGCCGTGCAGCAAGCCGGCTTCGAGCAGCGTGCGCATGAGCGGCTGGATGCCCCCGATCGCGACCAGTTCGGACATCGAGAATCGGCCGCTCGGACGCAGATCCGCCAGCACCGGAACGCGCTTGCCGATCCGAGTGAAATCATCGAGTTGCAATTTGACATTTGCCGAGGAGGCAATCGCCAGTAAGTGCAGGACAGCATTGGTCGAGCCGCCGAGCGCGATACTCACGGTGATCGCGTTCTCGAACGCCTTGCGCGTCATGATCTGCCGGGGCCGGATACCGCGTTTGATCAGCTCGACTACTGCGCCGCCCGCGCGGGCACAGTCCGC